>ENA-OQBD01000525-OQBD01000525.1-human-gut-metagenome-genome-assembly--contig:-NODE-525-length-20540-cov-4.036594_pt1 | contig 20540 bp, 21 predicted proteins | sample MGYA00242742_ERZ504543 | MGnify/ENA primary metagenome ERZ504543 (study PRJEB26092, sample SAMD00036239) | human gut metagenome | host: Homo sapiens | study: EMG produced TPA metagenomics assembly of...
CGTTCCTGCCTCGTTCAGGAAAGCTTTATGCTGCAAACGCTTGCCGCCGACTGTCAGTGAGATGTTCAGGAAGTTCTCTTCTTCCGGCAGACAGTCTTCCGCACTGTACGTAATGACGAACATCCCGTCGGCAGGACGGACGCTGATTTGACCGGCGCAATTGGACGTAACTTTGGGTTTGGCCGCCACTTTTATAGGATTACCATCCAACAGAAGCTGACACTGATACTTTCCGCTTTCAAGGAAAGTGCCCGTTAGTGTAAGCGCATCGTACAACTGCCTGTAGCGGGCAGTCAACCCCTTTACCCGGCTCAAACGTACATCATCGAAGAAGTACTCGGACAAGGTATTCAGTTCCGTTATGGCACGGCTTATCTCATCGGCAGATTCGATTGCCCCTATCTTCTGCTCCAACGCTTCATACCGGGCCACCTGCCCGGCATCCAATGCTTCAAATTCCGCAGTCAGTTTCCTTTGCTCCAAACGCGAAAAAGGATACTTTTACCGAATAATTATAATGTTCCTTTTTCGTGGCTTTGTCCTGGACTTTCTCCCAATAGATTTCTTCGACATTGGAAAGGGAAATCCCTTTCAGAAAAGGAAGATTGGCAGACTTTATCCTGGATATCTGCGTAAAAGCATCCGAAGATTCTATGTTTCCATTCACATTGACTTCCGAAAGAGTATTCTTCTTGGACACCGTTACATTGCTGGCTACCGACTGAATGATACGTTCGGTTATCTCGGTCAACGCTTTCGTCTGCCCCTCTGCCAACGAACCGGCCGTAACCGACACTACCAGATAATCTTCCACCGCCGTATTCAGCCAGCCCGGAACTTTCTTTGCACTCCTTTCCACCACTTTGGTCTGGGCTGCGACATCCGCAGTCAGCAATGTGATGAAAATCATCCATATCAATCGTTTCATACGCTTTTTATCTTTTTATTGCCATTGAACCGGCAGGTTACGAATGTATACTTTTGTATCCGCTACCAACAACTCTATATAAGAAAAAAGGGAGAATCTGTCGAATACGTTCGTTACATAAAACTCCCGCCGTACCGTTACACGGGGCGGCATCTTCATCCATGCCCCGTTCTGTATCTCGAAGTTCTTGCATTCCGTACCACTGTCCGTAAAGGCGGAAGTAAATCGCAAGAACTCATCCGTATTACGGCCTGTGTCCACATTGGTCATTTCCGCCAAAATCGTGATACGCTGCTGGGTAGCATTACCTGTGCACTTCAAAACCTTGAACTGCAACCTGTTTGTGGAAAGGGTAATTTCGCAGCGGGCTACCGGAGTTTCCTGCGCAACGGGCTTTTCAACCACTTTCTCAACAATCACAGGTTTCTCGACTACCTTCTCAACCACAACCGGCTTTTCCACTATCTTTTCAACCTCCACTATTTTCTCCACTTCAACAGGTTTCTCTATCACTTTCTGTATAATCATCGTATCCGGCTGTACATCGGGCACATACTGCGCCAACTCCGTCTGGAGCACGGAAGCCTGCTCATAACAAGGCACACTCTCCGACACGGCAGAAAGATAACTCAATGCCTCCGGGTATTTCTTCAAATTGTAAAGGCTTTGTGCTTTCTGAAGAATAGTGGCGCAATTAGCGGCATAATAATCCTGTATCTTCTGCCGGGCAATACGGATAAAACGGGTGTAAACCGGATCGGTTGTACGCAGAGCGGAAATCATGGCCTTATAGGGGTCGGCGCCTTCTGCAGCCTGCCCGGACACGGACACAACGGCACTGTGATACATGCTGCCGTCTATCCTGTTCTTGGCAACCAGCGTCAATTCTCCCTTTACAAGCGTGGTATTACGCATCAATCCCGAAGTGGACTGCTTGTCTAAAACCGTTATCACCGGTTCTATGACAAAGACATTATAGTCGTTTGCCGCTCCCGCACTGTTTCGGGTGATAATTTGTCTCAACTTGTTTTGAAGCATTTCTTGCGATGCTGCGGACAACTCGCTTTCCCCGGACAACGGTTGTACGGAGAAGTTGATTGTCTGTCCCGAAAGCTGAACGGTACAAAATCCTGCAATCAATAGAAATAAGAATTTCTTCATATCATAATTATTAAAAGACAGATGTCCGGCTGTGTATCTTATCCATAAAAACACCTGCCGGACACCCAGTCCAATGTTATTCCCTGGAATTCTGAATTAAAAGCTGTATGTACTGTCCGGAAGCGGCCTTCTCGCTAACCGTATAGCCTTTGTCTTTCAACAATCCCGATGCAAACCTTCTCAGCTTGCCCGTTTTCGACTTTATGGAACGCGGTCTTCCCGTATCAGGGTCATATACCGGCACACGCATATAGACATTCAGACCGTTGCCTCCCGAACGAACTTCACCGTTGCCTTTGAAAGCATTTTCAAGCACCCACTCGTCAAGTTCATCACTCAACGTCATATCTCTTGTGCCGACAACATCGTTTTCCATATCAAAGTCGCAGTTTTCATCGACATTGAGGGTTATGTTCACTTCCCGGCCATTGGTTACCATATCACGAAATGCCTGTTTCAGCTGGTTGAAGAAATTCTCAGAGATGCCTTCCAAGGCATATTCGGTCAGCTCTTTTTTAGACGCACGGAAACGGTCGCTCACAATACTGGCGTTTGCCAACGAAAAACCGGTCTCACGCTCTTTAGCCTCCATCAAAAGAGTGACATTGGAAGCTCCTCCGGCGAAATCTTCTTTGGAAATTTTCACCGTCACATATATATCCGCCCGTGCGCCATCCACATACGCCTGCAATCCGGTAGATTTGGCATTCAATGCAGAGGCCGCATAAGCACGGTTCTGCACCCGCTGGAACTCCGTCATAAAGTCAATCGTCTTGAAATTACGCAAATTAAACTCTTCCTTTATCTTGGAAAGAGCCAACGGCACAGCTTCATCATTCAGAACCGCATCTTTTATCCGGTCGTTCTCTCCTTCTCCGGGTTCTACAAACGGAACCACCATTACATTCGGCTGTCTCGCCTGACCGTTTTGGGCTAACAGATAAAGAGGTAGGAACAGACTTAAAAAAGAAACAACTATTCTCATAATCATCTATATTAATCAAAAACCGAACGAATCGAAGTTCATATTCGCTATCTTATTCTTCAAAACATAATAGTTGACTGCAATATCAAAAGGCTTCTTCTTTACTTTCTCACCTTTCACTTTGTCCAGTTTTCCCATGGGCTTCACCGAACTTATACAATCCTTATACTCCTTGTTCTCAAAAAAAGCAAGCAACTTGCCCTGGCTCTTCGCTTCCGCCTCCGACTCCGTCATCGAAATCACAGCCGGATAATCCTTGGAAAAACCCGAATAAAGCAAAGCACGGATTACACGCACTTCCGCATCTTCCTGCGCCAAAGCATCATTCTTGCCATATCCCAACGTACGGAGTACCACGACGGCATCTCCTCCACGCCCCCTTACTTCCATTAAATTAACCGATCCACCATAATTCACCGGTTTTACCTTTTGGGCAAAAGAAGTCGTGAAGCACAGTAAACAGAAAAAAGAAAAAATCAATATCTTCTTCATATATCAACGGGATTTTAAAAGTAACAGTCTACATTGCAGGAAACTGTTGGCATCCAATGTAGGTATCAATTCTATTATACGGTCTTTACCCTCGGTGAAAGAAACCGCAGATGTAGAAGCGCGCAAGTCTTGTACCTTTACAGCACCAACCACTTCGCTCTGACGCTCCTCACCACTATATTTTATCAAAGAAACCTGGAACTGATCTCCTTTTCTTATATTCAGGCTCTCGCCGCAGGTAATGACATATTCATCTCCTTCGTAGCCGAGAAGCCCGTATACCGGGATATTATTCAAAAAGAAGTCCGTCAAAGGCTCCGTTAAAGTAGCCAGAGCTTCCTGACAAGCGGCGTCCCGGTTGGGACGGATAGCGGTTTTCTTGATATCGCTGATAAACTCACGCGAAATCAATGCTGCCGCCGTAGAATCGCGCGCATCACTGATGCTTACTTTCAGGCGAAGTACACAGGAATAACCTGCTCCACCTGCCCTGCGAGTGAACTGGCAACTGTTTATATCACAGGAAAGCGTATAGTCATTCTGCTTGGAGGATACGTACTCTATCTTTTCCGCTCTGGACATCTTCATAAACAGACTGGCCTCTGCATCCCGTGTGAGGGCTTCCAATGCGTTTTCATCGGATATCTCAAAACGCCCGCTTGCCTTTGCCACTTCATCCAGCTTGGCACGTACATTCCCCTCATAGATACGAATCATATCCATAGGTTTGGTATTACCTTTGGCCTCCTGCTCTTTGGCAATATTCACCAAAGTGCCGTCCGTAACCTTTATATCTACAAGACGTAAGGTCATTGCGTTCTTACCCTTACTTTGGGCAAAAACACCCAAAGCAAGAGTAAGCATTACAAACAATAAATATATCTTTTTCATCGTGCTGTCCCTTGTTTACAACTATTCTTCTTTCACTTCCTGCCCCTCGTTGGCTTTCTTATACTTCAGTTTCTCCGTGTTCTCTTTGATATTACGCTGAATCAATGGAATTACATTTACAGACATCTTAATAGCTTTTGTTGCCTGTTTCACTTTCTTTCCGATTGTCAATGCTTTCAATGGGTCCGAAGTCAGAGATGCCAGTGCCGATACGCTTTCAGCAGTAAGGGAGACTCCGCGGGCAGCAGCCTCTGTAAGATTCAGAGTAGCGATACTATATACTTTCAGCGCATCATTCTTGGCAATGGGTTCGTTTGTATTCTTGTTTTTGGCATTCCAAATTGTATCCGTCACTCCCATTTCTTCATCAAAATAAGGTTCGGGAACCATCTCTATAAAAGCGGTATTCTCTTCTACCCGTTGCAGCAAAGCAAACAATTCATTCGTGTGTATAAAAAATGTATCAACTTCCGCAATGCCTATATTGGCTTCGATAGGCTCCCACTCTGCCAAAAATTCTTCATAATCTGCACGCAAATCAGCTATTTTAGCATCCTTCTTGGCTGCTTTCTTCAATTTAGCTTCTTTCTTGGCATTCTCTTTTGCTTGTTTTCGTGCTTCTTTTTCTTGTCTTGCTTTCTCTTTCTCCGTTAATTCCTGAGAGTAAGTAGTGGTAGTCAAAACAAACAGACCCAATAAAACCAATAAATATTTCTTCATAACCTGTAATTTTTAATGTGAAACAGAAATAGCACTTCTGCTCCAGGGTTTATAATAAATGTGTAAATCTCTCTTTTCGCCTAAAAAATATTGATAGTTGTGAACAGCTTTTTACTAAATCTGAAAATACGCTTCACAGTCAGTTTCCAATCTGCTTAATCATGATATCACATCTTATCAATCCGTCTCAGATAACTTTTTTTTCGTTAACAAAGATAAGCGCATTTTAATATTGTGTATGTACACTAATTTTATTATATTTACCCAATAAACACCTACTATTAACCAAAATACTATCAGAATGAACACAAAACTAAAGAAAATCGCAGGACAACAACTGCAGCTGCTACGCTTGGAGAAGAACCTGACACAAGAACAAATGAGCGAAAAACTAAATCTTTCTACAAGTGCCTACTGTAAAATTGAATATGGTGAAACGGATTTAACACTGACAAGATTAGACAAAATCGCAAAGGTACTGGGTATCTCTGCGTTAAGTCTATTCAGCCACATAGACAAAAGTATGAATCCGGATACAGACAACAGTTGCAAAAACAACAGCAACAATGACAGCGCATATGACCTGAATGACCTCCGTGAACTCATCAAGGCCAACACCAGAATCATCGACCTGCTATCCAAACGGATAGACTTATTGGAACAAAGATTATAGGAAAGGAAGCTCCAACTGCCCAGTACCCAGCAAATTGAACGTCATACGGTGATAAGGAGTGGTTCCCCGTTCGGCAATAGCCGCACGGTGCTTCTTTGTGGGATATCCCTTATTATGATTCCAGTCGTAATAAGGGAACTCTTCGTGCAGCCGGTTCATATAATCGTCGCGATAGGTCTTGGCAAGAATGGAAGCAGCTGCAATGGAAAGGTATTTGCCGTCGCCTTTCACAACGGTGGTATGCGGAATGTCCCGGTATTTCTTGAAACGGTTGCCGTCGATAAGCAAATATTGCGGACGTAGCTGCAACCGGTCAACAGCACGGTGCATGGCAAGAAAAGAAGCATTGAGGATATTTATCTTATCTATTTCCCCGGGAGAAACAATCCCCACCGCCCATGCCAACGCTTCTTTCTCAATGACTTCGCGCAGGGCATACCGCTGTTTTTCGGTCAGTTGCTTGGAATCGTTCAGCAGTTCGTTCTTGAAATCTTTGGGAAGAATAACGGCTGCGGCATAGACAGCACCGGCAAGGCAGCCGCGCCCCGCTTCGTCACATCCCGCTTCTATCAGTTCTTTATTTAAATAAGGTAACAGCATATATCACTACATTAGAATGCACAAAGATAAACCTTTTCATAAGTAAACCGGATTTTTAAAGAGAATAAATATGACTATCTTTGCCGGCAAATTAAAATACAACAGAGATGTTTACGATTATCGGACTGATGCTCACCGGAATGTTGCTGGGCTATCTCTTACGGAAAAGAAGTTTACATAAGATTCATACTGTCATCACGGTATTAATCTGGGCGCTGCTGTTCATCCTCGGCATTGAAGTTGGCGGCAACGAGCAAATCATCAAAGGATTGCACACCATAGGCATCGAAGCCGTGATACTGACCTTGGGCAGTACGTTGGGCAGTGTCATTGCTGCCTGGGCGCTGTGGAAAGCTTTATATAGGAAGAAAGGAAAAACGGCATGAAAGGCAGCCTTATCATAATCGGTTTCTTTGTTTTGGGTACGCTTTGCGGAATTTTCCACCTGATACCCGTTGATGCAGTCATGGATAGCAAGGTCAGCTTCTATGCACTTTGCGCCCTGATGTTCAGTGTAGGATTGAGTGTGGGTAACGACCCGCAGACATTGAAGAATTTCCGTTCGCTCAATCCCCGGCTGGTATTTCTGCCCATTATGACGATACTGGGCACACTGGCAGGCTCTGCAGCGGTCAGCCTCATCCTGACGCACCGTTCCCTGACCGATTGCCTGGCCGTAGGTTCGGGATTCGGATATTATTCACTCTCCAGTATCTTCATTACCGAATACAAAGGAGCCGAACTCGGAACTATCGCCCTACTCGCCAATATCAGCCGCGAGATACTTACCCTGCTGGCAGCACCGTTACTGGTACGCTGGTTTGGCAACCTGGCTCCCATCTCTGCCGGCGGCGCCACAACGATGGATACCACACTCCCGATAATCACCCGTACCGCAGGACAGCAGTTTGTCGTAGTCTCCATATTTCACGGATTTGTTGTGGATTTCAGCGTGCCGTTTCTGGTGACCTTGTTCTGTTCGATATAGGTGATTACAGACAAAGCGCTGCTTCGAACGTAGAAATTAGGATATTATTGTGATAAATCCATCCCATGAGACAAATATATTCGTCTCGCGAAACGGCAAAAATCATCCCGTGAGATGAATAAATCCGTCTCACGGGATGAATGATTTCGTCTTACGGAACGAATCGCTTATGTTTAGAACAGGCTCCAAGCCACAGTCAGCCCCGCCATAACAATGGCCACCATGCTCATCAGTTTGATAAGGATATTAAGGCTCGGACCGGAAGTATCCTTAAACGGATCACCTACCGTATCGCCTACAACCGTGGCTTTATGCACTTCGCTGCCTTTGCCGCCGAAATTGCCTTCCTCGACATACTTCTTGGCATTGTCCCACGCACCGCCGGCATTCGCCATAAAGATAGCAAGTACGAATCCGCTGCTAAGTCCGCCGATAAGCAGTCCCAACACACCGGGAACACCGAAGACAAGTCCGGTCAGGATGGGAGCAATGATTGCTATCAGCGAGGGAACCACCATTTCGCGTTGCGCGCCTTTCGTGGAGATGGCTACACAACGTTCATAATCGGGTTCGGCCTCACCTGTAAGGATACCCTTTATCTCGCGGAACTGGCGGCGTACTTCATCCACCATATGGGCAGCGGCACGACCTACGGCATTCATCGTCAGTCCGCAGAACAGGAAAGCCATCATCGAACCGAGGAACATGCCCGAAAGAACTTTGGGATTCATCAACGTTACATCGTAGTGGTGCATGAAATCGAAGAAAGTGGCATCTTGTACGGACACCGCTTCACCGCCCACAAAGATGTCGGTAGTGCCCAGACGGGTCAGACCGATACGGATCTCCTCGATGTAGGATGCAAGCAGGGCAAGTCCCGTCAATGCAGCCGAACCGATGGCAAAGCCCTTACCCGTAGCGGCTGTCGTATTGCCCAAAGAATCGAGCGCATCGGTACGCTTACGCACCTCCTCACCCAGACCGGACATTTCCGCATTGCCGCCGGCATTGTCGGCGATAGGACCATAAGCGTCCGTGGCCAGTGTAATGCCCAACGTGGAAAGCATGCCTACGGCAGCGATACCGATGCCGTAAAGTCCCAGACCTACATTGGCAAAGTCGAAACCGGAAGCAAAAAGATAGGAAGCAATGATGCCCACCACTACGGCAATTACCGGAATGGCAGTAGAGAGCATACCCAGACCGATACCCGAGATAATGACAGTAGCTGGCCCCGTCTTGCCGCTCTCACTCAATTTCCGGGTGGGGCGGTAAGACTGGGAAGTATAGTATTCCGTGGAACGACCGATAACGATGCCTACCACCAGCCCCACAACCACCGAGCAGGATATCCACACCCAGTTGTCCAGCTTCAACAGCCAAAGAATAAGGAAAGTGGCAATGACTATCAGCACCGAACTCAGGTTCGTACCGAAAGCAAGGGAGTTCAGCAGGTCCTTCATCCCGGCATTCTCCTTGGTACGCACGGAGAAGATGCCTATAATGGAAAGGATAATCCCCACAGCGGCAATCAGCATCGGGGCAATGACGGCTTTGAACTGCATCAGCGTATCCCCCGAATGGATAAAAGCGGCTGCGCCAAGAGCCGCCGTAGCAAGGATGGAGCCGCAATAACTCTCGTAAAGGTCGGCCCCCATACCGGCAACGTCGCCCACGTTATCGCCTACATTGTCGGCAATGGTTGCGGGATTGCGGGGATCGTCTTCAGGGATGCCGGCTTCCACTTTGCCCACAAGGTCGGCGCCTACATCGGCAGCTTTCGTATAGATACCGCCGCCCACGCGTGCAAACAACGCCTGTGTGGAAGCTCCCATACCGAACGTCAGCATCGTAGTGGTGATAATACAAAGTTTATGAGTAGGTGTCATCACATCCACAGGGATAACCGCATTGAGCAGCAGATACCAGAAGGAAATATCGAGCAGGCCAAGCCCCACTACAACCAGCCCCATTACCGCACCGCTGCGGAAAGCGATGCGCAAACCCGCATTCAATGAGTTACGGGCGGCGTTTGCCGTACGCGCCGAGGCATACGTGGCCGTCTTCATACCGAGAAATCCGGAAAGGCCGGAGAAGAATCCGCCTGTGAGGAAAGCTATCGGAACCCAGGAGTTCTGCACTCCGAAGCCGTAAGCCATAATCGAGAAGAGAATCACCAGTCCCAGAAACACCCATCCCACAATCTTATATTGCTGACGGAGATAGGACATGGCGCCTTTGCGCACAGCAGCTGCAATCTTAACCATTTGAGGAGTTCCCTCACTCTCTTTCATCATCTGACGATGGAAATACCAGGCAAAGCAAAGCGCCAGAACGGAAGCGGCCGGTACCAGCCAGAAAAGCAATTGGTCCATAGCATAAATCGTATTAAAAGGTTGAACGAAAGCTTAAAAGTATTGATTTGAAATGAAATAAGCAAACGATTAACCGAATTTATGCCAAAGACTGGAAAAACAAAAGAATATATCAGAACGTACTTGATGATTTCCTTTAGGCACGGAATTACACAGGATTCACGGATTAACTTTATTCTTTTCCGTGAAATCCTGTGTAATTCCGTGCCTGAAAGAAATAAAAGCCGCAAGCGTTTTTTTATTTTTGCCACACTCTCTTTATTCTACCGTCACAGCCGTACCACAAGCAGTCACCATCAGCATACTGCCGCTACCGCCTACCGTTTCGTAATCAAGGTCAACGCCAATCACTGCATTAGCGCCCAACAAACGGGCTTGTTCCTGCATCTCGCGAAGCGCCGTATCTTTAGCTTCACGAAGCACTTCCTCGTACGAACCGCTGCGTCCGCCTACTACATCGCGGATACTGGCAAAAAAGTCACGGAATACATTGGCGCCGATAATTGTTTCGCCGGATACGATGCCATAATAACGGGTTATCTTTGCACCCTCAATCACTGAAGTCGTTGTTATTAACATAATCTTTATTTTTAAGTTATCTGCAACTTATCAGACGCACAAAGAGGAAGAAAAGTTGCAGCAATAGTCAAAAAAAAATTAAATACGCAATTTCATCCGGCAAGCATCAAAACATACGGCTCACACGCTCTATACCCGCTACCAATACATCTATCTCTTCTTTCGTGTTATACAGGCCAAATGAAGCACGCACCGTTCCTTCAATGCCGAGACGCTGCATCAACGGTTGTGCGCAGTGGTGCCCCGTACGTACGGCAATGCCCAAACGGTCGAGCAAAGTGCCCATATCGAAATGGTGAATATCGTCTACGAGGAAAGAGATAACACTCCCTTTCTCTTCGGCCTCACCGAAGATGCGCATACCGGGAATCTCTTTCAAACGTGTCATGGCATATGTAGTCAGTTCATGTTCATGGGCGGCAATCTTCTCCATGCCGATGGCAGAAACGTAATCCAACGCTTTGGCAAGCCCTGTCGTACCGATATAATCGGGTGTTCCCGCCTCGAACTTGAAAGGAAGTTCATTGAAAGTAGTCCGTTCGAACGATACGTGCTGTATCATTTCGCCGCCACCCTGATAGGGGGGCATCTTATCGAGCCATTCTTCTTTACCGTAAAGCACACCCACACCGGTAGGGCCGTACACCTTGTGACCGGAAAAAACGTAGAAATCCGCATCCAAATCCTGCACATCCACCGGCATATGCGGAATGGACTGGGCTCCGTCCACAAGCACGGGAACGCCTTGCCCGTGGGCATAGCGTATCATCTCCTTTACGGGATTCACCGTACCCAGCACATTGGATACATGGGCTACGCTGACAATCTTCGTACGTTCGGAAAACAACTGTTTGTACTCGTCCAACAAAAGTTCGCCTCTGTCATTCATCGGGATAACTTTAATGGCAATCCCTCTTTTGGCAGCCAGCAATTGCCAGGGAACGATGTTGCTGTGATGTTCCATGACGGAGAGAATCACCTCATCCCCCTCCTGCATAAACTCTTCACCGAAGCTTGACACAAACAGATTGATACTTTCCGTCGTGCCACGGGTAAAGATGATTTCATTCGTACTGCCGGCATGGATGAACTTCCGTACCGTCTCGCGAGATGCCTCGTGCAACTCCGTAGCCTGCTGCGAAAGGAAATGCACACCGCGATGCACATTGGCATTGACCGAATAGTACTCATCCGTAATGGCATCCACCACCTGACGGGGTTTCTGCGTAGTCGCACCGTTATCAAAGTAAACCAACGGCTTACCATATACCTCACGGGAAAGTATCGGAAAATCAGCTCTTATCTTTTGAAGGTCCATATCTTTCAAATTATGAATTATGAATGAAGAATAAGCTGCGCAGCATCAGTACCCGCATGGCAATTCTTCATTCATAATTCTCCATTATTTACATATTGCACACCCGCGGCATTTGTTCAGTTCACCGCGGAAACGTTTTTCCACCAGCAGGTGCAGACGGTCTTTCAAGGCATCCAGACGGATTGTGTCAATCACCTCGTTTACAAAAGCGAACATCAGCAGCAAACGTGCCTCATGCACGGAGATGCCGCGCTGCTGCATATAGAACAGGGCGCTTTCATCGAGCTGGCCTACCGTAGCGCCATGACTGCACTTCACATCATCGGCATAAATCTCCAGTTGCGGCTGGGTATACATATGCGCTTCGCGAGTGGCGCAAAGATTACGGTTCGTTTGCTGGGAACTCGTATGCTGTGCACCCGGACGTACCAGTACCAGGCCTGCAAAAGCACCGACAGACTGGTCGTCGAGCACATACTTAAAGAGTTCGTTGCTGGTACAGTTGGGCACTGCATGGTCTATGGTGGTATTGTTGTCCACATGCTGGTTCTTATCCGCAACAGCCATCCCGCAAAGGTTCAGTTCAGCACCTTCGCCGGCAAGCGTAACTTCGGTTGTGTTGCGGGTAGTACCGTTATGCAAAGTCATTCCGTTCAGCAAAACGTTGCTGTTAGCTTCTTGTCTGACATACAAACTGCTGATGCGTACCGTACTGGTATGCGTCTCCTCCAGTTCATAGAAGTCGAAAGTGGCGTTCTCCCAACGAATACCTCTACCACTTGCGTAGCAAGGAAATTCACACTGTCCATGGCGTGGTCGCATGCCAGAAGACGGGCTTGCGCACCCTCTTCCAAAATGATAAGCACACGGCGGTTCACCATAAAGTTGACATCGCCGCGCAGAATGTTCACCAACTGGATAGGTTTCTCCACCACCACGTTCTTGGGAACATACAGCAATACGCCGTCCTGCGCAAAGGCTGTATTGAAAGCCGTCACTCCATCTTTGGAAGTATCTGCCAGCTTACCGTAGTACTTCTTCACCAGCTCCGGACGCTGTTCCGCCATTTCCTTGAGGCTACCGAAGATAACGCCCTCAGGCAAATGAGACTTCGGCAAAGCCTTGTTATAGAAAGCATCATTCACAACAAAGTAAAGGGAGGTGCTCATATTCGGCACATCACACTTGAATACTTCGTAGGGATTAACCGGAATCTCCAACCGGTTCAGGTTCAGTCCGTAATCGGGTTCAAAGAACTTGCTGACATCGGTATATTTATATTTCTCCGTCTTACGGGTAGGAAAGCCAAGCCGCTCGAAGTCGGCAAATGCAGCGGCACGCGGAGCATTCAGCGCTTCGGCGCTATGGCGGCATATCATCGCCTCCGTCTGGGAGAAAAGGTCTATATATTGTTGCTCTACACTCATGTTATCTGATTATGAGTTTTGAATTATAATTATGAACGGGCTGCGCATCATCATGCTGCAGGATAATTCATAATTCATAATCCATAATTTATAATTCACTCGCTTCTTTCTTAATCCAATCGAAGCCGCGTGCTTCAATCTCCTTAGCCAGTTCGGGACCGCCCGTCTTCACGATGCGTCCGCCAAGCAGTACATGGACGGTATCCGGTTTCAGATAGTCCAGCAGGCGTTGGTAGTGGGTGATGACCATTGCGCTGGTTTGGGGAGTCTTCAGTTTGTTGAAGCCATCGGCTACAATGCGCAAAGCATCTACATCAAGCCCGGAATCCGTTTCGTCGAGAATGGCGAAAGTAGGTTCCAGCATAGCCATTTGGAAGATTTCGTTACGTTTCTTCTCACCGCCGCTGAAGCCTTCGTTCACGCTACGGTTGGCAAGTTTGTTGTCCAGCTCGACAATGGCGCGTTTCTCGCGCATAAGTTTCAAGAATTCGCTGGCAGACAGGGCGGGCAGATGACGGTATTTACGCTGTTCGTTGACAGCGGCACGCATAAAGTTCACCATCGAAACTCCCGGTATCTCCACCGGTGTCTGGAACGAAAGGAAAATACCTTCATGAGCGCGGTCTTCAGGACTCATAGCCAAAAGGTCCTTACCGTTGAAAGTTACCGTACCGCGTGTCACCTCGTATGCAGGATGTCCCACCAGCACATTGCTCAGTGTACTCTTTCCGGCTCCGTTCTGTCCCATCAGGGCATGCACCTCACCGTCGCGGATCGTGAGGTTGATGCCTTTCAATATCTCTTTGCCATTGATGCTGGCGTGCAGGTCTTTTATCTCTAACATGATATTTAATTTTGAATTTTGAATTCCAATAGCTATCCTACGCTTCCCTCGAGTGAAATAGCTAACAATTTCTGAGCCTCTACGGCAAACTCCATAGGCAGCTTGTTGAGTACCTCCTTTGCATAACCGTTCACAATCAGTCCTACGGCATCTTCCGTAGAGATGCCGCGCTGGTTGCAATAGAATATCTGGTCTTCGCTAATCTTGCTGGTGGTTGCCTCGTGCTCTACAATGGCCGTCTCGTTATGGATATCCATGTAGGGAAACGTATGCGCACCGCACTTATCGCCCAGCAGCAAGGAGTCGCACTGGCTATAGTTGCGGGCATTGTCCGCTTTTTGGGCAACGCGCACCAGACCGCGATAAGAGTTCTCGCTCTGTCCGGCGGAGATACCTTTGCTGACGATAGTGCTGCGGGTATTCTTTCCGAGATGAATCATCTTCGTACCGGTATCTGCCTGCTGGTAATTATTGGTTACCGCCACGCTGTAAAACTCTGCCGTGGAGTTATCACCCGAAAGAATACAGGACGGATATTTCCAGGTAATGGCCGAACCGGTTTCCACCTGCGTCCAGGACAGTTTGCTATTTACCCCTTTGCAGTGTCCGCGTTTCGTTACGAAATTATACACGCCGCCTTTGCCTTCGGCATCACCCGGATACCAGTTCTGGACAGTGCTGTACTTCACTTCCGCACGGTCGTGCACCACAATCTCCACAATGGCGGCATGCAGTTGGTTTTCGTCACGCATCGGCGCCGTACATCCCTCCAGGTAGGAAACGTATGAGTCATCATCCGCCACAATCAACGTTCTTTCAAACTGTCCGGTATTGCGGGCATTGATACGGAAGTAAGTGGACAACTCCATCGGACAACGTACCCCCTTCGGGATATAGACGAAAGAACCGTCGGAGAACACCGCAGAGTTCAGTGCAGCAAAGAAGTTGTCGCGATAGCCCACTACCGAGCCCAAATACTTCTGTACCAAATCAGGATGTTCGCGCACTGCTTCGCTGAACGAACAGAAGATGATGCCTTTCTCCATAAGCGTCTCCTTAAAGGTAGTCTTTACGGATACAGAGTCCATTACGGCATCCACCGCCATACCGCTAAGTGCCATCTGCTCTTCCAGAGGAATGCCCAGTTTATTGAATGTCTTGACCAGCTCCGGGTCTACCTCGTCCATGCTCTTGGGTCCGTCCTTCTTCTTGGTAGGGTCGGCATAGTATGAGATAGCCTGATAGTCTATTTCAGGAATACGGAGATGCGCCCATGCAGGCATCTCCAGCGTCAGCCAATGGCGGTACGCTTTCAGGCGGAACTCCAGCAACCACTCGGGTTCTCCTTTTTTCTCGGAAATCAGCCGCACCACATCTTCATTCAAACCACGCTCGATGATGTCTGTGTGCACGTCGGTCGTAAAACCGTACTTGTACTTCTCCTGAGTGAGTTCCTTTACATATTTATTGGGTTCTTCTTGTTGCATTGTTTCTATAATTATAAAATTACAAGTTACGAATCAAACCACATCTCCATTCACAATCTGTTCCGTAACAGCCTTTGCTGCAGGAAAGAATATTCCGGCAAATGACTTCATGGGATAATATAACACCGATTCTTTCTTTTTTGTTTGACTGAGCAGCGTATTGTCCGAATCTATAAATTCGATAACACCCACCAGCAAACTCACCAGCAGAAGTGCTTTCAGCGCTCCCAGCCCGGAACCCAGCCAACGGTTCAGCCAACCGAGCGACACGGCTTCCATCGCCTTCGTCAGCAGCGAAGCTATCAACGCAAAAGCCAGAGGCACCGCTACCCAGATAGCAATGAATGCCAGCACTTGCGCCACTGTCATTGAATCGGTAATCCTGGAAAACACTTTCTCGGCAACGGAAGCATACAAAGTCTTTGCCGCCACCAGACCGACAACCAGTCCCAACAAGGTAGCCAACTGCTTTACAAAACCTTTTATAAAACCTACAAGCGCTCCGGCACCGATTATTACCAAGATTATACTATCTACAACAGCCATAACTATATTAAAAAGGCGCGGATTACACGGACAAACACGGTTTTTCTTAACCAATCCGTGAAATCCGTGTAATCCGCGCCTGAAGATTTTATATATTGCTTACAGAGTCTGCTTTACCTCCACTTCTTCGTAAGATTCGATGATGTCTCCTACCTTGATGTCGTTGCAGTTTGTCAGGCTGATACCGCATTCGAAATTTGTTCCAACTTCCTTCACATCGTCCTTGAAGCGCTTCAATGCATTGATATTTCCTGTGAAGATAACAATACCGTCGCGAATCAGACGGGCCTTGTCGCTGCGTTTCACCTTTCCGGTCTTCACCATGGCACCTGCCACAAGACCCACTTTGGTAATGTTGAATACCTCGCGCACCTCGATAGTGGCCGTCACCTGTTCCTTCAAAGTCGGCGCCAGCATACCTTCCATGGCAGCCTTCACCTCTTCAATGGCATCGTAGATGACAGAGTACTTGCGGATGTCCACACCTTCCTGCTCTGCCAGTTTGGCGGCAGCACCCGAAGGACGAACCTGGAATCCTACGATAATCGCATCCGAAGCGGCAGCCAGAGATACATCCGATTCGGAGATAGCGCCGACGCCTTTGTGAATAACGTTTACCTGTACCTGCTCGGTAGACAGCTTAATCAACGAGTCGCTCAACGCTTCAACGGAACCGTCCACGTCACCTTTCACGATGATATTCAGTTCGTGGAAGTCGCCCAATGCCAAACGGCGGCCCACTTCATCCAACGTCAGCATCTTCTGTGTACGCAGACCTTGCTCACGCTGCAACTGTTCGCGCTTGTTGGCAATTTCACGTGCTTCCTGTTCAGTCTCGATTACATGGAATGTATCGCCTGCAGCCGGTGCACCGTTCAGGCCGAGAATCAAAGCCGGTTCCGAAGGACCTGCCTCTTTCATGCGCTGGTTACGTTCGTTGAACATGGCTTTCACCTTACCGTAACTTGTACCTGCGAGCACAATGTCACCCATCTTCAAAGTACCGTTGGATACCAGCACCGTAGCCACATAGCCACGCCCCTTATCCAATGAGGACTCGATGATGGAACCGGTAGCACGGCGATTCGGGTTTGCCTTCAAATCCAGCATTTCGGCTTCCAGCAATACTTTCTCCATCAAATCGCTTACGCCAATACCTTTCTTGGCTGAAATATCCTGAGACTGGTACTTACCGCCCCATTCCTCAACGAGGAAGTTCATGGCAGCCAGTTCTTCCTTAATCTTATCGGGATTAGCCGTCGGCTTGTCAATCTTATTGATAGCGAATACGATAGGTACACCGGCAGCCATGGCATGGTTGATAGCTTCTTTGGTCTGCGGCATCACATTGTCATCGGCAGCCACAATGATGATGGCGATATCCGTTGCCTTGGCACCGCGGGCACGCATGGCGGTAAACGCTTCGTGACCCGGAGTATCGAGGAACGTAATCTTGCGCCCGTCTTCCAATGTCACGTGGTAAGCACCGATATGCTGCGTGATACCACCCGCCTCACCGGCAATAACATTTGCCTTACGGATATAGTCGAGCAACGAGGTCTTACCGTGGTCTACGTGACCCATCACCGTTACAATCGGAGCGCGAGGCTCTAAATCTTCCTCGGCATCCTCTTCTTCGACAATAGCCTGGGCCACTTCCGCACTTACATATTCTGTCTTGAAACCGAATTCTTCCGCTACCAAATTGATTGTTTCCGCATCCAGACGCTGGTTAATGGAAACCATCATGCCGATACTCATACAGGTAGCGATAACCTGCGTAACAGAAATATCCATCATGCTCGCCAGCTCATTGGCAGTCACGAACTCGGTCAGCTTCAATATCTTGCTTTCCGCCATTTCCTGGTCTTCCAGCTCCTGCATACGGCTGGATGCCATGTCACGTTTCTCCTTACGGTATTTCGCACCCTTATTCTTGCCTTTGGAAGTGAGGCGTGCCAAAGTTTCCTTTACCTGCTTTGCCACATCCTCTTCACTTACTTCCTGTTTGATTACAGGTTTCTTGAAGCGGTCTTTATTCTTGTTCTTACCGGCTTGTTGGTTATTACCCCCTTGCTGGCCGCCTTTCAGACGATCGTTTCCGCCACGCTGGAAGTTGGATGCATTGTTGATATCCACCTTTTCCTTGTTAATGCGGACGCGCTTTTTCTTGCCGTTGGCATCGTTGCCATCTTTCGTCTTATTATCGTCACGGCGAATCTCCTTGATAATGGCTTCTTTCATCAGCTTCTTCTGATCCTGACGCTGCTTTTCTTTTTCTTCACGCTCTTTCCGCTTTTCCTCTTTCGATTTCTTCTTCGGACGTGTAGACTGATTCAGCGCAGCGAGGTCTATTTGTCCGATGACGTTAATCTTCGATACAAACTCAGGCTGATGTATTTTGAATATTTCTTCTTTTTCTTCTTTATTTTCCGAAACAGTTTCTTCGGTTGCAGCGGGAGCAGGCTCCGCGTTAGAAACCGGTACGGGTTCTGCAGCCACCGGCGCTGTTTTTTCTTCTTCTGCCGCCGGAGCAGGTTCAACCACCGGAGCAGGTGTCGGCTCTGGCTGAGGTTCGGGAACGGGTTCCGGTTTCGGAGCCTCAACAACAGGTGCAGGTTCTTCCGCCTTTACTTCTTCAACCACCGGCATCTCCGGTTCCACCGCTTCTTCCTCTTTTTCCACAGTATGTTTGCGATTCAGTTTATCCAAATCAATCTTCCCGACAGGCTTAAATTTCGGACGTACATCTTCGGGAACCACAGCCTTTACCACCTCTTCGGTTTTCGGCTTTTCCTGTGCTTCCTTGTCATAACCGTCAATAGCCACCGATGCCTTGTTGCGTTCCTTACTCTGACGTTCCTGAATGAAACGCTCCGTTTTCAATTTAAGATCCTTATCTGTACTAAACTCTTTCACAAGCAAGTCGTACTGCTCGTCGGTAATCTTCGTATTGGGATTTGCTTCGATGGCATATCCCTTCTTTTGCAAGAACTCAACTACCGTCGTGATTCCTACATTTAAATCTCTTGTTACTTTATTTAACCTTATCGTCATACTTTAATTTAATGAATAATGGAGAAAGAAGTGGTGGTTAGTGATTAGCGATTAGGGGTTAGCGATTAGTGTTTAGTGATGATTTTATTATACATACCAAAAATCACTTATCACTAACCCCTAATCACTAATTTTCCCCTTCTTCAAACTCCGATTTCAAAATGCGTAATACTTCGTCCACCGTTTCCTCTTCCAGGTCAGTCTTCTCAATCAACATCTCGCGCGGTGCATTCAACACAGCCTTGGCGGTATCAATACCGATAGCCTTGATGGCATCGATTACCCAACCGTCAATCTCATCGCGGAATTCATCCAAGTAGATATCTTCATCCTCTACCGCTTCATCCAATTCGCGGAATACGTCAATGGTGTACTCAGTCAACATACTGGCCAGCTTGATATTCAAACCGCCTTTACCGATAGCCAGCGACACCTCTTCCGGTTTCAGGAAGACTTCCGCCTTGTGCTCTTCCTCGTTCAGACGGATGGAAGATATCTTGGCGGGGCTGAGGGCGCGCTGTATAAACAACTGGATATTCGACGTATAGTTGATAACATCGATATTCTCGTTGCGAAGCTCGCGGACAATACCATGAATACGGCTGCCCTTCACACCGACGCAGGCGCCTACCGGGTCGATACGGTCATCGTATGACTCAACGGCAATCTTGGCACGCTCACCGGGAATACGGGCAATCTTCTTGATAGTAATCAGTCCGTCATTGATTTCGGGTACTTCCATCTCGAACAGACGTTGCAGGAAAACGGGCGACGTACGACTCAGGATAATCTTCGGATTATTGTTCTTGTTGTCGACGCGGGCTACCACGGCGCGGGCAGTCTCACCCTTACGGTAGAAGTCGCTCGGAATCTGTTCGGTCTTGGGCAACAGCAGTTCATTGCCTTCGTCATCGAGCAGCAACATTTCCTTTTTCCAAATCTGGTAAACCTCTGCATTGATAATAGTACCCACCTTATCAATGTATTTATTGTAAATACTGTCTTTTTCCAGTTCCAAAATCTTGGAAGCCAATGTCTGGCGCAAGTTCAGAATAGCACGGCGGCCGAACTTCGCAAAGTTCACCTCATCCGTCACTTCCTCTCCCACCTCGTACGAAGCGTCAATCTTCCGGGCTTCGCTCAAAGAAATCTGCAGGTTCGGGTTTTTCAAGGTCCTCATCCGCCACAACTTCACGATTACGCCATATTTCGAAGTCACCCTTATCCGGGTTCACAATCACGTCGTAATTCTCATCGGTTCCGAACATCTTTGCAATCACACTGCGGAACGACTCTTCGAGTACGCTCACCATGGTGGTTCTATCAATATTCTTCAGTTCTTTAAATTCCGAAAAGGTATCTATCAAGCTGATAGTTTCTTCTTTCTTGGCCATAGTCTTATTTAAAACTAATTAAGTATTTAGTATATTTTATCTCTTCGTATGCAAAGGTCAGGTCCTCATCCACCA
>ENA-OQBD01000527-OQBD01000527.1-human-gut-metagenome-genome-assembly--contig:-NODE-527-length-20529-cov-3.122635_pt1 | contig 20529 bp, 20 predicted proteins | sample MGYA00242742_ERZ504543 | MGnify/ENA primary metagenome ERZ504543 (study PRJEB26092, sample SAMD00036239) | human gut metagenome | host: Homo sapiens | study: EMG produced TPA metagenomics assembly of...
CCACCGGCGTATAGTCGGTGGCTGCCGGCGGCGAAAATCGTTGGGGGCGATCAGCCCATAGGCCACATGCGCGTTTTCGTCGTTGGATTCGGTCCAGAGGAGCCAGCGGCCATCGGCGGTCTGGGCCAGACGGGACGGGGGTATGTTGTAGGTGTCAAATTTTTTCATCCGCTGGGTGATGGGCACCAGCTCGCGGTCGGCGGCGTTCAACAAATAGCAGCGGTTGCCGCCCACCGCGCCGTCGGTGCCGTACAGCCAGAGCCAGTCCTCGGCCCGGCTGCCCCGGGCGGGCAGGACGTTCGTGTAGGTGTCCTGGTAAACCCACAGGTTACTGCCAGCCGGGGGCGCGTCCCACACCGTGGCGGTACTGCCGTCGGCGGGGTCATACTCCTGCAAGGCGCCGCGGTTGTAGCCGCCGTCCTGCAGAGCCTCGCGTTCCTCAAAGTAGAGCTTGCCGTTGTGGGTGCCCAGATACCCGGAAAGCCGCTCATCCGCGATGTTGTAGGGGCGCTCGATCAGCTTGCGGCGCTCGCCGGTGCGGGGGTCGTAGCGGTCAAATTCAACGGTGGCGCTCTGCACGGCGGCCCGGAACTGCTCAAAGTCGTCGGGCAGGGGCGCGTCGGTCACATAGCGCACCGTCAGCAGCGCGCCGTCGTAGCAGGTCACAAAGTACTCTGTGGGCTCCAGCGGCACGGATTGCAGCGCACCGGTGGTCAGATCAATGCGGACGGCCTTTGTCTCCTGGCCGTTGTTGCCGGAGGTCGTCGTCCCGTACAGGGCCGCGTCGTCACAAAAATCAAACACGTAATCCACACACTCGGCGGGCAGGTCGATGCAGGTCTTGCCGTCGTCGGTCAGCCTGTACACCTGCGGCGCGGCGCTTTCCTGCTGCCACCGGCCGTAGTAGTGGGCCTCCAGCTCCTCGGGCGTGAGGTCGGTGCTGTCCAGCTGAGGCGTGAGGTGTTCTTCACGGTATTCCGTCCCAGGTCCGATCCGTGTGGAGTAACGTCGCGTTGAGCACATAGACCGCGCCGTCCGCCACAAAGGGGCAGTAGTAGCTGTACCGCCCCGGGAACCAGGCCGGGCAGTCGGCGCTGTCGTGGGTGCAGCCGGGGACGCCGCAGGCGACGGTCTGTGCGGCGGTGGCGTAGTCGGTTTTGAGCAGCAGCTACCAAACAGATACAAAGCGAAATAAGTAGGTTCCGAAATAAACCTATTGCTAAAGCTATTGAGCCATTACTGAACATTATAAAAAAACTGAAAGCCAAGAAGAAGAACTTCGCATATTGGCTGCTGAAACATTAGGCTGGTATAATTTATACTATAATAAAGCAGATATAATCAAAGAACTTAACACATTTAGAACTTCCAATCAAAAGCTAATGAACGAAGTTACCAAAACAATTAATAGGCTGAAAAGTCAAAATAGGTAGAATCATCCAAACGATGAGATAGACCGGATCCAAAGGGCGGTTCTGCCATTCCTGAGCAGCCTGGTTGACTTTGTTCGTGATGATGGAAATAGCTGATGTGGACAGTTCTATCTCATAGATTTCACGCATCTCCTCTTCTATGTCTGACACGCTCATTCCTTTGGCATATAGGGAGATAACAAGTTTTTCTTTAATATTATCGACACTATACAGGGACATTCAGTAAATGTCTATAGTATAACTCCTCAACCAGTTCCAGACACCAATCATTAAAACAGGGATATTCCTAAAATAATAAAATTTAAGGCAACTAATTCATTGCGAGTTAGTTGCCCTTTTTTGTATCTTTAAGCATTCCCCCCAAAAAAACGGTTTGACGGCCAAAACGGGGGTAATCTAAAATAAAAACACATGGTAAAGATACAAAAAATCTCAGAAATCGAACCTCGTTTAGGTTTTACCGAGTTCGATATGCTAAAAAAATATCGTCAAAGTTTTGCAACGAGTGAATTAGGTCGCCTCCATGCTCTGTTTCCTTTCTCGGAACTGGCCCGACAAATGCATTTGAAGTCCTCTGCTTTGGGTCGTAAAAGTTATTTTTCTCCCGAAGGTAAAATAGCCTTGATGGTCTTGAAGTCCTATACCAACTTTTCCGATGCACAACTGATTGAGCATTTAAACGGTAATATTCATTACCAGTTGTTTTGTGGTGTTCAGATTGATCCGCTTCATCCACTAACCAATCCTAAAATCGTTAGTGCAATTCGTCAGGAACTAGCGCATCGCCTTGACGTTGAGCCCCTCCAGCTCATTCTTGCCGAGCATTGGAAACCTTATCTTGAGAACCTTCATGTCTGTATGACCGATGCCACCTGTTATGAAAGTCATCTGCGTTTTCCTACTGATACCAAACTCTTATGGGAAGGTATTGTATGGCTTCATCGTCATCTGTGCAAACATTGCCAGACCTTGCACATACAACGTCCCCGTAACAAGTATCTTGATGTACGCCGTGCCTATCTTGCTTATAGCAAACTGCGTAAACGCAGGAAATCACAGACTCGTATGATTACACGAAGGTTACTTCAGTTATTGGAAAATTCAATACTGCCAACAGATAATCCAAATGATCGCCTGTCATAATATAACAGGCATTGTTCATTACATAATTGTTGGCATCATATGCAAAAGCCATTTGGTTTCCGATTATTTTCCATACAATTTTTGGCTTAGAAAAATCCTCCCAATAACTGATGCTATCTTGTGTTTCAAACCACTCGTTACTAGTTTTCTTTCGGGCTTTTATTTTTTTGCCATTAACAATATGAGTTTCTCCTGTTTGTTCTAAACGCTCTATGCCAATTGACAGAAGATAATTTTTCACCGCAGGATAACTTTCTATATCATAATGCCGCGAAGGAAATGTGGCTATAATCCACAAGTCCGCCCATTCATATTCATATCTCTTGATATCCCTGCCACGAAGAATCGGTCGTATAAGTTCAGCCGTCCGAACACGTTCATCTTCTGTTTGACAATTCGCTAGTATCTCATCACGCTTTTCGGTAGAAATGATAAAAGCATCATTGAAACCAGTTTTTATCCCATAGTTGATTTGGATGTTCCAATCCTTCAAGGGTATTCCCACAGACTCAATCTTCTGCTTGATGCTCTGTTCAATGGGAGACAATATCACCCATGGGATAGAATCTGCAAAGTTACACTTCACGCCTTGTTGCTGCACGAAATCGCTCAAATTATTCAAGCCATTCGAATCTTGTACCAAACAAGCTTGTGTGTTAAAAATATTTGCTGCTTTTTGAGATAAAAGAATATTTGCTTCTACCGTTATTGCATCGAATATTTTTATACCTGCAAAATCTACCAACATAATAGGATTGGTCTTGCTTGCGAAATAACCTCGCAAGGCTTCACCATACCCTGCACGCATCCATTTATTAGACGTGATATAGCAAAGAAAACCATTGGGAGTAAGCAGGTTCATACCCAACTCATAGAAGAGGCAGTAAATATCACCAGTGCGTGCATAAGTTATGTAACCCATGCATTCTAATACATCGGCACTCTTACCCATAGATTGTAACTGAATGTAAGGTGGATTGCCAATGATACAGTCAAATCCCAAGAAGTTGCCTTCGGCATCGAGTACTTCTGGAAACTCTATACGCCATTCGAATGCACCAGATAAATTTTGTTGGAGCGTATTTCCTCAAATATATTTTCTAAAGTCGCAATTTTCTTTCTTTAAATCGGCAATGCGCTTGTCCGACGCTTTCTTTTCCATTTTTGTCGGTTCAAACAGTTGAGGCGCTTGTAAGTTTGCCAACTCAGAGCGGCGTTTGTTCAATCTAACCAATCGTGCATCCCGGCGGTTGATCTCTGTTTTCAGTTTCGACTTGATTTCTGTTATAAACGTTTCCAAATCCTGCTTTCGCTTTTACTTTGGGCATTTTTATATTTAGCTACAGCCTCCTTATATTGGCTGATGCTGATACTAGACTCTCGCAGTACGGTCTGAATACTGTCTGTCAAAGCGAATCGGTGAAGCAAAGAATTTCCACATTTGATGTTAATGTCGATATTTGGTAAGGTTTCTAAATAAGTGTAATTACTTTCAGCCGTATAGTAAGCATTCTTCAACAATTCAATCCACAGTCGTAGGCGGCAAATCTTCACAGAGTTGGGGTTAATATCAACGCCAAATAAACAGTTCTCAATGATTTGACGCTTCTCCTTGAAAAGAGTTTCCTGCATGCGGCGACTTTCCGCATTGAGTGGGTTGTAAGCAAATAAATTACCTTCGGTATCGGTAACAATCAGCTCGTCATTTTCAATGGCAAGTTGATAGTCCGCTTTGCGGATACGCTTACCGGTAGCATCTACCAAAATACCTAATTCGTATTTCAAGAGTATCAGTTCATTGAGAGCAGACACAAGAAAGTGACCCGAACCAACAGCTGGATCACACAGTCGCAAACTGTTAATTAGTTCATTAGCTTCGACTATATTGTCAATATGGTTGTATAGTTCTATACGGGTGGTACAATTCCAGCCATAATAACCATTAAACTTTTGCAACACGGTCTTGGTGATTGCTTCACGGCACATGAACATAGTGATAAAGCCTGGAGTGAATACTGAACCATCCTTGTGACCATTTATTTTCTCGAATATAAGCCCTAAAACAGAAGCATTGATGAGTGTTTTAGCCTCTTCTTGCACTTCTTCACTGCCTTCGCTCGCAAAGTTATAAGCGTCGAGAAAAGCAAACAAATATTGCAGGGTGGGTAATGCGTTGACTTGTAGATTGCGTTTTTTATTTCGTAATACGCTACTCGCCAAGACAGGAAGTACCGTACGTTGTGAAAGGCTGTTTATCTTAATTGTTTTACTTTCCAAATCTGTCACCTCGAAAAGAGAACTGTTAAGATAGGGAACGTAAGCAAAATCACGCATAATGGAGTGTGTGCGGCTGCCCATGTCACGTGCAAGCACTTGGAAAAACGAGTGTGTTGAGATCATCATAGTCATGAATCTTAGTTATTGAAAGAAATTTATAGATTGCATCTCCATTGTGGTATTTCAACATCTGAGCCTCCAACAGTTTCAAGAAAAGGATACGATTCATCCAAGTAATACACAATTCCATTGCAACATTGAATAACCGTTCCTCATAATCATTCCCATACAAACGACCATTTATGTGACGCAAACAATCTTCTGCATCCAGTTGGTTAATAGTATTCTCTAGTAATGAAGCCTCGTCACGCCGTTCCACAGCTTTGCGTACAATCACGGTTTTATTATTCTCTTTGCGTTCCTCAATACCAATAATGTGTAGCAGCTCAGTGTAGAATCCACGGTTGAGCGAAATTGCTGTCATTTTTGGAACGATAGCTTCAAAAGATGTGTATCGCTGAATATCTTATAAAGTTCGATAAGTTTGCGTGAAGCGCTACTGTCTGTTCTATCAAGCAGGTGTTGATAGTCTTGTAAGTTGAAGTAAGTGTATTCAAGGCTATCTTTCACCTCCTCAATATAGGTTGTTGCAATTTCAGTATAGAAGAAATCGGTTTTGTTACTGGTTTTGCGTCCATCCACAAAGTCTTGAAACTCACGACGTAATTGTTTGTTCTGATAGAATTTGCGTTCAAACTCATGGGCATCAAAAATAAAGAATTCATGAATATTAGTAGCGATGAGATATTTAATATCATTGTTCTTCTTATTGACACGTTCTTTAAGATAGTATAGCAATAATTCCTGCAAAGCCTTACGATTAAGATTGTCATTAGAAATCATCTCACCTTTGTTGGTGGTACTCTTTACTTCAATCAATAACCCTATATTGGACTTGATAGTTTTATCCAATCGGATAGCCAAATCAATATCTTCTTCGGGAGCCATGTAGTATGGCTTGTAGAACGTTTCACTCAGAAAATTACGTAAATGTTCTTTTTGCGTGTGTTCTCTTTGCCCATCCACAATATTGTCTCTCAATGTGCGAAGGGCATTTTTGAATAAGTCAAAATCTGTTGTTTCAATCGCAACCTGTCTATATGCTTTGTTCAAAACTTGATTCGGTTTGAGTAGTCCCATAATGTTTGGTAAATGAGTTAATAAAATACAAAGGTAGTCTAAAAACTTGATAATAAAGAATGAACGTATTGGTTTAACGAAAGTTTGTTCTACTGCCAGCCATTATCAACAAACAATAGCAGCAGTAGATTTGACATGATTCTACTTATTATATTGTAATAGCCAGCCAAAGTAATCTTTTCACATCCGGATCTATCACAGGTTGGATAAGTTGTTAACCTGAAGGTAACCGACCTGATGGTATAGGAACAGGAAGAAGTCTGTAATCATGGCATTTACCCGGATAGAGAAGCCACATTTTTTATTGCCGGACTTCCGGCATTGCCTCATCCATGTGTGAAAAGGAGTTTTTTCTTTCATCGCAACGTTTCTTTCACATACCCAAAGGGGGTAGTGGATCCAGACCTGCTTCGGCTTTCTTTTTCCTTCCCATATGACAAAAACCGACTATCCATGACTATTCCTGCCAGTGTGCCGGTCGTGCTTGCCTCTCATGGTTTCTTCCCTTATATTCGCACTGATATTTAAACGAGTTGAAATATGGAAATATGCTACATCGAGGCCGGTGTCCTTGAGAGGATGCTGGCACGCGCCGAGAACCTGTCCGCACATGTGGACAGATTGTATGAGAGAAACCGCTGTAAGGAACCCGGAGAGTGACTGGACGGCCAGGATGTCTGCCTGCGCCTTGACATCTCGCCGCGTACCCTGCAGACCCTCCGCGATACCGGACGGCTGGCGTTCACCCGCCTCCAGCGCAAGTTCTATTACAAGCCCGAAGACGTGGAGAGGCTGATAACCTACGTCGGCATCAGACGCAAGGAGAAGGCAATGAGAGAAGGAAGGAAGAACGGAAACCTTTAAAGAGCGGAAGAGATGGAAGGCATTATCGACAAGGAGAACGAACGTGTCCGCAGGTTCTTTGCCCTGCTGGACGACATGGAGAAAAAAGTGGAACGTCTTGCCCGTGACAACCGTCCTCCCTTCAACGGGGAACGGTTCCTGACCGACAGGGAGCTTTCCGGGATGTTGAAGATCAGCCGCAGGTGCCTGCAGGATTACAGGGACCAAGGACGGATTCCCTATATCCAGCTTGGCGGGAAGATCCTGTACAGGCAGTCGGACATCGAGAGGCTGCTGGAGGAGAACTATCACCCTGCATTGGTATAATATCGTATTTAAGTTTAAGGATTGTCGCCGGAATTGCATTTACGATTCCGGCGGCAGTTTTTATTTAGCCTGCGGCTTCCTTGCCGGCCGCAGGCTTTCTTCTTTCCATCAGCCGGTCCATGTCCGAGGATATCTTCCGGTCGGTGACCTGGGCGTAGACCTGCGTGCTGTCGATATTCGTATGGCCCATTATCCTGGCGATGCTCTCTATCGGAATGCCCGCGGTCAGTGTCAGGGTCCCGAACGAATGCCGGGCCATGTGGTAGGACAGGTTCTCTTTCATGCCTAATGCCACGCCCATTCCATGTACCTCGTACCAGAGGACATCGCGGACCGGCAGCGGGAATACCGGCCTGTCGTCATCCGTGGTGTTGTAAAGATCCAGTATCTGTCCGGCTATGGGATGCAGCGGGATGAACGCCTCCACGTCCGTTTTGGCGCGGCGGATGCGGATATACCTTCTTCCTTCCGAGGTCGTTCCGATGTGACGGGGATGGAGAGCCCTCGTATCCGCGTAAGCCAGACCGGTCAGCGAGGAGAAGATGAACGTCCTGCGCGCCAGCTCCATCATCGGGTCGGGCAGCGGGGTTTCCATCATCCGCTTCAGTTCACTGCGGCTGATATGCCTTAGTTTAGGTGCTTCTTTCCTCTCGTATGCCACGTCCTCTATCGGGTTGGCACGCAATACTTCCCGGTCCACGGCGATGTAGATGAGCCGGTTGAGCCAGCACAGGCAGTGGTTCACGTGTCCGTTCCTGTGTCCCAGCTCCTTCTTGAGAAAGACCTTGAACGATTCGGCGAACTCTTCGGTGATGTCCGAAAAGGCGATGTCCTTCATCCCGCGGGATTCGATGAACTGCCTGAGGTTGAGCTGGGTGGTCTTCGACTGGCGGTAGGTGGAGGTGGAATTGATCTCCTTGGAGCGGACCCTGAGCCGTTCGCGTTCCACCTCTCCGGCCTGCAGGAGGTATTCCGGCACGGAATTGGCACCGGATACGGTGGTCTTGAGCAGCTCGGCCGTGACCACTCCCTGGTTCCTCAGCAGGTTCCCGTACGCCTCTTCCAGCCGGCTTCGGAAGGCGGCAAGGCGGTTGTTCTCCCTGGCTGTTTTGATTTCACACTTCTTGCTGTCCCAGTCTCCGGGTTTGCAATAGATGCCTGTCGTGACAGCCGATTTCTTTCCGTCGATGCTGATCCGGCAGAGGACGGCGGTCGTGCCGTCCGATTTTACCTTGTTACGGTTGATGTAGAATAAAAGCTTGAATGTACTGCGCATGATAATAATTGTTTAAGGATTAAAGAATAAGTTTCAAATCGCGGGTTGCCTCGACGAACCTGTCCATGTCCTCGAACAGTCGCTTCGGGGTTACACGCGCGTATATCTGGGTGGTCTTTATGTTGGAGTGTCCCAGCATCTTGCTGATGGTCTCGATCGGCACCCCTTCCTCGAGCGTGACCAATGAGGCGAAAGAATGCCTTCCCATGTGGTAGACAAGGTCCTGGCTCAGCCCCGCCATCAGGCGCAGGGATTTCATGTTTGCCCTGAGCGTGTGGTAGTCCTGCGGCGGGAAGAGGGTAGTGCGGGTATCGTCACGGTACTTCTCGATCAACGCGAGTGCTTCCGGCAGCAGCTTGACGCGTCCGAGGTAGTCAGTCTTCTTTCGCCGGTATTTCAGCCAGAGGCTGCCCTCGTCATCCCGGAAGAGGTTCTCCCGGGTGATGCTTACCGCATCGGCATAGGCGGTGCCGGTGTAACAGGCGAAGAGGAAGAGGTCCCGGGTGATGACATGTGACCTGCGTTTTTCCGGTATCTCCAGATCACGCAGCTTCTCGAAATTCTCACGGCTGAGTGCTTTCGGTGTTGTCTCCTTCTGCTTGGGCAGCTTGAAGTGGCAGAAATGGTATTTCTCCGAGTGGCCCTCCTTGTAGGCGATGCGGCAGATCTTTTTCAAGATGGCCAGGTAGCCGCGAAGCGTGTCCACGGCATATCCCTTTTCCAGAAGGATGAAATCCTGATAGTCGCGGATGAACTGCTCGTTGAGCTGCCCGAAGACAAGGTCCGGAACCTTGAATTTCGCCTTGATGAATTCGGAAAGCGTGCGGTAGGTGAAGAGGTAGGTCGAGAGTGTGGTGGGCGCACGGTCCACACCGACACGGGCCTTCATTTCCCCGTTATGCCGGTCGAGAAGTTTGAGCAGGGTCATCTGCATGCCCGCATTGCCCTGGAACATGTCCCTGACCGCGGCGGCATCGAAATCCCTTTTTCTTTCCATGAGGGAATTGAAGGCCGAGTGTACGGCAAGCAGCAGCCTCTCTATCTTTTCATTGGTCTCCACCGCTTCCCGGCTCTTGCCATTCAATCGGCTCTCACGCGCGTTCCATAGCCCGGGGGTACAGGAGAGCTTGCAGCTGAACTGCGCCATCGTGCGGTTGAGGGTGATCCGTCCCATGATCGGGGCCTTGCCGGTCTTGTCCGGCTCGCTCTTTTTCAGGTAGAGCAGCACCTTGAATTTTTCCACTTTCATAACGCTCTTTTTTAGGTTGTAAAAATACTCCTTTGAAAAGCGTCCTTTGGCATGCAAAACATTGATAAACAGTGAATACAAATCCGCTTTGTTCCTATCGGTAAAAATTCGGTTACCTGCCGTTGTTTCCGAAACAGGCGGCTAACAGTCTGGTAACTGAAACGTCGCAATATTTTGTTTTCTTTTGCAGGTCTGTCTGTTCTGCAATTCTTGCAAAATGCTTAATTATAAACGTTTTACGTTTAATTATCGTCATTCTGTTTTTATTGCATTTCTAAATATTACTTACGTAAGCCGCCATACTTTCGCCACTCTTTCACTAGCTCTTGGCATTGACTTGTATACAGTATGTAAATTACTAGGACACAAGAACATCATCTCCACACAAGTATACGCGAAAATCATCGATGCTAGTAAAAGACAGGCAATAGACCGGTTTAATGGCGTATTAGACGCATGAGACGGATATTACTTCAGATTCGTATGGCACGGATCAAGAAAGATACTTCTCCCCAAGATCCGTGTCATCCGCTATAGTTTCAGTCCGCAACTGGCTTATCAGATCAGAGACTTTGTATTATTTCCAACGAAAGCCCCGTGCATTCGGTGATTAATGAAAGATCGACACCGGCTTTCTTCATGTTACGAGCGTTGCGTAGGGTAGCCAAACGCTCACCTTCTGCTTTACCTTTTGTTTCCGCCTCCTCCACGGCGTACTCCATCGTGGCCTTCCAGTCACGGTAGATATTCAGATTCTCATCGTACGTCGCACGCTCCTTGGGGGACAAGGCATTCACATTCGCTACGTCGAGCAAGCGTCGGAAGTATGCCTCTTTTTCTTTAAATGGGGACATATCAAATAGATTTCATATTCTTCAATACATAAATTGTTTTTTTCCAGCGGAGTCTCGCCCTGACGGGAGATCATACGGCAAATGTAATAAAAACCTCGATTAAAGAAGTAACGTTGAGGGTAATTAATACTACTGAGTTGTTACTTCCCTTCACACAACAAAAGCCTAATCAACTAAAGAACAACCCCCTATAACCATTCCCCAATAGAACTTAGAAATTTATTATTCGGGACAATGATCGCTTGCGCGTTTGCGGCGTGTTCAAACGAGGATGATCCTATCGTAGGACCGGATCAACCGCAAACAGGGGAAAATAACGCAACACTGACTATTTCTGTGAAAAATGTGGCTAGAAGTTTGACTAAAGCTGCAGCGGAGGGGACACAGACTGAAAATGAAGCTAAAATTACAAACTTAACAGTTGCTCTTTATGATGCTGAAACTGGAGCGCTTGTCGCTTCAACCTCTGATATTGCCAATGAGGATGCTGCTGCGGATAATGATGAGGTTCAATTTGCCGGACTGACAGAAGGTGCGCAATTACGTGCTATCGCATTTGCTAATATGCCTGAAATCTCACTGGCTGGTACAACAATTGACAACTTTGTATCTCCTGTATATACGATGCCAGCTGCCGGATTCGCAGAAAACTATTTACCAATGAGTAGTGGTTTGTCTGATCCATTCACTTTACAAGCAGGTAAAAACTATTATGGATATACTAAAACAGCGGGAGAAGGTGAACATATTCTTGTAGCAGATCCCTTGTACTTGATAAGAAATGTAGCGCGCATTGATTTTACGGGACTTAGCTTAGACATGACTAGAGCTGCAAAAGATGTATACGTTGAAGGAATTGCGACGATTGTACCAGAATGTGTATTCATCATGCATGGGCGGACGAAGTCCAATGCAGCAGATATGGGTAATGGCAATAGCTGGTGGAATGTCGTTAGCAATACCGTATGGGGTAATGTGTCCGCAACTTATGCTGCTAATGCTACAGATTATGCTTCAGGTTATAGAGGAGATTTCGTGAATGATGACGCTATGTTTACGAATATGAGAGGTTCTATTATTGAAGGATACAAGGCCAGTTTACCAGCCACCGCATTGGTACAGAATATCGCAACTGAAGATGGTGTGTCTGCGACTATCACAATCGCCCCTAAATTCTATGTGTTCGAAAATCCCCAAGTTAAGGCTGCTCGTGAAATGAATGGTGCTGAAAATTTCAAACCAGAGGATCTTGCAACTGAAATTGTAGTTAAAGGTACTTATAAGCTCGAAAATGCTAAAAAGAGCGGAAGTGATGCAGTATACAACTATGCGGAGAAAACAGCATATTGGCCTATTAAAATTGCTGCGACGAATGAAATGGCAGCAGCTACGGCTGAGTATTTAAAGGATGGAAAGATCCATCGTAATATAATTTACAGTATTGACGCAACTTTAGCCGGTAGAGGATATGATGATCCTACTGTTCCTCCAACAGACTTTGTTGAGTTGTTTGTTAAGACAAAGGTTCTTGATTGGGGCAACGCAAATCAATCTTCAGTTGTCGAATAATATCTATTTTCTGAATAACAACCAAAAGGCATTCCTTTTACCGGGAGTGCCCTTTTTTGCATATATAATTCTGGTTATAAATTGATTCGGAGACTACAAAATTACTATCCTTTCCTTATGATAGCGATCCCATATGTCTTGAACCTAAGAGCCGGAATATTATTTCATGAGAACATCTACAATATCTACAATTCAACCTCATACTTATTGTAAATAAATATGTTATATTATATGTTGTTGTTAAAGCACCTGCTGCCAGAGATCCGTGTACAGCACCTGCTGCACCAGCCTCAGACTGCATTTCAGTTACCTGAACTTCCTGTCCGAAAAATGTTCTTTCTTCCCTGGGTTGCCCATTCATCTGTTGCTTCCGCCATAACAGATGAAGGAGTGATCGGGTAAATAGCGGCTACATCTGAGTATGCATATGAAGCATGAGCAGCTGCATGGTTACCATCCATGGTTTTCATCTTTCTTGCCATAGTTTGTTTTTCCTCCTTAAAGGTTGATGAAAATTAATTATTTATTTCAAGGCATAAGTAAAATATACCTCAAATTTCATTGTAGATTATAACATAATCTTCTGCCTGTGTCCAATTTGTTTTGACATATTTTGTATCTTCTGAGGTACAAAGCAGAGATTTTCTGTTATTTCAGTAGCAAATATGTGCATTTTTTGAGTTGCATATAACTAACATTATGCAGATATGCCAAATTTCGGACGAATCAGGCAGATAAAAGTAAAAAAAAGGAGGCTCTACGCCTCCTCCATGATCTGCTGTATTGTTTTTCTCTTAAGGAGACTTATCAGTTCATCCTGTACAGATAACAATTCTCTATGTACCAGACATGGCAATCCATCCTGTCCGTCTCTGACACAGTTATATTTCGGATCCAGACATTCGATGATAAACATATCCGGATCAATCGCTGAATAAACCTCATATAAAGTCAACTCATCCAGTCCCCTGTTCAGAGAATAACCACCATGTACGCCTCTGTATCCCTTCACGATCTCTGCCTTCTGAAGTTTCTTCAGAATCTTATAGGCAAAAGGAGCTGTGATTGCTTCTTTCTCACAGATATCGGATACGCTCAGTCTGCTCTCTCCCCAAAGCGCACGTACCACTCGAACTGCATAATCGCACTCTCTTGTAATAAACATAGTCTTTGCAACCTCTCTAAAATTAATTATCCTTTACTGTCCACATCGCTGTTTTGCATAAAACAATGGAAACAGTAATCGTTATTTCTGTCATATCAATGCCTCATATTTCTGTCCGTCAAGAGGCTATATTATTCTATATTATAACAGTGCTTCTTTTTTTTGTAAATAAAAGAACCCAAAAAAGCAAAAAACAGTTGCAAATTTCCCAATTTACGGTACAATGATAAACGGTTGTAACTTATATAATAGGAAATAATGTAACTGTTTCCTGCGAAAGATACGTTTTCCATAAACAATCTGCCGGACAGTTACTGCAAAACAATAATTTCACGAAAAAGAGGTATGATATGATTTCAGCAAACAATATTACATTGCGCGTAGGTAAAAAGGCCCTCTTCGAAGATGTAAATATCAAATTTACTGAGGGCAACTGCTACGGTCTCATCGGTGCAAACGGTGCCGGTAAGTCCACATTCCTTAAAATCCTTTCCGGACAGTTAGAGCCTACCAACGGTGACGTTGTTATCACTCCTGGCCAGCGTCTTTCTTTCCTGCAGCAGGATCACTTCAAATATGATGCATATACAGTTCTGGATACTGTTATCATGGGTAACAAGAGACTGTATGAAATCATGAAAGAAAAAGATGCTATCTATGCAAAAGCGGACTTCACTGATGAAGACGGTATCCGTGCCAGCGAACTGGAAGGTGAATTTGCAGAGATGAACGGATGGGAAGCAGAATCTGATGCTGCTACTCTTCTGAATGGTCTTGGAATTGAAACCGATCTCCACTATTCCCAGATGGCTGACCTTACAGGAAGCCAGAAGGTCAAAGTTCTTCTGGCGCAGGCACTGTTTGGTAATCCGGACATTCTTCTTCTGGATGAGCCTACCAACCACCTTGACCTGCCTGCTATTGAATGGCTCGAAGAATTCCTGATCAACTTTGACAACACTGTCATCGTTGTATCCCATGACCGTTACTTCTTAAATAAAGTATGTACTCATACAGCAGACATCGACTACGGCAAGATTCAGCTCTATGCCGGAAACTATGACTTCTGGTTTGAGTCCAGCCAGCTCCTCATCAAACAGATGAAGGAAGCCAACAAGAAGAAAGAAGAAAAGATCAAAGAACTTCAAGAGTTTATTTCCCGATTCAGTGCCAACGCTTCCAAGTCCAAACAGGCGACTTCCCGTAAACGTGCCCTGGAAAAGATCCAGCTTGACGATATGCGTCCGTCCAGCCGTAAATACCCATACATCGACTTCCGTCCAAACCGCGAGATCGGTAACGAAGTCCTTATGGTGGAGAACCTTTCCAAGACCATCGACGGTGTAAAAGTTCTGGATAACATTTCTTTCACACTCGGACATGATGACAAGGTAGCTTTCGTCGGTGCCAACGAACAGGCAATCACTACTCTGTTCAAGATCTTAGTTGGTGAAATGGAACCGGATGAAGGAAATTATAAATGGGGTGTTACCACTTCTCAGGCATATTTCCCTAAGGACAACACTGCAGAGTTCGATAATGACCTTACTATTACAGACTGGCTGACACAGTATTCCGAGATCAAGGATGCTACTTATGTTCGTGGATTCCTCGGACGTATGCTCTTCCCCGGTGAAGACGGCATCAAACGTGTACGCGTTCTTTCCGGTGGTGAGAAAGTCCGCTGTCTTCTTTCCAAGATGATGATCTCCGGTGCAAACATTCTCATCCTTGATGAGCCAACCAACCACCTCGATATGGAGAGCATCACAGCACTGAACAACGGTCTGATCAAATTCCCGGGTGTTATCCTTTTCACCTCACATGACCATCAGTTCGTACAGACAACAGCCAACCGTATCATGGAAATCCTTCCAAACGGAACCATGATCGACAAGATCACTACTTACGATGAATATCTGGCAAGTGATGAGATGGCTAAGAAACGTCACGTATTCGAGATCAACGAAGAGGACGCTTCCGATAACTAAAGAATAAAATACAGGGTACGGCTTAGCCGTACCCTGTTATTTTATTCTGTCTTCATGATAATATCCGCCAGCTTTCCGCCTGTCACCTTAAGCAGATCAGCAAGGGGAACCTTCAGTGTCAGTCCGATACGGCCGCCACTTACATAAATCTCCTCAAATTCTCCTGCAGATGCATCAAACACAACAGGATAAGGTTTCTTCATTCCCAGCGGACTGCAGCCGCCTCTCACATATCCGGTAATCTTTGTGATATCCTTCACATGGATCATGTCCACTGTCTTCTCACCGACAGCCTTTGCAGCCGCCTTACGGTCAACTTCCTTTTCAATCGGAACTACAAAAACGAAATAACCGCCGCTCTTTCCTTCCATTACCAGAGTCTTAAAAGACTGGTCATAGGGAGCACCGATCTTATCCGCACTGTGGACCCCGTCAATAAATTCATCACATTCATAGGAGAACGCCTCATATTTAACCTTCTGTCTGTCCAGCATTCTCATTGCATTTGTCTTAGCTTCTTTTGCCATTTTTTCTCGCCTGTCCTTTCTGTCCTCTGGCATATATTGATTCCTCCATGTCTCTGTCCTGAGACTGCTCAAAACTCTGGTCTTGTCTCAGGTCCTGATTTCGCCTGTAAATCTGCTCAGTGCTTTCTTCATCAACCGTTTCTTCATCCTCTTCATCAGAAACCGGTTTGTTGATAGCAAACTGAATCAGCATACCCAGAACTGCAAATCCCACACTCATTCCCAGTCCATAGGGAATATCTGCCAGATTTCCAAGCTGTGCAAGGGAAACCCCTGCCATAATACCACCGATCAGACTTGTAGCCACGATCAGCACTTCCCTGCAGTATTTCACCGCCATGGAACCAAGAGCTACGCCGATCAGAATACATGCAAAAAATACTGCGGAGCTGGTAGGATGCAGGAAATAAATACTGGCCGCCCAGCCGATACCTGCTGCCAGGATAAACACACCTGCCTTATAGATCAGAAATGCAATCACTGCGAACACAACTCCTGTCGCCAGTGCTGCGATCAGCATTGTTGATTTCTCCTGTATTCCCATTGTATGTACAACCACTAGCGCAAGACCGCCGCCTACCAGAAAACCTCCCAGCATCATCCAGAAACGCAGAAGCCTGTATCCCAGAATACAGTTCAGCACTCCAAACACAAGGATCACTGCAAATATTACCATCATAAAACGATTCACCAGATCTGAATCCATAAAACTCCCGGCAATACTCAGCGCATTTCCAAATATATCTGTCATATTAACCATAATTTTCAGTCACTCCTTTTAGTTATATATTTATAGCGTTCCTTATCATCAACTGACACATTTCTCTTAGAACCGCCGCACATCCTCGCGGGGCATTTATTTCAGTCGGAGATCAGACTACCACTGAGATAAGTTTATACAACTCACTGATAGAAGTGGGAGTCTTCTCAACTGAACCAAACCCGTCAGAACATGAAGTATAAGGTCTTCATATTGTCGATCACGCCGTAATGATAGGAAATCTGTGACAGCCCATGGACTTCCATATAATATTTTGCGATATCCTGGATATGATTACTGTCGATCAGATCCATATATGCCTCATCATAAGCCCCCTGGCTGCCAAACTTAAAGCGTACCACCGCAGCATCACTGTCAATGCGCAGCCTGCACAGGTCATATACACTGCTCCAGTCATAGGTATCAAAACAGGCGCCGTTTCTCACATAGAAATTCATGTCAGTCGCTGTACACGCAGGAACAGGAAACTCATCAGAGGCCGTATAATTCTCCTCGTACTCCTGTGGGAACGGACACAGATAATCATAGATCGTTGTCTTATGCTCTGCCAGCAGCGTGGCATCACCCTCCAGAAAGTCCGGCTGGTCCCCATTGGTGGCATCCACATAATAATACTGTCCGTTCAGCTCTACAATATTCCAGGCATGTCCCTGGGTACTGTTTGCAGCATCACCCTCCACATAAATACAGGGGATATCCAGACGCTCCAGCAGATACTGCACTGCTCCCGCATAGCCCGCACATACCGCCTGTTTCTTCCAGAAAGCTCCTGCTATACTCTGGTCATCATCAGAGATCACATATTCTGTATTGTCTATGACATAAGTATAAACAGTCATTACCTTCGTGTAATCATCAGCACCATCCGGAATCTGCGATAACACCTCCTGATACGCATTCTCCATAGCCTGCGTGATCTCCTGTCTCTGCTCCTCTGTATAAGTATATCCCGGAGAAAACTGACAGTAATCTCTGCCCGAATAAGTCGTCTTATAAACTTTCTCCCGGTTATGTACCCAGAACAGCTCCGGATGATCCTTCAGCACTGCATGATACACTCTGTCTATCTCATTATCTCCTGAGAGAGACAGATAAAATTTATCCTCAAAGCTTCTGATCCCCTCCAGGATCTCGCGGTAGCCTCTCTGTTCATTCTCATTAAGAAGGCCGAAATAATACTCCTGATGTCCTTCATCCGTCTGCGCTACCTCCTGTCTCTTAAGAGTCCTTACTTCCCCCGGTTCCTGCAAAGCTCTTCCGCCGATGATCAGTCCACCGGCCAAAAGCACCACCACAGGCACCATAAGAATCAGACGCAGCCCGGAAAATCTCTTTTTGCTCATTCAATAATCCTTCTTGGTTATTATTCTATAAGTCTGATATTACATTACTATTTCATTCTGTTTTGTCACATTTAGAATTGTTATTCGTTACTGTTCACTCCGTTCACAGTAACTTAGCCAAAATTCATTCCAGATTGCCTGCGGCAATGGAATTTTGGCTTGTATGTCTCGGGATAGTGGTGTGTGAACAGTAACTGTTATTCTAATGTATCTTATTATAGCCCAGAACACTTCTCCTTGTAAACCGATAAAAGTAAGTTAACACTATTTTATAATAAAAATTGTCCTTCTTACAAGATAAACATTGCATATTTCCAATTAAAGAGATACACTAAAAAGTAAGTATAACTGCTCTGTATCCCATCAGACAACAGAATGTCGGACAGACATATACAAGTAACATATTGAGGGAGTATTGTAATAAATGAGCATCAAAATACCTATAGAAACTTCTGCCAGACATCTGCATATCTCGCAGGAAGATTTTGAAAAATTATTCGGAGAAGGAAGCAAACCACATTTTATCAAAGAATTAAGCCAGCCCGGACAATATCTGTGCCGGGAACGAGTAACTGTCAAAGGACCGAAAGGTACTTTCGAAAACATGGCACTTCTCGGTCCTTTCCGCAGCGACACGCAGGTAGAAATGTCTCTTACAGACACCAGAAAACTGGGGATTCCAAGCGTGATACGCCAGTCCGGTGATATCGAAGGAACTCCCGGCTGTATTTTATCCGGTCCATGCGGTGATATCGAAATCCCCAAAGGGGTCATCGTAGCCAAACGCCACATCCACATGACTCCGGATGAAGCACTTGCCCTGCATATCAAAGACAATGACGAAGTCTTCGTCCTGACCAAAAGCTACGGACGCGCACTTATCTACGCAGATGTAGTAGTCAGAGTCCACAGAAATTATCACCTGGCAATGCACGTAGACACTGATGAAGCCAACGCATTCAACAGCGATACAGAACCTTACGGCGTGATTGTCAGGTTCTTTGACAGTAACTTCAACACAGATAAGTGGATAGAAGACGAACTGTCAGGGATACGCAGATAAAATCCGACTTACCCGGCTAAAATAGCAGACAGATATAAAAAGGTTCCACAGTAACATTCAGTTGATGATACTGCGGAACCAATTTTAATGCGTTTCAGCCAGCCATTCTTTAATCGTTTTTTCCGTTTCACCAAGGGTTCTTGCTATTCTTTCTACAGGTTCTCCTTCCTGCGCAAGCGAAATGGCTATGCTTTTTGCCTTTTTTAATTCACCTTGCTTTTCACCTCGCTTTTCGCCAATCTTTTCATAAGTTGCCTGAAGTTTCTGTTCTTCTTCCTCTTTGTCATACTCAAATATACTCATGGCAATAATCTCCGCATTTCAAAAGCCCCGGACCGGGGTAGCTGTACTGTACCAGTCTGAGGCTTTCAGAATTTGGGGTTATAAAGTTTTTACCTCAATCCAGATCAAAGAGCTGTCGTTGACAGATGTTTATCTGTGCAATGGATTGCGCTTCTTTTTTCCGTGCAGTAGTAAATGTACTTGCATGAAATTTTCGCATACAGGGTAACCTTTCCCTTGTAACCTGCACTTGTTTTTAAATAACTCTCATAGTTTTGTAGTTCATTCAAGGTAAAGTCATATACGTTTCCACTGTTAACATATACATATCCATCTTCATATTCTGCCTGCTTTTCACTAGCTTTATATACCGGAAGATGTATTTCTTTTACCTTTGTGTTTTCTCCTCCAATTCCTTCAATTTTTGTACCGTCATCAGACTCTATGTACAATTGAAGTTTCAGGTCATTTTGTGTTTGTTCCGGCAAAGGAAGTACCAACCAGGTTGGAATCTGTCACTTCAAATGGAACTCAAGTGGTTTGTTTTTAATAAGCTCCTGGGATTCATTGAAGTTAACATTGTCAAGAGTGTAATAAACAGTCTTTTCCTGTGCAGCATTTCTGTCTGACTGCTTTACAAACATCAATTCCGGATTAACTGCCTGTGCATTATATGCGGCTATGATAGTATTGACAAACAACTTTTTCTCCATAAGATTACCATTATTAGTAACAGGTTTATAGATTATAATTTTTTTCTTCTTCATACTTCCCATTCCTTTGTCAGATATGTGATTTTAGTGTAGCAAACGACAGATGGGATGTCAACCTGAGAAGATGAAGAAGCCATAGACTGGTGATTTCCAGTCTGTGGCCTGATTAGATTTATCAAACGGATATTCTCAAAATGCTTTAAGATCTTTAATAGTTTTCAAAGGCTTCTACAATTTTCTGCATATCGTCCGTGTTAAAGCGCTCATCACAGCTGACAGACATGATATGGGAATAAATATATTGAGCTCCTGGATAGTCTTCAACCTTTACAAAAGGTGGTACAGGCCAGTATACTTTAGGCGGAATGTGCCTGTCTGCCAGATGCTTGATAAGGGCGTCCCGGTTTTCCACAAAGAAAGGGAAAAACATAGGACAGATATCATCTGAAAGATAAGGAAATACCGGGCGGATATCGGAGCGTTCCGGCAGGTG
>ENA-OQBD01000530-OQBD01000530.1-human-gut-metagenome-genome-assembly--contig:-NODE-530-length-20461-cov-3.046966_pt1 | contig 20461 bp, 18 predicted proteins | sample MGYA00242742_ERZ504543 | MGnify/ENA primary metagenome ERZ504543 (study PRJEB26092, sample SAMD00036239) | human gut metagenome | host: Homo sapiens | study: EMG produced TPA metagenomics assembly of...
ATAAGGAAAATAAGAACACATAAAAAATAGACAATAAGCCGGATCAGCAATAACTCATTGTACAACTTACAAATGCAACCAATCATTAATATCCAACTAGCTTATTGCTTATCTCAATTATTTTACAAACCTTTGCGAACATAATATTAAACTAAAATCTTTACTATGGAATTACAAACGATACAAAACAAGATTCACGAGATCAGAGGGCAAAAAGTCATGCTGGATTTTGATCTGGCGGAAATGTATGGAATAGAGACAAGGGTACTTAAACAGGCAGTCAGGCGTAATCCTAAACGATTCGAGGGAAATGATTTTATGTTTGAATTGACCAAGGAGGAACTTTCAAGATCACAATTTGTGACCTTGAATAAAGGTAGAGGTAATAACTTTAAATATATGCCATTCGCTTTCACGGAACTAGGAGTCGCAATGCTAAGTAGTGTGCTGAACTCAGACATTGCGATCGAAATCAACAGAAACATTATGAGAGCCTTTGTCGCTATCCGGAATTATACCTTACAAGCTACCACTAGTTCCATCGAAATTAAAGAGCTACAAGAACGTATCAAATCTCTTGAAATGGCTAATGAGGAAACCCTTTGCGCTATCAATGATCTCAGTGAAGACACCCAAAAGTCTTTGGATAATATTTACATAGCTCTTTCCGAACTGGCTACAAAGAAAAAGAACAATGCTAAAAGACCTAAAATTGGTTATATCAAATAAAGTAAACTAATAAGTTCTTATACTATGGAATTACAAGCGATACAAAACAAGATTTATGAGATCAGAGGGCAAAAAGTCATGCTGGATTTTGATCTGGCGGAAATGTATGGAACAGAAACCGCCCAACTGAAACGTGCGGTCAGACGAAACATAGAACGCTTTCCTGATGATTTTATGTTCACATTAACAATTCAAGAATTTAACAACTTGAAAAACAATATGGTATGCCAAATTGGCATCTCAAAGAAAGGAGGTAACCAATATGCTCCATTCGCTTTCACGGAGCAAGGTATAGCAATGCTTTCTTCTGTACTCAGATCCGATACAGCCATTAAAGTCAATATCTCTATCATGCGTGCTTTCGTCGGCATACGACAAATAATAAGTTCTTCCTCCCCTTTGCTTGAACTCCAACAAGAAGTAAAGGAACTCAAAGCGTATATCGAAGAAGCATTTGCCGATTACAACGACATCAACGAAGATACCCGTACGCAACTTGAGCTAATCAATCTGTCACTCGCTGAGTTACAAGCGAAAAGAACCGAGAATCAATCTCGCCCCCGGATTGGTTACGTGAAATAAACAGTTCATGTAAATAACTCATATAAAATAAATAAATTCACTAACTTTGTGGCCTTAAATAGAAAACGATACAAAAACGATAAACGATCATGGAGTACAATTTCAGAGAGATTGAGAAGAAGTGGCACGACTACTGGATTGCCGAAAAGGTTTATAAAGTCGAAAAAGACACGAATAAGCCTAAATACTATGTATTGGACATGTTCCCCTATCCTTCCGGTGCGGGATTACACGTTGGCCACCCGCTCGGTTATATAGCTTCTGATATTTATTCGCGTTTCAAACGTTTGCAAGGTTTCAACGTATTGCACCCGATGGGTTACGACGCTTACGGACTACCCGCCGAGCAATACGCCATCCAAACCGGACAACATCCGGAGATCACGACAAAGAATAATATAGCCCGTTATCGGGAGCAATTGGAAAAGATCGGTTTCTGCTACGATTGGAGCCGTGAGATCCGTACCTGTGATCCCGAATATTACAAATGGACGCAATGGGCCTTCATCCGGATGTTCAACAGCTACTACTGCAACGACGAGAAGCAAGCCCGCCCGATCAGCGAGTTGATACAAGCCTTCGAGACAAGTGGTACGGAAGGTCTGAACGTAGCTTGCGGAGAGGAACTTAGTTTCACCGCCGAGGAATGGAAAGCCAAGAGCGATAAAGAAAAACAAGAGATATTACTCAACTACCGGATCGCTTATCGTGGCGAGACCATGGTAAACTGGTGTGCCGCCTTGGGTACCGTATTAGCGAATGATGAGGTCGTGAACGGTGTTTCCGAGCGTGGAGGCTATCCGGTAGAACAAAAGATCATGCGCCAATGGTGCTTACGTGTATCCGCTTACGCGCAACGCCTGTTGGACGGATTGGATACGATCGACTGGACGGATTCCTTGAAAGAGACCCAAAAGAACTGGATCGGACGCAGCGAAGGTGCCGAGGTTCGCTTCAAGGTAAAAGACAGCGACAGGGAATTCACGATCTTTACGACCCGTGCCGATACGATGTTTGGTGTTACCTTCATGGTATTAGCTCCGGAAAGCGAATTGGTTCAACAATTAACTACGGCAGACCAAAAAGCAGAAGTAGACGCTTACCTAGATCGTACCAAGAAACGTACCGAGCGCGAGCGCATCGCCGACCGTCAGGTAACCGGTGTATTCAGTGGTTCCTATGCTATTAACCCGTTTACGGGCGAGGCAGTTCCCATCTGGATCAGCGACTATGTATTGGCCGGCTACGGTACGGGAGCGATCATGGCGGTTCCGGCGCACGATAGTCGCGACTACGCTTTCGCGAAGCATTTCGGACTGGAAATCCGCCCCTTGGTGGAAGGTTGCGACGTAAGCGAGGAAAGTTTCGATGCCAAGGAAGGTATCGTATGCAATTCTCCGAGAGCCGGCGTTACTCCTTATTGCGATCTTTCCTTGAACGGACTGACGATCAAGGAAGCGATAGCCGCTACCAAGAAATACGTAAAAGATCACGATCTGGGACGTGTGAAGATAAACTACCGCTTGCGCGACGCTATTTTCAGCCGCCAGCGTTATTGGGGCGAACCGTTCCCGGTATATTACGACGCCGATGGCATGCCTCAGATGTTGCCGGAAGAATGTCTGCCCCTGTTGCTGCCGGAAGTAGATAAATTCTTGCCTACCGAGACGGGCGAGCCTCCATTAGGACACGCCGTTAAATGGGCTTGGGACACGGTAAACCAAAAAGTCACCGAGGTATCGAAGATCGATAACCAGACGATCTTCCCGCTAGAGCTTTGTACGATGCCGGGCTTCGCCGGTTCTTCCGCTTATTATTTGCGCTATATGGACCCGCGTAATGATAAAGCCTTGGTAGCTAAAGACGTGGATGAATATTGGAGAAACGTGGATTTATATATCGGTGGTACGGAACACGCTACCGGCCACTTGATTTACAGCCGTTTCTGGAATAAGTTCTTGTTCGACTTGGGTATCGTTTGCGAGGAAGAGCCGTTCAAGAAATTGATCAACCAAGGTATGATCCAAGGACGCTCGAACTTCGTGTACCGCATCAACGGAACCAATAAATTCGTTTCCTTGAACTTGAAAGACCAATACGAGGTCACCCCTATCCATGTAGACGTAAATATCGTATCTAACGATCTGTTGGATATAGAGGCTTTCAAGAACTGGCGTCCGGAATACAACGACGCGGAGTTCGTATTGGAAGATGGTAAATATATCTGCGGATGGGCGGTCGAGAAGATGTCCAATCCATGTTCAACGTAGTGAACCCGGATATGATCGTTGAGAAATATGGTGCCGATACCCTACGTTTGTACGAGATGTTCCTAGGCCCGTTGGAGCAATCCAAGCCTTGGGATACGAACGGTATCGATGGCGTACACCGTTTCTTAAAGAAGCTTTGGGGCTTGTTCTTCGGCAATACGGATACCCTGCAAGTTACCGATGCCGAGCCTACGGCCGACGAATTGAAATCCTTGCATAAGCTGATCAAGAAAGTAACGTTCGACATCGAGCATTTCTCATACAACACGTCCATTAGCGCCTTCATGATTTGCGTGAACGAGTTAACGAGCTTAAAATGCAGCAAGCGCGCCATCTTGGAGCCGCTGATCACCTTATTGGCTCCGTTCGCTCCCCACATCACGGAAGAGCTATGGCATCAATTAGGACATGATACGACCATCTGCGATGCCCAGTGGCCGGAACATAACGAAGAGTATCTGGTAGAAAAATCAGTTACCTACGTCATCTCATTCAATGGTAAAGCCCGTTTCAACCTCGAACTTCCGGCAGATATCTCCCGTGAAGACGCTGAGAAGGCGGCCTTGAGCCATGAGAACTCAGCGAAGTGGATGGAAGGCAAGGCCGTTAAGAAAGTTATTGTCGTTCCCGGCAAAATCGTTAATATCGTAGTGGGATGAACTTAAAACTCACAAAAATCTATTTTTCCGTACAGGATTATCTAATGATCCTGTTCGGAACTTTATTATACGGATTCGGATTCAACGCCTTTATCCTTTCCAACGAGATCGTGACAGGTGGGGTAAGTGGTATCTGTGCGTTGATCTTCTTTGCCTCCAATGGATTGATCCCGGTATCCGTATCTTATTTTGTCATCAACGTAGCCTTGTTGGTGGTAGCCTTAAAGATCCTTGGTCTAAAATTCTTGATAAAAACTATTTTCGGAGTTTTCTCACTCTCGGCTTCTCTCTCTCTCTTCGAGTGGCTGCTGAAAGGACAACCTATACTGCACGACCAGCCGTTTATGGCTATCATAATCGGAGCGTTTATGTGTGGTGCCGGACTAGGATTGGTATTCTCGGCGAACGGTAGTACCGGAGGTACGGATATTATCGGTGCGGTAATCAATAAATATAAGAATATATCGATCGGACGTATCCTTCTGTTTTGCGATTTCTTCATCATCAGTTCCTCTTTCTTCCTGTTCCATAACGTGGACAAGATCGTTTTCGGTTTCGTGGAGATGGTCATAAGCAATTACGTTCTCGACATGGTATTGAACGGTAACCGCCAATCCGTACAATTCCTCATCTTCTCCCAGAAGTACGACGAGATAGCGGATCGCATCATCCATGACTTAGGCCGTGGCTGTACGATACTGGACGGCGAGGGCGGTTATTCCCGCAAACCCGTCAAGGTAGTCGTACTACTCGCCAAGAAATCCGAATCCGTCTCCATCTTCCGGATCGTGAAACGGATAGACCACCAAGCGTTCATCTCCCAAAGCATTGTCCGAGGGGTATATGGTGAGGGGTTCGATCAGATAAAGACTTAAAAAAGAATATACAAACAATTTAAAGCATTTCCATACGTTATATATCTACCGTATAGAAATGCTTTCTTATTTAATAGATTACGAAATATGAAACTTGTATTCGCGACAAATAATCAACACAAACTGGACGAGGTCCGCAAGATAACCGCCGGATACGCGGAAATCATAAGTTTATCCGATATAGATTGCCATGACGATATCCCCGAGACGGCAGATACCTTAGAGGGAAATGCTTTGCTAAAAGCCCGCTATATCAAGGAGAAATTCGGATATGATTGTTTCGCTGACGACACGGGATTAGAAGTCGAGGTATTGAATAATGCTCCGGGAGTCTATTCGGCTCGTTACGCAGGAACAGGGCACGACTCGGAAGCTAATATGAACAAGCTGTTGTCCGAAATGAATCATAAAGAAAACAGAAAAGCACGTTTCCGCACGGTCATAGCTCTAGTCCTTGACGGAAAAGAATATACCTTCGACGGTATCGTGAATGGCTCTATCACTACCGAAAAACGCGGAAATAGCGGATTTGGATACGATCCTATATTCATGCCTGATACCTATACACAAACTTTCGCCGAGATGGGTAACGATAAAAAAACCAGAATACGCCATCGATGCGAAAAGCCGTCATGAAGTTAATCACATTTTTATCTTGATTACAATTGTTAATATGAGACATATACTTACTATTATTCTATTTTCATTTTTTCATTCACTGTATTAGCCGCTAATTTTAATACAACCGGATGAAAACGTATCTTTCTTACAATAACACAAACAGCGTAGAGGAATCGAACGACCAAGTATTTGTGGTAGCGGAAGGATCTCTTTATACGTATGGAAAAGATGATAATAGTATTAAGCAATATTATAAAGGAAACGGATTAAATGATAATACGATTTCTTTGATCCGCTATAATAAACAAACAAAATCACTCCTTATTATCTATGATAATTCAAATATAGATATACTTGAGGGAGGAGTGGCGACAAATCTACCTTATCTGTCGACCAGTACGTCCATAAGAGACAAACAAATCAATTCAGTATTGGTACATGATGAATATGCCTATTTATCGACAGCATTTGGTATCGTCGTGGTCAATATGGCCAAAAAGGAAATAAAGGATACCTACAAGCTTTCCTTAAATATAACATCGTGTGCCATACAGAATGGCAATATATATGCCTCTACAACCAATAAAGCAGAAGTATCTTCGGGGATTATATACGCCTCATTAAAAGAGAACCTACTGGATAAGGCAAACTGGAAGCCCTATGGATTATCAAACCTTTCCGATAGTCATACGATCTCAGCTATCGCTTCATTCAAGAATACCTTGTTCTACTTGGTCAGTCAGCAAGGTATCTTCTATGAAAACAATGGAGAGCTTTCCCGAATAATAAATAGCTCAACCCTAAAATACATGAAAGTAATAGGCGAAAAATTAGCATGTATAGATAACTCAAGGGTTTTCATCGTATCCGATACACAAAAGTTTGACCAAATAAACTTAAGTATCAATGACATCAGTACCTATCAAACAGACAAATATTGGATAGCGGAAGGAAGCAAAGGGCTACGTTCCATCCAACGGAAAGGCTCAAATAGTTTTGAGGCTCTTAATGAACCTATCATTTTAGACGGACCTTACAGCAATAGCGCATTCGATATTGTTTGTAAAAATGATAAAGTATATATGATCATAGGAGGTAAAGACCTCCTAAATGGTAAGCGCTTCGACAAAGGAGGTTATATTCTTACATACGATTATGATAAATGGTCTTTTATCGATCCTAAAGAAGCCCAAAAGAAACTCAATTTACCAAGAAATCCACGAGACTATACAAGTATAGCCGTAACGACCGACGATTCTAATGATGAGATCGTATACGCCTCTTCCATGGGTGATGGCGTTATCCAATATAAGAATGGAACTCCCGTCCAGTCATACAATGAAAAGAATGCCTTTAAAGAAACCGCGGGAGGCTATGGGTCCGGTTATTGTTATATAGATGGACTGGCCTTTGATAAAAATGGAAATTTGTGGATGACAAGCTCAGAAGTTAACCATGCGGTACTTGTTCTTGACAAAGCAGGAGCATGGCATCGTTTGGATATCGAGCAACTTAGAGGAGTCTATACAATAAACGATATACTTATAACCTCCACTAACGACAAATGGATTTATGTGCCTCGTAACACACCTAAACTTGTAATGATACCGAATAGCGAGTCTTTAGATGAAGTTTCCTCGTATGAGTTTACTACACTTATTGATACCGACGGAAAAGAATTGACTCCTAGTAATTATACATGCGTAGCCGAGGATAAGGATGGATATATCTGGGTTGGTACGAATCGGGGGGCCGTATATTTCACTAAACCTAGGATCTCTTCCGCTGAGGATAAAGCCGCTACACGTTGTACAAGGGTAAAATATACCAATGAGGAAACTGGTAATCTCGCTTATTTCTTAGATAACGTTGTTGTCACGACCCTAAAAGTAGACGCAGGTAATCGAAAATGGATTGGAACCAAAGGAAATGGCGTCTATGTTCTAGATAATGATAATGAGACAATCGTTTATCAATTTAATACGACCAATAGCCCGCTCCTTTCCGATAACATATACGATATAGAGATAAACGATAAGACCGGTGAGGTTTTTATCGGTACCGATAAAGGACTAAATTCCTATCAAGGAGAAGCTTCGGAAGGTAAATCTGATTACTCGGAGATCTATGCATATCCTAATCCGGTACGTCCCGAACATATGGATAAAGTAACGATTGTAGGATTAATGGATAATTCGAATGTAAAAATCACGGATTTAAACGGAAATATTATTTATCAAACTAAATCCTTGGGGGGGCAAGCTATCTGGAATTGCCGGAACGCAAGCGGATCACGTGTAGCGACAGGCGTATATCTTGTACTAGCTTCCACAGAGGAAGCCTCAGAGAGCGTTGTAACAAAAATCATTGTAGTCAAATAGAACAATGAATCAATCAGAGAAAGTTTTACTCAACTCCAGATTAATAAATCAAGTAAAAGAAGCGAATAATTTTGATTTTATTCGCTTCTTTCTTGCGTATTCTGTCATGTTCAACCATTTCAGCACACTGACAGAGACAGATCCTTTTTGGTTTGTTAGCGGAGGATTTCGAGTGAAAGGTTTCTTTATTATTAGTGGATTTCTTGTTATGTTTAGCTTCTTACGTACGCCTAATACCCGGATTTTTTTCCGTAAACGTATTCAACGTATTATGCCCGCCTACAGCTTGACTATTTTATTATGTGCCTTAATCGGATTATTCCTTACTTCCTTATCCTGCAGGGAATACCTCACCTCTTCTAGCTTATACACCTATCTTATCTGTAATTTACTTACATTTAACTTTTTATCGCCGGATTTACCCGGCGTATTCGATACCAATCCTTTACAAGCGATGAATGGGTCTTTATGGACTATCAAGGTTGAATTCATGCTATATATCACCATACCCATTATCTATTGGTTACTGAAAAGATATAACAAATTAGTATGCCTACTTCTTATTTATATCTTATCTTTCATCTACTCGACAACGTGTAATTATTTAGATGATATGACACACAACCCTATTTATGAATTCATGAAAAGACAATTCCCCGGACAAATGATGTACTTTTGTTCTGGTATTATCATACTTGCCTATTTCCCTATTTTTCGAAAATATATGAGATATTTGTTCCCTGTCAGCCTATTTCTTTTATTGGGTAGAGAGTATCTGTTGCTGAGTATTTTCGAGCCTATCGCTCTAGCCTCTATCATTATCACGGTAGCTTATGGATTCAAGTGGTTACATGTATTCAATCGGATGGGAAATTTCTCGTATGGTATCTTCTTGATTCATTTCCCGATCATCCAGATATTCATTCATTACGGACTTGATCAATATAGCTTTATATTGACATTTGGCTCTTACCACTATCCTTAGCACCGGATTAGGTATGTTATCCTGGAAATACATAGAAGAAACCTTGATTTATATCATCCTAAAAAGAAAAACCAGATGAACGCAATGCTCGGATGATCGGATCTGTTATCTTCTCCGCTCCTTTCGCAGCGAATTAATGCCAAGAACCAAATTCCACCATCCGTAAAAGAGGAAACAACTACGACTGCAGAATTTATTTGCAATCGTAGTTGTTTCCCGAAGACAAACCAATATAGTAAAGATACAATATCAATGCTTTATACCCTCAAACATCTCCGAGCGATCTTCTTTCGCTTGGGTGGATTTAGCCTTGAAACTATTAAATGTCCAACTCAACGTCAACGTGATTTGTGGATATTTGGGTTTGATACGTGTCAGGGAGCGTAAATCTGCCGTTTGGATATCGCTGATATATTTGGCAGAACGGAAAATATCCCGGAAAGCTAAGGTGGCGGTTAGTTTTCGGTTACATAGTTGCTGACGGACGGCTACGTTCGCATACCAATAAGCGTCCGTACGGCCCTGCGTCGTTACGGAAGGGCCTACAAAACTACCATCCAATTGGATACGGGTGTATTTCCCCAGATTAAACAGGTTATTCCATAGGATATCGTAATTGGTGCTTGAGGTCGTATTTCCACCGGCGGCCTGTTCGTTCTTCACCTTATAGTGATAAACGTTTCCGTTGACCGTGGTATTCCACCAGCGCACCGGATGCAGGCTGACGCTTAGCTCGATACCTGTCGAGTAATCATGTCCTACGTTCGCCATCGAATCCAAGGTTACACCAGCTGAATAGGGAACACGCAACCGCTCGATCTTATCCTTCCGATACCGATGAAAGGCGGTGGCGGATACCGTGTTTTCCCCGAAACTCTTCCGGTAGTTCAATTCAAAGGAGTTGATGTACTCCGGACGTATATCCGGATTACCGATCTCGGCCGTATAAAAGTCGCGATACGTGATATAAGGCTCCATATAGAAAAGCTGCGGACGTGTGGTACGACGGGAATAGGAAGCCAACAAACGATGTTCATTCGGGAACGTATAGCCCAAATGCACCGATGGGAAAAACTCAAAACGATTCTTCGTACGATCCGCTCCCTCCACGGAACTTCGCAAGACCGTATGCGTATGCTCTCCCCGAACGCCGGCTTGCACCTCTAAATTCTTCCACGTATGGGAAAGAATCGTATAGATAGAATTCACCCCTTCTTGAAAATAAAACGTGTTGTAGATATCGTCACGCCAAAAGAACGTTTGTCCCTTGGGGTCCCACCATTCCATATTGTAATCGCCGTCTTCCAGATAAGAATAATATTGGTAACCCGCCTCTAGCTTACCTCCTTTCCCGAAAGGCAAGGCGTAATCCAGATTGATACGCATCGTTTCCCGGTGCTCGGCCTCATAAGCACGGTGCCCCTGTTGGCGTTGCCCTTCCAAGGACATCAAGTCGTTAAAGAAATATTCCAAGGCATGGCCGCCATATTTGTAATAAGCACTACCGGAAAGCTCGTGTCCCTTATCGTTGAACTTATGCTGTACCGCCAGACTTCCCAAACCTATATTCTCATCATTATCATAATCATCTATGCTTCGATAATCTTCCGTCACCGGAGAGCCGCCCGCTACCGAACGGGTTTCCTTATAGTTCATCTCTCCCTTACGCTTATTTCCGCCATAGCCGCCCTCCAGATCCAACGCGATGGTTGTCTTGGGAAGATTCAGGCTCCAACCGCCTTTCATCGTATAATGATAGCTGTTTCCCGTACGAGGCCCGACGGAATGCGAGGTAGTGGTCTGATCGCCCACCACCGTCATCTTCTCTTGGTCGAAATCACTCTTGCGCAACCGGTCTGTCCACTGTCCGCCGATGTACCAACGGGAACGCTGATGTTGCTGTGCCAACAAGAAATCGACATGGCGGGAAAGCCACGTACTTCCCGAGAGATTCACCATCCCACTCAATCCCCGCTGGGAATGCTTCTTCGTGATAATATTAATGATACCCACGTCGCCTTCCGTATCATGCTTGGCGGAGGGCGTCGTGATAATCTCTATATTCTCTATATGCCCGGCCGGGACTTGCTCCAAAGCCTGTGTACCCGAGAAGACACTCGGCTTACCATCTATGTAAACCAAAAAGCCGCTGCTTCCACGAAAAGTAACATCGCCTTCCGCGTCTACCCGTATGGAAGGCGTATTCTCTAATATATCCACGGCGGAACCGCCTCCTCCCATCATATTGGAAGAGGCCTCGACCACTTTCTTATCCAACTTATAAACCAATTGACGTTTCTCGGCCACTACCTCCACTTCGGCGATACCTACCTCCAAAGGACTCATCATCAACTTACCTAAATCCACCGGAGACGAGGCATCCAAGATGATATCATTCTTTGTAAACACATCATATCCCATCAGACGGACCATGACCACATAATTACCCGGAGCCACCTTAGTAAACGAGAAACGTCCTTGATCGTCCGGAAAAAGTCTGTTGCAAAGGTTTTTCACTTCCCATCGTAAACAGAAAGATATCCGCATAATTAATCACTTGATTCGTAGAGGCATCTATTAACTGCCCCTTAATACGGGCATCCGGAGAAGAAGCCCACGAGAGCGCACAAATCACCCATAATAAGGCCAACATTAGTCCTATCTTTTTCATGATATTGAGATTACATTAGATTCTACGCAAAAGTAACTAAATTCAGAATGTTACGGTAATTAATAGCGATCATTCTTGATATATTCTTTCCCGGGATACGTCCGAGTTCGAGTAAGCGAAGCAGATGGATTTCATTCCTAGGGAACAAAAGTTTCTATATGGGAAACAGAAGATTCTTCAGTACAAACTTTAGTTTTCTTCTATGAAAACAAATGTTTCCATGTGTAAAACTTTTGTTTTATACCATAAAAAACCACAAATACTTATATATTAATATTTTATCTATATAAAGAAAGGAAGAAAAACGGACTGATTATATACGTAGAGTGTAGAAAATTCCTTTGACGGCATGGCAAAGACACTTACTAAAAGCGGGAAATGATGGTAGATAAAGACTTACTATTGTAGATGTTTTCCTATCTACAACAATAGGATAAATATTTTAAAATCAAATGATTATAAGGATAGTTGTAGATATTGTACATAATTTTGATTATTTACATATAATAGACCGGGCTTAGCTTTTATATCACTCAAGTCCGGCCTATCGGTTGAGACCTATCCCGCATTTGTTTGGATCAGAGTCCCAGCTTCTCAGAGATCTCCAACATCTTCTTGATCGGTTTGATGGCCTTCTTCTGTACCTCCTCGTCCACGAATATCTCCGGCATCTCGAACTTCAAGCAATTATATAGCTTCTCCATCGTGTTCAAGCGCATGAAATTACATTCGTTGCAAGCGCAAGTACTGTCGTTCGGAGGAGCCGGGATGAATTCCTTATCCGGACTCCGCTTGCGCATCTCGTGAATAACGCCACTTTCCGTCGCTACAATGAATTGTTTTGCGTCGGACTTAATGGTATGCTTCAGCAAAGCCGCGGTCGATCCTACGAAGTCTGAGACCTGTATAACCGGCTGCTTGCATTCCGGATGGGTGATCACTTCCGCATTCGGGTACTGTTTCTTCAAAGATAAGATCTTCTCCAATGAGAATTGCTCATGCACGTGGCAAGCGCCATCCCAAAGCAACATATTACGTCCCGTGATGCTATTGATATAATTACCTAAGTTACGATCCGGACCGAAAATCATCGGTGTACCTTCCGGGAAGCTCTCCACGATCTGGCGGGCGTTCGTGGAAGTAACCACCACATCCGTGACCGCTTTCACGGCGGCGGTCGTATTCACGTAAGAGATTACCGTATGACCGGGATGTTGCTTGACGAACTCGGCGAACTCCGTAGCCGGACAACTATCCGCCAAGGAGCAACCGGCATTCAAGTCCGGTACCAGCACTTTCTTATCCGGGCAGAGGATCTTCGCCGTCTCTCCCATAAAGTGAACCCCACAAAGCACGATGATATCCGCCTTCGTCTTAGCCGCCCATTGTGCCAAGGCCAGACTGTCTCCCACATAGTCCGCTATATCTTGTATATCGCCTGTTTGATAGTAATGCGCCAAAATAATCGCATTCTTCTCTTTACGTAACTTGTCGATCGCTTCCTTAAGGTCTAAATCCTTAGGAACGGGCGCATCCATGTACCCGATTGATTGGTTTGTCAACATAGCCTTATATATTAATGATTCCTGTTTCTACTGCTCCCAATAGGCTTTTCACTATATATAAACAATATTATCCACAGAAAGTATTACTGATAATCTTCATCTTATCTAGTTTATCAACCTATTGTTCACAAAGCACAAAGGTATAAACTTTCTTCATTTATAGAAATAACAAGAAAGATTCTTATCTTTGCCACCGATGGATGAGTTGCCCTCAACCCTCAAGAGTTATCCACAATCATTATATTATATTCTTATTAATCTTTAATTTTAAAAATAAATATGATGAATATGATAGGCTGTTGAAATGGTTAATACATTTTTGTTACAATCTTTGGTTATTGACTTATTAAAGTCTGTGAACGGTTTATCAAAAGGATACCAACAGCATGGATGTCTATCTATAGATTGTAGTTCTTATAGTTATAGACTTTATGAATATTTAGCTGTTTATTGTTGATAACCTTGATTGTGAAAAAATAGATCCTCCAGCAAGGCTGTCAATAGGTGTATAAGGGCTGTTGATAGCGCGTAATAAATAAGTGGCTTATTCATTTGCTAATTTGAGAAAGGGGGGTGTATGGACAAGTATTTGAATAAAGCAAGAAATATTTTTCATTTTATGTCCACTACTTATTAATAGCTTTTCAACGGCATATCCACGGATATTCGCTACTTTCGCGGTCAAAGATATTTGTTATGCGAAAATTAAAAGTAACCGAATTGAACCGCCTGACTCCCGAGGCTTTTAAGGAAAGTAAGAAGATACCTTTAATCGTTGTTTTAGACCATATTAGAAGTCTTAATAACGTGGGTTCCGTGTTTCGTACCTCCGATGCTTTCCGGGTAGAGGCTATTTATCTTTGTGGTATTACGGCTTGCCCTCCGAACGCGGAGATCCATAAGACCGCCTTAGGAGCGGAAGAAACCGTAGATTGGGAATATTTCAAGGATACCCCGGAGGCTGTTGATAAACTGCGCCAAGAGGGGTATACGGTATGTGCCGTAGAGCAAGCGGAAGGTAGTGTCATGTTAGATAACTTGCAGTTAGACAAGACAAAGAAATACGCTATCGTCATGGGTAACGAAGTAAAAGGCGTTCAACAAAATGTGGTTGATAACTGTGATATATGTATTGAAATACCTCAATACGGTACAAAGCATTCCTTGAACGTATCGGTTACTACCGGTATCGTGATCTGGGATTTCTTCAAGCAACTATCAGATTAAACCATTCTCAACCAATACGACGACCCGTTCGGTCATGGCATCTTTACCTTTCGGGTCGTATTCCGATTTCAGACTGGCTCCGAACATGCCTGCGAAGAAATTCCAAAAGCCCGCACGGAAACTTCCCAGATAGGCTTTCAGTAAATTGTAACTGGATTGATTACATTCCCTATCGATCAGTTTGATAAGTAGCTTGCCTTGCGAGAAGGATAATTTTTTTAGTTCCGGTTTATATTGGGCGAACAACTCTTTCTCCATCCGTTTCAAGTGGGCTTGGCGGGCCTTGTCATTCGGTAAGGTTTCCATGTATTCGTAGGTCTCTATCAACGTATCATACACCATCTTGGCATAGGGCAAAGTACGCTTTACGTCTCGTACCAACTTATTGTACTTGGCTTGTTCACGCTTATTCTTAAACTTAACTTGAGGATATATAAAAACTTCCCGAAGGTTGACGACAGCCATTGTATCACCTTCATACAGTTGAGCTTTCTGATAACCTTCCGGAACAATATTTGTCTTTACCGCCTGCGCCATCCCTTTAAAGCTACAGAGAACAAGTAGAGCCAAAACACAATATATCCCTTTTCGTATCATATACCGCGAAAATATAAATACTGCGTGACTCTCAGCATCATTTATCTGTTAATAACTTGCTAAATGAATATAAAACATTACATTTGCGCAATTGACAACAACTTAAGAATATATTAACTATGAAGAAAGAAGAAATTACCGCCCTATTCGGAAAATTCGAATCCATTTCATGTGAGGTAGAAGGCATAGAATGCTGGAGTGCCAGAGAGTTGCAACCCTATTAGGATATGCCAAATGGGATAACTTTATCAATAATGTAGTGGTGAAAGCCAAAGAAGCGTGCCGGAATGCGGGAGAAGATGTACAAAACCATTTTCCCGACGTCGGGAAAATGGTTTCAATAGGTTATGGTGTTGAAAAACAAATAGATGACATCTTATTAACACGCTACGCATGCTATTTAATCGCACAAAATGGTGATAGCCGTAAACCACAAGTCGCTTTCGCACAGACTTATTTTGCGGTACAAACCCGTAAGGCCGAGGTGATTGAACAACGTCTATTGGATTGTGAACGCTTAAAGGCCAGGGAAAAATTGAGTCAGACTGAAAAACAATTATCTGGAATCTTATACGAAAGAGGTATTGATAATAAAGGATTCGCGATTATTCGTTCTAAGGGAGATCAAGCTTTATTCAATTTAAGTACACAGATGTTGAAAAAGAGAATGAACGTCCCCACGAATAGACCTATCGCTGATTTTTTACCGACTATAAGTATAAAAGCTAAAGACCTAGCGACTGAAATGACAAATGTAAATGTGCAAGCGAAGGATCTATATGGACAATCTCCTATTGAAAAAGAACATATTGATAACAATACTGCTGTACGTGATATGTTATTGCAAAGGGGGATTAAGCCTGAACAACTTTCTCCTAATGAGGATATTAAAAAGGTACAGCGTAGGATAAATAAGGATAATAAGAAAAACTTGAAGAATAAATAGAAACCATACAAAATCTTAACTATGAAATATCTATTGCTATCCCTGTTTGCGGGGGTATTTTCATTGTATGTACATGGTGTTGATAACTTACGTTTACCGGATGTTCGTAGCGTGGGAATGGGAGGGAATGTGGCGACGCAATCTATTTTATTCAATCCGGCCCTTATTGTCGATAAAGATAAAAAATCCATTCATTTAGAATACTTTACTCGGTACATGTTGAAAGAACTGGGTACGATGTCCGGTAGTTTTTATTATCCGAATCAACTATTATCCGTAGGTGTTGATATCTCTGTTTTCGGGTTTGATGAAATACAGGGAGATGATGGTTCGTGTGCTGGGAGGAAAACGCTTGGGGGATCAATGGGCGTTAGGGCTTGGAGTTCACTATAGTTTCTTGCAAACTGATCTATTAGAAAATACAAGATCCAGACTGTCAACAGATCTTGGAATCACTTTCTCTCCTATTGATAAGTTGTTAATAGGAATGTTAATAATGAATTTACCATCTGTTTCTATAGGAGATAAAGATATTGAAATAGAAGATTTTAATTATTACTTAATTCAAATAAGTTTTCAATGGGAGATTATAAACAGTCTGTTAATTACAGGAAGTGCAGGAACGGAAAATTGAAAACCTTAGTTGTTGGTAAACTTAGGTCTTGAATACTACCGCTTTCGATTCTTTTTTTATTCGTGCCGGAATACAGACCGCTTCCTCTCCTAGTCCCTCTTTAGGAATTGGTTATAACTTTTCTTGCTTTACGATAGATGTAGCCTCTATTTACCATCCGATTTTAGGGATGAGTTACTGGTCTTGGTTTATCATTCTCTTTTTAAATGATACTTAGCTATGAAACGATTGTTTATAATCTTGTCGATAATCCTGTTGATAAATAGTTATTACGCTAATTCTCAAATAGAATATACTGTTGATAAGTGGATAGAGTATGTAGAGGAACTAGCCTTGGAAACCGAGGATACGGAGCGTATCGAAAGTTTGTATGCCGATTTATCTTATTTAATTGAGCATCCTTTTGATTTGAATGCCGTGACGGAAGAACAACTGAAGCGATTACCTTTTCTATCCGATCGCCAAATTGAGCAGCTCCTCTCCTATCGGAAACGATACGGAAATATGGTTAGCATCTATGAGTTGAAGAATATAGAGGATATCGATTTTCAGACGATATCTCTTCTCCTTCCATTTGTTTATATAGGTGATAATCTTGTTGAAAAACGGTTGCTTACGGTTAAGAACCTGTTGAAATATGGTCGTAATGAATTACAAATCAGGTATGATCAATGTTTTCAACAGAAAAAGGGATATGGTGAACAAACGGACAGCATACTTTTGTTATATCCGAATCGTAAATATAGAGGAGAACCCTTCTATCACTCCTTACGTTATTCCTATACTTTCGAGGATCGTTTACAAGCAGGCTTCGTAGCCGAGAAAGATGCGGGCGAACCTTTTTGGAACGCATATCATAAAGGATATGACTTTTATTCCGCACATCTATTCCTAAAAGATATCAACTGGTTAAAAAGCTTGGCTATAGGGGATTACAAGATGTCTTTCGGACAAGGTCTGGTGATTAGCAATGACTTTTCTCCTAGTCGTACGGCAGTAGTCGCTCAAGCAGAGCGAAGGACAAACGGCTTCCGTAGGCACTTTTCTACCAATGAACAGGATTTCTTTCGAGGGGTGGCCGGTACGATCACGATTAAAAACTTGGATATAAGTGTTTTCATATTCGTACCGAAAAATGGATGCGGCCGTAGATAGCTTGACATTCACCTCATTAAAAACAGATGGACTTCATCGTTTGCAACGGGATTGGGAAAAGAGGAAAACGATAACGATGCAGGTATATGGAGGAAATATCCGCTATGCTAAGCCTCATTTTCATGTAGGTTTAACGGCTCTCTCCTATTCATTCGGTAAGTTTAAGATGGATCCTGATCCAAAACCTTATAATCTATTCTATTTCAAAGGTTCCAACAATTTCAACATGGGTGTTGACTATATGTTGAAAACGAACCGTATCAAGTTTTATGGCGAGATTGCCCTTTCGAAAAACGGAGCTGTTTCGACCTTGAATGCCTTGCAATTAACGCCTGCCTCCTACATATCTTTCTTGGTATTATACCGCTATTACGATCGCCGTTATCAAGCTTTGTTTGGGAACGCTTTCTCGCAAGGCTCTACGGTTCAGAACGAGCAAGGGGTTTATATGGGATTTCAGTTGACTCCGATCGCCCGCTGGAAATTATCCGTTTATGCGGACTTATTCCGTTTCCCTTGGTTGAAATACGGGATAGACGCTCCTTCCGGAGGACAGGAATATATGGCTCAGATAGATTATACCCCTAGTAGAAACTATTCAGCTTATCTTCGTTATAAATATCGACAAAAAGAAAAGAATGGAACTTTTGAAAATGATAATTTATTGAAAATCAATACTTGTAAACAACATCGTATTCGTTTTCAACAGGTTTATAACTTTTCTTCTCCTTTTATTTTTAAGACTTCCTTAGATGGTATTCTATTCGATGATCCTATAAAGAAACTTAATAAAGGAATTATGATCTCCCAAAGTATAGGCTGGAAGCCCACTACCCTACCTCTTCAAATAGATGGTTATCTAGCGTGGTTTTATACGGATGATTACAATAGCCGGGTCAGTTCGTATGAGAAGAATATATTATATGCCTTTAATATGCCCTTTTTTATGGGGATGGGATGCGGTTTGCCCTTACCTTTCGTCTGGATATTTGGAAACGTTTATCCTTGTCTGCGAAACTGGCTCACACCCATTATTGGGACAGGGATTTGATAGGTACTGATACGGAGGAGATAAGCGGTTCTGATAAAACAGATCTTTATGCTTTGCTTCGCTGGAAATTTTAGAGTAGATTTGCGTGGGTAAAAACAAACAGCGCTATGTCTACAATTCTTTTTGATAAAATAGTATTTGGCCCGATACATAGTCGGCGTCTAGGTGTCTCTTTAGGGATGAATTTACTTCCTACAGACGGGAAATTATGCTCTTTTAATTGCATTTATTGCGAATGTGGATTGAATGAGAATCATAGGACCCATAGTAAACTGCCTACTCGTACGGAAGTGAGGGAAGCCTTAGAGCAAAAAACTAAGTTCCATGAAAGCGGAAGGGATCGTTCCGGATGTAATTACATTCGCCGGAAACGGAGAGCCTACGATACACCCGGAATTCGGTAGAATCATTGATGATACGGTCGCTATCCGGGATCGATTTTTCCCTGATGCTAAAATCGCCGTGCTTTCTAATTCTACGATGCTCCAGAAAGAGGAGGTCTTTCAAGCCTTGAATAAAATAGAGGATAACATATTGAAACTGGATTCTGTATTAGACAGTCGGATTCGGCAGATAGACGTACCTAATTCTCCGGCGTTTAATTTCGAGTCTTTATTAAAGCAATTATGTCGTTTTAACGGAAACTTGATTATACAGACCATGTTCTTGAAGGGGGAAGTAAATGGGAAATCGGTTAATAATATGACAGAAGAGGAGATAGCGGGCTGGATCTCCGCCTTAAAACAAATCCGTCCGAAACAAGTCATGATTTATACGATAGATAGGGAGACCCCGGTTAAAGCTTTGAAAAAGCTACTAAAGAAGAATTAGATGCGATTGCGGAACGGGCCCGGAAGGAGGGTTTTGACGTGACGGTATCTTATTAAACTAACTAATTTAGAGAAACACAATAAGTAGTATGAGAACATTCAGTAAAAAGAAAAAAATTGCCTCGACTCTTGACGCTTTGTGGAGCGGTAGCGGTCTCAGCATTGCTAGGAGGATGTGGGCAGAGCGGTGTTCCGGCGGAATCTTTCGATCGGTCGGATTATTATACCAGAGGTATCGGTTCGTATCCGGGAGATCCGGGGGAGGATTTTTCTCCTTCATTACGTCCGGATTATTCCACGTATCGTAACATAGCTCTTTTGCGTAGCGCTTACAACTCATCCAGTTATGATTACAATCTAACGGCCCAACTGGTGACGGATGGTGTTATTAGCGATAAACAACCTCAGTATCTCGATCTCTCCACGCAAAATGGGGATATAGCTCGTCGTGAGCGTGAGTGGATGATCGATCAAGGTCCTTATTCTCGTAATGCGGTTACGGGAGAGGATGCCTATTTCTTGTTCACGCTGAATAACTGGAAAGAGAAAGCCGACAAGGTACAATTCCGCGGCAGCGTGGCTTATGACGAGAATAAGATTAAGGATGGATATGAGATTGTTTGCGAGGGATCGAATGATGGAAATACTTGGACGGAATTGGCTGCCTTAAAGGGTAAAGGTAT
>ENA-OQBD01000531-OQBD01000531.1-human-gut-metagenome-genome-assembly--contig:-NODE-531-length-20384-cov-2.998075_pt1 | contig 20384 bp, 23 predicted proteins | sample MGYA00242742_ERZ504543 | MGnify/ENA primary metagenome ERZ504543 (study PRJEB26092, sample SAMD00036239) | human gut metagenome | host: Homo sapiens | study: EMG produced TPA metagenomics assembly of...
GCCGGAAAAGGCCGGAATGCGCCCCAGATTGCCAATGAAGATGAAAAAAGCCACAAAGGTCAAAAGCAGGGGAATAGTCCACTGCCCGTAAGGTGTGCGGGTCTGCAAAAAGGGCGCAGACGAGTACAGCGGCAAAGGAAAATTCATGTAACGTTGCCCTGATGCAGATTGGTCTGGCAATCGGACCGGAAGAATTCTGTAAGTACCAGAGTATTTTTGGATTCGGTCAGTATACGGGAATTGATCTTCCGGGTGAGGCGGTTGGTATTTTGCAGTCACCGGATGGAATGATCAAAACGGATCTTGCAACCAACTCTTTCGGACTAGAATTTTAACGTAACTTATGCTTCAACTTGCGACAGGATTTTGTTCTACTGATCAATGGTGGCGATTATTATGAACCGCATCTTGTAAAAGCCATTCAGGATGAGAACGGAAATGTGATCCAGACTATTGATCCGGTGTTGGAGAAGAAGACAATTTCTAAAGAAACTTCTGATAAACTGAAAAGTTATATGTACAGTGTTGTTCAGAACGGTAGTGGTAGATATACACAGGTAGAAGGTTATGATATCGGTGGTAAGACCGGTACAGCGGAAAAATTGCCCCGTGGAGAGAATAAGAACGTGGTATCCTTTATCGGATATGCACCGCAGGAGAATCCGGAAATTATGATTTATGTAGTCATCGATGAACCGAATGCTCCGGATCAGTCAGCGACCAGCAGCCTGATCTCACAGCTCGCTTCTGATATTATGGCAGAAGCATTTCCATATTTGAATATTACAAAGGCTCCGGCTGAGTAATTTGGGTATAACCCCGGAAGACAGATAATACAGTAATAGTAAGAATCTGTTTTTCGGGGTTTTTATGCGGAATAAGACTTATAATAAAAAGAAAATGCTGGTAGTATTTTTAAGCGCGCTTCTGATGATTTTTTTTCTGATCGCAAGACTGGTGTATCTGATGATATTTGATGCTGCGTATTATCAGCAGAAAGCAAAAACGTTGCACGAAAGGGAGAGGGAGATCAAGGCGGCAAGGGGAGAGATCATTGACAGAAATGGAAAAGTCCTTGCGACCAATAAAGCGGTGTGCACCATATCTGTTATCCATAGTCAGATAACAGATCCGGAGAGAGTGATCCGGGTTCTTGCCGATGAGTTGGGAATAGAGAAAGAAATGATTCGTAAAAGAGTCGAAAAAGTTTCTTCCAGGGAAAAAATAAAGACAAATGTGGAGAAAGAGACCGGGGACCGGATCCGTGCATATGAACTGGACGGGGTGAAGGTAGATGAGGATTTTAAACGGTACTATCCGTATGGCAATCTGGCTTCAAAGGTTCTTGGATTTACCGGGGGAGACAATCAGGGAATCATTGGACTGGAAGTAAAGTATGAAAATTATCTGAAAGGTGTGAACGGAATGATTCTGACAACAACTGATGCCAGAGGGATTGAGCTTGCGGATACGCTGGAAGACAGAGTAGAACCGGTTTCCGGAGACACTCTGCAGGTAAGCCTGGACTATAATATCCAGGAATATGCACAGCAGGCTGCGGAAAAAGTAATGGAAGAAAAACAGGCAGATGCAGTTGTGATTTTGATCCTGAATCCAAAAACAGGGGAAATCTATGCCTGCATCAATGCTCCAGAGTTTGATCTGAATGCCCCGTTTACATTACCGGAGGGAACAGATGCCGCTTTGAATGATGAAGAAAAACAGGCAATGCTGAATCAGATGTGGCGGAACAGGAGTATCAATGATACTTATGAACCAGGATCGATCTTTAAGGTATTTACTGCTTCGGCGGCGTTGGAAGAGGGAGTGGTCAAAGAAGAAGATACTTTTTACTGTCCTGGATACAAGCTTGTGGAAGACCGCCGGATCCGGTGTGCGAGGACGACTGGACATGGATCCGAGACGTTTGTACAGGGGGTGCAGAATTCCTGTAATCCGGTTTTTATTGAAGTAGGGATGCGGCTTGGAACAGAGAATTTTTATAAATATTTTGAAAAATTCGGATTGATGGGGAAGACAGGTGTAGATCTTCCGGGAGAGGCTGCAACGATCATGCACAAGAAGGAAAATGTAGGGCAGGTAGAGCTGGCAACGATGTCGTTTGGACAGTCTTTTCAGGTGACACCGATGCAGATGGCAACAACAGTATGTTCTCTGGTGAATGGGGGAAAAAGTATCACTCCTCATTTTGGCATCGCCGTTTATGATGCGGAAAGTGGAGAGAAAGAAGAAACGATTTCTTATGGAAAAAGAAAACGGATTCTTTCTAAAGAAACGTCAGAAAAGATGAGAAAGATACTGGAAACGGTTGTGTCCGAGGGAGGAGGAAAAAAAGCACAGATCGAAGGATACCGGATCGGAGGAAAGACAGCGACCAGCCAGACGCTGCCAAGAAGTGCGAACCGTTATATAGGATCTTTTATCGGATTTGCACCTGCAGATGATCCACAGGTAGCAGCAATGGCAATTATTTACAACCCACAGGGTATCTATTATGGCGGGACGATAGCAGCTCCGGTTGTGCGCGATATTTTCGACAATATTCTTCCCTATCTTGGAATCGAACGGGAAGAAAACCCGTGAAGCAGTTGAAAAAACAGGGCAGATACATTATACTAAAGCGTAGAATCTGTGCCTTTAAGGTAAGGGCTGATTTTGAAAACAAAAGAAAGACAGAGGTGTATTATGGATTTTACAATGGTCATACCGGTGCTGATCGCGTTTGTTCTCAGTGTGGCAGCAGGACCGGTGGTAATTCCTGTTTTAAGAAGACTCAAGATGGATCAGACAGAGAGAGAAGACGGGGTGAAGTCGCATCTTAAAAAAGGCCGGAACGCCGACGATGGGAGGCGTGATGATCTTGTTTGCGATTGCGGTCACTTCGCTGATCTATGTAAGAGAGTATCCGAAGGTGATTCCGGTACTTTTTGTAACGATTGGATTCGGACTGGTCGGGTTCCTGGATGATTATCTGAAAGTTGTTCTTCACAGATCAGATGGACTGATGCCGATGCAGAAGATGGCACTCCAGATCGTGATTACAGCGATTTTTGCATTTTACATCGTGAAAGTGGCAAAGATACCGCTTACCATGCTGATACCGTTTTCAGGTGGGAAATATCTGAACATCGGCTGGTTTGCCATTCCGGTACTTTTTATTGCAGTGATCGGTACCGTCAATGGTGTGAATTTTACAGATGGACTGGACGGGCTTGCATCCAGTGTAACAGTTCTTGTGGCAACCTTCTTTACAGTTGTTGCGATCGGAACAAAGAGTGGGATCGAACCGATTACCTGTGCAGTGGTAGGTGCGCTGCTGGGATTCTTATTATTCAACGTTTATCCGGCAAGCGTATTTATGGGCGACACCGGATCACTGGCTCTTGGGGGATTTGTTGCTTCGACAGCATACATGCTCCAGATGCCATTATTCATTATCATCGTAGGATTGATCTATCTGGTAGAAGTTTTATCAGTTATGATCCAGGTAACATATTTTAAGAAAACAGGCGGAAAGCGTTTCTTTAAAATGGCGCCGATCCACCATCATTTTGAGCTGTGTGGATGGAGCGAGACACGGGTGGTTGCAGTTTTTTCAATTGTAACTGCAATTCTGTGCCTGGTTGCACTGCTGGCATTATAGGAGGCTTACAAAAATGGATTTACAAGGAAAGAAAGTGTTGGTATTCGGTGCGGGGATCAGTGGGATTGGATCCTGCGGATTACTGGAAAAAGAAGGGGCAGAGGTAATTCTGTATGATGGAAATGATAAAAAAGATGCCGAGGCAATGAAAGCACAGCTTGGTGAGGGAAGCAAAGTCCGCGTTATTCTCGGAGCTTTTCCGGAAGAGGAGATGGAAATTCTTGATCTGGTTGTAATGAGTCCGGGGGTGCCGACTGATCTGTCGGTTGTTCTGGCTATGAAAGAAAAAGGAATTCCTGTCTGGGGCGAGATTGAGCTTGCCTATGTATGTGGAAAAGGAGATGTGCTTGGAATTACCGGAACCAATGGGAAAACGACAACAACCTCTCTTTTAGGCGAGATTATGAAAAATGCCCGTGACAGCGTTTTTGTTGTGGGGAAATATCGGTACACCATATACGAATGCCGCAGCAGATACCAGAGAAGATTCTGTGATCGTGGCAGAGCTTTCAAGCTTCCAGCTGGAGAGTATTCATACCTTCCATCCAAAGGTAAGTGCAGTTCTTAATATCACACCGGATCATCTGAACCGCCATCATACGATGGAAGCATATATTCGTGCAAAGATGAATATTGCGAAGAATCAGACACCAGAAGATATCTGTGTTCTCAATTATGAAGATGAAGAGACAAGAAAGATGGCAGATGAATTTCAGGCAAGTGTTCTATTTTTCAGCAGTAAGCATAAACTGGAACAGGGCATTTATCTTGACGGAGAAGACATTGTATACAAACCGGAAAAGGAGAAAGAAGGAACGGTCATCTGCAAGACCGGCGAATTACAGATCCTTGGCGTCCACAATTATGAGAATGTTATGGCAGCGGTTGCAATGGCAGCAGCTTACGGTGTAGATCTGGATGTGATCCGTAAGTCTGTACTTGCATTTAAGGGGGTTGAGCATCGTATTGAATATGTGGCAGAGAAGAACGGGGTTGTCTATTACAATGACTCTAAAGGAACGAATCCGGATGCGGCGATCAAGGGAATCCAGGCAATGAACCGCCCGACGATCCTGATCGGTGGTGGATATGATAAACAGTCCGATTTCCATGAATGGATCCAGAGCTTTGATGGAAAAGTCCGCTATCTGGTACTGATCGGTGCTACAAAAGAGCAGATTCAGAAAGAAGCAGCAGAGTGCGGATTTCATGACTGTATTTTAAAAGATACTTTCGAAGAAGCACTCGATACCTGTGTGGAGCTTGCAAGACCCGGAGATGCAGTTCTGCTGTCACCGGCATGTGCAAGCTGGGGAATGTTCCCGAACTATGAAGTGCGTGGGGAAGAATTCAAAAAATACGTGAATGCATTATAAAAGAAATAAAATAATTTCATATAATCTGTATCAAAGGGCGTGAAACAAAGTGGAGGAAAAAGGGAAAAAAGGGGCGTATGGATTACACGCTTCTGTTGATTGTTGTTCTCCTGGTTGTGATCGGACTGGTGATCTTATACAGTACCAGTGCATATAACGGGCAGGTGAAATTTCATGATTCCTTTTACTATCTGAAAAAGCAGGCGTTTGCGACGGTGCTTGGAATTGTACTGATGCTGTTCGTGGCAGGGATGGATTACCACATCTGGCAGAGACTGGCAGTATTTGGTTATCTGGCAGCAGTTGCACTTTCGGTTGCGGTCATGTTGTTTGGCAGAGAAATTAACGGGTCCAAAAGATGGTTAGCTTTGGGCCCGTTTTCTTTTCAGCCATCAGAATTTGCGAAAGTTGCACTGATTCTTTTTCTGGCGGATCTTGTGACGAAGAACGTAAAAACAATCGGAAAAATGTGGACACTTTGCAGGATCATGTTCTGGATCCTTCCAATCGTGGGACTTGTGGGAGCGAGTAATTTAAGCACGGCGATCATTATTCTGGGAATCGGTGTGATCCTGATCTTTGTGGCAAGCCCGAAGTATGCGCAATTTGCCTTGATGGGAATCGCAGGCGCCTGCTTTATGGGGATTTTTCTTGCCCTTGAAAGCTATCGGCTGGAACGGCTTGCTATCTGGAGAAATCCGGAAAAATATGAAAAGGGTTATCAGACTCTGCAGGGGCTTTACGCGATTGGATCCGGAGGAGTATTCGGAGTCGGGATCGGAAACAGTGTGCAGAAGCTGGGATTTGTACCTGAGGCACAGAATGATATGATCTTTTCAATTATTTGTGAAGAGCTTGGACTCGCAGGTGCTGGGATTATCGTTTTTCTGTTTCTGCTTCTGATCTGGCGCTTTTTCCTGATCGCATCCGGAAGCAGGGATCTTTTTGGTGCGCTGATCGCGACCGGAGCGATGGCACATATGATGATTCAGGTTATTTTAAATATTGCAGTTGTGACGAACACAATTCCGAATACGGGGATTACACTTCCTTTTATCAGTTATGGAGGAACATCGGTGATGTTTCTTTTAATTGAAATGGGACTTGTGCTAAGTGTGTCACAAGTGGTAGACTAAACAGGAGATATACAAATGACGGAAGGAGGAAGATGCCTGATGGGATGATACAGAAAGAAAGGAAAAAGAGAATCATAAAGCAGACTGCCATGAAAGCCATTCTGGTCATTATTTTGGTTTGCATAGCTATGATTACGTTTCTTTTACTCTTTCAAGTGCGGAAAATCGAAGTATCAGGAAATCAGTATCTTAGCAGACAGGAGATTGCAGACTGGGTGCAGGATGATAATTGGTCTTCCAATTCTCTGTATGTGATGATCAGGAACCACCTGATGAGTCACGAGCTGCTTCCGGCAATGGAAGAGGCAAATGTGACGATGAAGAATCCGTGGACTGTGAAGGTGACGATCAAAGAGAAGCGTGTGGCCGGTTATATCGTGTCAGGTGATGAATGTATTTATTTTGACAAGGATGGTATCGTACTTGCAAAGACAAAGGAGCTGTGGGATGGAATCCCGTGCATTGAAGGGCTGGAAGTAAAGAAAGTACAGCTTTACAAAGAACTTCCGGTCAGCAAGGCGAACAAAAAAGCATTTGGGAACCTTCTGGATATGACGATGACACTGAAAAAATGTGATCTCGCGCCGGATAAGATTGTTTGTTCCGGTTCAGATCTGTATCTTTTTTTTGGAAACAAATGTGTCAATGTCGGGCACACGAATCTGGAAGAACGGATCATGCAGATATCGCCGATCCTTGAGAAGCTGGGAGATCAGGGAGGAACCCTGTATCTGGAAAATTTTAACACAGATAATATTACAATTACCTTCGAAAAAGATGTGATTCCGGACCTTGGAACATAATCTGTGTCAAGTGAATAAAAAAATAGGAAAATATACAAAATTCTATTGATATTTTTCGGAAAAAAATATATTATAGTCTTATGTATAACTAAGCGCATATTGACATTTAGGGTGTATAATATAATAAGGTGACGAAGGAGGAGAAACTCTTGTTAGAAATTAAAACAAATGAATCAGAAGCAGCAGCTAAAATAATTGTAGTCGGTGTAGGTGGCGGCGGAAACAATGCAGTCAACCGCATGATCGATGAACAGATTGCAGGTGTTGAATTTATCGCAATCAATACAGATAAACAGGCTCTTCAGTTATGTAAAGCTCCGACTCTTATGCAGATCGGAGACAAGCTTACAAAGGGTCTTGGTGCAGGGGCTAAACCGGAGATCGGTGAAAAAGCAGCTGAGGAAAGTGCCGAAGAGATCCAGTCAGCACTCAAGGGAGCTGATATGGTATTTGTTACCTGTGGTATGGGTGGCGGAACAGGAACAGGAGCAACTCCTGTTGTTGCGCGTATTGCCAAAGAGCAGGGAGCACTTACTGTTGGCGTTGTAACCAAGCCTTTCAAATTCGAATCCAAGACAAGAATGAACAACGCTCTTGCCGGAATCGAAAAATTAAAAGAAAATGTAGATACACTTATCGTTATTCCGAATGATAAGCTTCTTGAAATTGTAGACAGAAGAACAACTATGCCGGAAGCACTTAAGAAAGCTGATGAAGTTCTTCAGCAGGGTATCCAGGGTATCACAGACCTGATCAATGTACCTTCACTGATCAACCTTGACTTTGCCGATGTACAGACAGTTATGACAGATAAAGGAATTGCTCATATTGGTATCGGACAGGGCAAAGGTGATGACAAGGCTCTTGAAGCAGTTAAGCAGGCAGTTGCCAGCCCTCTGCTTGAGACAACCATCGCAGGTGCATCTCACGTTATCATCAACATTTCAGGTGACATCACACTTATGGATGCGAGTGATGCAGCAGAATATGTACAGGATCTTGCAGGTGAAGATGCAAACATCATCTTCGGTGCAATGTATGATGATTCCAAGTCAGATGAAGCAACTATCACAGTTATCGCAACAGGTCTTCACAATGTAGGTGGAACACAGAGCAAGCTTCAGTCAAGACTGGAACATAAAGCAGCTATGATGAACGGTGGATCTGGAATGGGAGCAAGCAATATTTCACGTCCACAGTTTAATCCGGGAGAATACAGCAATGTAGAAAGACCGGTATACGGAGGCAGACCGGTACAGCAGCAGACTACACAGGTACCACCGCTTCAGAGTGCAAGAACTCCACAGAGCAAGGTGAAAGAGCAGTCTATCAAGATTCCGGATTTCTTCAAGAAATAAGAATGAAATAACAGGGAAGCAGTAAGAAATTACTGTTTCCCTGTTTTTCATAATTTACTGTTCATAGCGTACCATTTCGCGTCGCAGTCTCTGCATAATTTTCTTTTCAAGTCTTGATATGTAAGACTGGGAGATTCCAAGAAGATCGGCCACTTCTTTCTGCGTTTTTTCTTCCCCGTCGGGGGTTCCGAGTCCGAATCGCATCTGCACGATTACCCGTTCCCTGTTTGAAAGCCGTCCGATGGCTTTCCCAAGAAGTTTGTGTTCTGCTTCGGTTTCCATATCACGATAAATGGTATCTTCTTCAGTTCCAAGAATATCGGAGAGAAGAAGCTCATTTCCATCCCAGTCAACATTGAGCGGTTCATCGATGGAGACCTCCAGTTTGGTCTTGTTATTCCGGCGCAGATACATGAGGATCTCATTTTCAATACAACGGGAGGCATAGGTGGCAAGTTTGATATTTTTCTCTGGATTGAAGGTATTGATTGCTTTGATCAGTCCAATCGTGCCGATGGAGATCAGGTCTTCTACGCCTACACCGGTATTGTCAAATTTTTTTCGCTATATATACAACCAGACGCAGGTTATGTTCAATAAGAAGCTTTTTTCCTTCTTCATCCTGCCCGCCTCCGAGAAGGGAAATGGCATGACCTTCTTCTTCACTGCTAAGTGGGAGCGGCAGGATATCTGTCCCTCCTATGTAATGGATTTCCTGCTTTTCCGGGAAGAAAACACTGCGGAAAGAAGGAATCATTTTCAATTTAAAACAATCTGAAACAGCAACTTTTATCATCATTATAATCCTCCTAACAATCTTCAGGATGCAATAGCATTTCATATTTTCCGTTTCCAAAATTCTTCTGTTCGGAAATACCGATCAGTGGAGATTGGATCAAAAATTCAGATTCTCCTGTTATTCTCATCTTCTTGACAGAAAAAAACAGGAAGAATACTGGTCGTCTTCTGTATAGTCCGGTATGGGATGTACCGGAGTCTTCCAGGTGAGATTTGGGAAGAAATCTTCTGACAGGCGTCTTTGCTGATAATATGAACCGGCTTTCCGGTCAGTGGATCAGAAAGATGATTACCACTGTCCAGAAAGGCTTTCAGGTGAAAATCTTTTCCATTTACAGTTAAAATCACATCAAAACTGTGATCTTGTGATTTCCATAGTTTCTTTAGAAACAAAAGTCCATGATATAAAAGAAAAAAACCACAGATGCCAAGGGTGAAAAGAAAAGATATGATCCGGAAAAATTTTCCAAAATAAAGACGGAGCCAACTCATGATACCTCCAAGAAGAAAGCTTGCAAGATAGAGCAGAATCCATGCTTTGAAAAAAACGGGAAATGTCCGGATTTTCAATCCGATCACTGTCATACAGGAATTTACCAGGAAAAACAGCAGGATATAAGCGGGTCCATACCGGGCATGGAAAAAATAAAATGGCACAGGTCAGTAGTGAACCGGTAAAGGAACCGGCAAGAAGACTTCCATAAGTGGCAGAACATGGAAATACTTTTTTACTGCCAGAAGAATCAGAAAATCCATCATCATATTTTCCAGAAACAATACATCCAGATATACTTCATACTGCATAGTCTTATCCTTCTTTCTCTTTAGCTGCTAAATAGATTTGGTACTTAAGCATGCTTTATTATAGAAAAGATGTGTTTCAGATTTTGTCAGAAGATGGGAAAAACAGAATAATTTTATTCGACATGCTGAAATGCTGGATTTTTTTAAAGAATTGTCGAAAAAGACAGAAAAGACCGGCGTTCCATGTCGGAAGCCGGTCTCTGGAAAGATAAGATCGGTATTTATCTGTCGTCACGATCCCATTTGTCAGCAAGATTCTGGATCTGTGACTCGAATTTTGCAAGATCTTTGTTTGCAAGACCTTCATTTTTAAGCACAACATCCATGAGGTGTTTGGCTGCCGCAACCACGCGGTTGAATGCAGTAAGAGCACGTGCTTTGGCCGGCTTTTCAACTGCTTTTTTCGGAAGCCTGATACCTTCAGAAAGGATGGTATCGGTTGCGAGATCAACACAGCCTCCGGAGTACGGTGCAAATGCCGGAATGCCGAAACGGTCTGTGATGGTAGCAGCGAAAGAATCTGTAACCGAATCCTCTCCATGTACAACAAAGATGTGGGATGGTTTCTCTTTGAATCCATCAATCCAGTTCAGAAGACCATTCATATCGGCATGTCCGCTGATCCCTGCAAGGACTTCAATACGGGCATTAACCTCTACATTTTCGCCAAAGAGCCGGACTGATTCCGGTTTGCTTTCGACAAGCTTGCGGCCAAGAGTGCCAACTGCCTGATAGCCTACGAAGAGGATCGTGCATTCTTTTCTCCAGAGGTTGTGTTTCAGATGATGGCGGATACGGCCGGCTTCACACATTCCGGAAGCAGAGATGATTACTTTTGGTTTGTCATTGAAGTTGATCATTTTAGATTCTTCACTGGTGATCGTAGTTTTCAGTCCCTGGAAAAGAAGAGGGTTGATTCCTTTACTTATCAGAGCCATTGCATCCTCATCAAAGCAGGACTGTACATTTTTCTGGAAAACGTTGGTTGCTTCGATCGCCAGAGGACTGTCTACATAAACTTCAAAATTCTGATATTCCGGCAAAAGATTATTTTCTTTGATCTCACGGATAAAGTATAAAAGCTCCTGGGTTCTTCCTACTGCGAAAGATGGAATGACTACATTTCCACCTTTGGCAAAGGTTTCGCGCAGGACTCTGGTAAGCTCCTTAATATAATCCGGTTTTACAGTAGAATGGACCCGGTTTCCGTAGGTGGATTCGATGACAAGATAATCGGCTGCATCTACATGCTGCGGATCTTTGATGATCGGCTGGTCAATATTTCCGACGTCTCCGGAAAATACGATTTTTTTGCTTACACCGTCTTCTGTGATCCAGACTTCAATGCAGGAAGAACCAAGCAGATGACCGACATCTGTGAAGCGGAGTTCGATTCCTTCACAGAGCTGGATCGTCTGGTTATAATCGATCGGCGCAAGAAGTGCGACTGCATTCATGGCGTCCTGTACAGTATAAAGTGGTTCGTAAAGCGGAGCACCGGAACGAAGTGCCTTCCGGTTCCGCCATTCTGCTTCGGATTCCTGGATATGTGCACTGTCACGGAGCATAATGCTGCACAGATCAGAGGTGGCGAATGTACAGATGATTTCTCCTTTAAAACCATTTTTTACAAGCAGAGGAATCTTGCCGGAATGGTCAATGTGTGCATGTGTTAAGAGGATATAGTCGATCATGGAAGGATTGATCGGGATTTCCTGATTCTCATACAGATCAGGTCCCTGTTCCAGTCCACAGTCTATTAGAATATGTTTTCCACATGCTTCAAGATAATGGCAGCTTCCAGTTACTTCATGGGCGGCACCGATAAAAGTAAGTTTCATATACTCAACCCCTTTGCGTAAAAATTATTTTAGTATATTATACTATAATTTAAAGAAAAATGATAGAAAATCAGACAATATTACTAAAATGTATATCCTTTCAGAAGAGTGCGAAAAAAGTCAAGGAGCGATATTTTTTATATTTTATTGGAAATCGAATAAATAAAAACGGTTTTGAGAAAAATTTATACCAGTAAAGATTTGGAGGTTTATTGAGATGGTACTTAATAAAGTAGAAATCTGTGGTGTAAATACAGCAAAGCTTCCCCTGCTTAGCGACGGGGAAAAGGAGGTGCTTTTTGAGAAGATCAAAGCGGGGGACGAGGAGGCAAAAGAACAGTATATCAAAGGAAATCTGCGTCTGGTACTCAGTGTGATCAAACGTTTTTCGGGAAGCAGTGAAAATCCGGATGATCTGTTTCAGATCGGGTGCATCGGACTGATCAAGGCAATCAATAATTTCAATCCGGAGCTGGAAGTAAAATTTTCAACTTATGCAGTCCCGATGATCATCGGTGAGATCCGGAGATTTATCCGGGACAATAATTCGATCCGTGTCAGCAGATCACTCAGGGATACCGCATATAAAGCGATTTACGCGAAAGAAAATTATGTCAAAGTAAACCAGAAAGAACCTACCGTTCAGGAAATTGCAGAGGAAATCGGGATCGCAAAGGAAGAGATCGTCTATGCGCTGGATGCGATCCAGATGCCGGTCAGCTTAAATGAGCCGGTATATAATGACAATGGAGATGCTATGTATGTGATGGACCAGATCAGTGACAAAAGGAACAAAGAAGACAGATGGGTGGAGAAGCTGTCTCTTCAGGCGGCAATGGACCGACTCGGAAAAAGGGAGAGGCATATTATCAGACTTCGTTTTTTTGAAGGAAAAACGCAGATGGAGGTAGCAGAAGAAATCGGAATCTCACAGGCACAGGTAAGCCGCCTGGAAAAGAATGCACTCAGGGCTATGCGACAATATCTGCGAAGTGAATAGAAAAATAGAGATTTCCAGTTGAAATTTGTCAAGGTTCATACTATTATAATCATAGAACAGAAGAACAGGAGAATAGCAATGTATAAAGCGTGTATTTTTGACTTGGATGGAACTTTGACAAATACGCTGGATTCGCTGACTTATTCAACGAATAAGACGTTAGAAGAAATGGGACTTGAGACGATTACCAAAGACCAGTGCCGAAGCTTCGTTGGGGATGGAGCCAGATGCCTTATGGAACGTGCACTTCGTGCGTCCGGAGACACAGAGCTTAAGAGGATTGAAGAAGGTATGGAAGTGTACAGCAGAATCTTTGGAGAAAATTGTATGTACCATGTACGTCCTTATGATGGTGTTGTTCAGATGTTAGATTCACTGAAGAAGAAGGGAATAAAGATTGCAGTATTTTCCAACAAACCACATTTGCAGGCGATCGATGTAGTGGAAAGTACATTTGGAAAAGGATATTTTGACCATATTCAGGGGCAGTCGGGTGAATTTCCGAAGAAACCGGATCCGGAAGGACTTCTGTGGATACTTGATAAATTAGGGGTATCGCCGGAAGAAGGAATATACATAGGAGACTCGGATGTAGATATGAAGACAGGGAAGGCTGCCGGTATGTTTACAGTCGGAGCAGAATGGGGATTCCGGACCAAAGAACTTCTTGTGGAGACAGGAGCAGATGCAACAATTGCACATGCTGAAGAATTGCTTAACTATTTATAGTTCAGATGAGAAAATTTTTCTGTGAGAAAGATAAGGGAGGGTTGCCTGTATGTATGAGTATGATGAAGAATGTCTGCAGACATTCCTGAATATGCAGTCACAGCTTTTTGATGAGCCGGTTGCAGAGACACTGGAAGAGGCAGAAGCGTTTTTGGAAGACTGTATGGCGGTTGTTGTAGATTCTATCAAGGATGTGAGAGATTATCTGGATGAAAGCGGAGCGGACATCAGTGGTATGAGTGATGAAGAGCTGGAAGAGGCTTCAGAAGTATTCGCACTTCCGAACGGACAGTATCTGATCGTGGAAGGTTAATAAAAGGAAAAGAGCTGCGGCATCAGTTGGTTGCCGCAGCTTTTTTGAGCGCATCACGGATGGTGTTGAGAAGAAGCTGAGAAGTATAGGGACTGTCACTTGAAAGTGTAAGATGATCAAGGGACTGGGATTTACAGATCTGGTCAGCCAGATTCTCAAGAGATGGCTGAAGAAGAGGATACATGGCAGTTACCGTCTCACTTAGATTGGAAATGCGGATGGAATTGATAGAGGTGTCAGAGACAGAAACTTCCAGTTCCAGATCTTCATTTCCGAGTGTAAAAGAAGAGGTATAAACGCCGGGAGTATATTTTTTGTCGGATACAGAGGAATGCCGGTCTCCGGAGAACATAAAGAATAAAAGGCAGAGGATGAGAATACCTAAAGTGGCAAAAATAACAGTATAGATAATTTCTTTCATGTGAAGTACGATGATTTTTGTTTTGGAATTCATAAAGGACCTCCTTAGGCAGTATGGAATTTCGGCAGGTTATGCCGCTTAATAAACTATATGAAAAGAAAAAATAGTTTATGCATGAGAAATGCGTGACAAAAGAGAAAGGATTTAGTAGAATCAGGAAAGAGAAAAAGCAGAGGTGAATAGAATGTTTATAATTGCAGGACTTGGAAACCCGGATGAAAAGTATCAGGGGACAAGACATAATGTTGGATTTGATGTGGTGGACCGCCTGGCGGAGAAATACCAGATAGCAGTCGATACTAAAAAACACCGTGCCCTCATCGGAAAAGGAGTGATCGAGGGACAGAAAGTGCTTCTTGTGAAGCCGCAGACTTATATGAACCTGAGTGGAGAGAGTATCCGTAGTATAGTGGAATATTACAAGATCGATCCGGAAGAAGAACTTCTTGTAATTTATGATGATATCAGTCTGGAAGTCGGACAACTCAGGATCCGCAGAAAAGGAAGTGCCGGTGGACATAACGGAATCAAAAATATCATTGCCAATTTAGGAAGTAGTGTATTTCCACGGATCAAGGTAGGTGTGGGAGAAAAACCGAAAGGATATGATCTTGCTGATTATGTTCTTGGAAAATTTTCCAAAGAGGACCGTGTACTTATGGAAGAAGGATATGATCTTGCCTGTGAAGCTTCTGCTCTGATCATGCAGGGAGCAATCGATCAGGCAATGAACGAATATAACCAGAAAAAGAAAGAATAAGAGGAGGCAAAAAGCGATGCATGCACTTACGGCTCCTTTATCTGAACTGGCAGAGATTGAAGAAATCTGTGAAGAGCGTGGACGGGAACCGGGCATGCTGCTTCTTTCCGGGTGTGTGACATCACAGAAAACGCATTTGATGTATGCGCTTGGAAAAGGTTATGGGCATACATTGATCGTTCTTTCCAGTGAAGATAAAGCAAAAAAAATTATACGAAGAATATCGTTTTTTAAATGAAAATACCAGCTATTATCCAGCAAAGGATCTCCTTTTTTATCAGGCAGATATCCACGGAAAACAGCTGGTCAAACAGCGGATGGAAACCTTGCAGATGATGATGGAGGCAAAAAGTCAGGTTACGGTCATTACAACGATTGACGGATTCATGGATGAACTGCCATCGGAAGCAGAAATAAAAGGGGACATTCTGACCATTTCCAATGGGGAGGCGCTGGAATTTGAATCGCTGAAGGAGAAGATCATAAAACTTGGATATGACAGGGAAGCTCAGGTGGATGGTCCGGGGCAGTTTGCAGTTCGTGGTGGAATCATTGATATTTACCCACTTACCGAGGAATTGCCGATCCGTATTGAATTCTGGGGAGATGAAGTGGATTCAATACGGACTTTTGACGTGGACAGCCAGAGATCTGTAGAGAATCTGGAACAGATCGTTATTTATCCGGCAGATGACAGACTGGGAAGTGACCGGAAAGTTTCTTTTATCAACTACTTTGATCCGAAGGACACACTGGTGTTCCTGGATGAACCAGCAAGGCTTCTGGAAAAAGGGCGTCTGGCAGAAAATGAAGTGGAAAAAGCGAGAGAGAACCGTGCAGAAGAAATGGAAAGGACCGGGGAAATGGAAGAAGCTCCGGAATTTTTTACGACTGATGAAATTATAAAATTTCTGAACAAGTTCTGTATGATCGGGATGTGTGCTCTGGAAATGAAATGTAAGCCATTTTTTGTGAAAAAAGCGGTTTGGGATCCAGGCAAAAAGCGTTAACCCGTATAACAGCAGCTTTGAGATGCTGACACAGGATCTCAAAAGACTGAAAAGGAACGGATACCGGGCGGTTCTGATTTCTGGGTCCAGAACAAGGGCAAAACGTCTGGCAGAGGATCTACGTGATTATGATCTGAGCAGTTTTTACAGTGAGGATCAGGAACGTGAAGTGAATCCAGGGGAGATCATGGTATGCTACGGGCATATAGAAGTCGGATACGAGTACCCGATGATTAAATTTATTGTCATATCTGAGTCAGATATTTTTGGAAAGACAAAGAAGAAAAAGAAACGAAAAAGTTATGATGGACAGAAAATAAGCAGCTTTTCGGATCTGAAACCGGGAGACTATGTAGTGCATGAGAATCATGGACTTGGAATCTACCGGGGAATTGAAAAGATAGAAGTTGATAAGGTGACAAAGGATTATATGAAGATTTCGTATGCTGATGGTGGAAATCTTTATATTCTTGCCACACAGCTTGACCAGATCCAGAAGTATGCCAGTGCAGATGCTAAAAAGCCGAAACTTAACAAACTTGGAGGACAGGAATGGCATCGCACGAAGAGCAAGGTAAAGACAGCAGTCTGGCAGATCGCCAAAGATCTGGTGGAACTCTATGCAGTACGGCAGTCCAAAGAAGGATTTGTCTATGAAAAGGACACGGTCTGGCAGAAAGAATTTGAAGAAATGTTTCCGTTTGAGGAAACGGAGGATCAACAGCTTGCAATCGAGGCAACAAAACGGGATATGGAAAGTCCAAAGATCATGGACCGTCTGATCTGTGGGGATGTGGGATTTGGAAAGACAGAGATTGCAATCCGGGCAGCATTCAAGGCAGTGCAGGAGAACAAGCAGGTTGTCTATCTGGTCCCTACTACGATTCTTGCACAGCAGCATTACAACACTTTTGTGCAACGGATGAAAGAATTTCCGGTAAGGGTGGATCTGTTATGCCGTTTCCGCACACCTGCACAACAGAAAAAAACGATCGAAGATTTGAAAAAGGGACAGGTTGATATCATCATCGGAACCCACCGGGTATTGAGTAAGGATGTGGCATTTAAAGATCTGGGACTTCTGATCATTGATGAGGAACAGCGTTTTGGAGTACAGCATAAAGAAAAGATCAAAAAGCTGAAGGAAAATATTGATGTTCTGACACTTACGGCAACACCGATTCCCCGAACGCTTCATATGAGTCTGATCGGAATCCGTGACATGAGTGTGCTGGAAGAAGCACCAATTGACCGGATGCCGATCCAGACCTATGTGATGGAGGAGAATGATGAGATGGTCCGGGAGGCAATCGAAAGAGAAATTTCCCGCCAGGGACAGGTGTACTATGTCTATAACCGTGTCCAGGATATAGCTGAAATGGCAGCGAAGATCCAGAAACTTGTGCCGGATGCAAATGTGGCATATGCACACGGGCAGATGCGGGAACACAAGTTAGAAGATATTATGTACGATTTCATCAATGGAGAAATTGATGTTCTGGTATCGACGACGATCATCGAGACCGGTCTTGACATTTCCAATGCCAATACCATGATCATCCATGATGCAGATCGGATGGGACTCTCCCAGCTTTATCAGCTACGTGGAAGAGTTGGAAGATCGAACCGTATGGCATATGCATTTCTTTTGTACAGAAGAGACAAAATGCTCCGGGAGGTTGCAGAAAAACGTCTTTCGGCAATTCGTGAGTTTACAGATCTTGGCTCTGGTGTAAAAATCGCCATGCGGGATCTGGAAATTCGTGGGGCAGGAAACCTGCTTGGGGAGGAACAGCATGGACATATGGATGCAGTGGGATACGATCTTTACTGTAAGATGTTAAGTGAGGCAGTCCGTCACCTGAAGGGAGAGATCCCGGAAGAAACCTATGCGACAACCGTGGATCTGAATATTGATGCTTATATTCCGGCATCTTATATTCCGAATGAGTATCAGAAACTGGATATCTATAAACGGATCGCAGCAATTGAGACAGAAGAAGAACAGGAAGATATGCTAGAAGAACTGATTGACCGTTTCGGCGATCCGCCACGCAAGGTGCAGCAGCTTCTGATGATCGCGCAGCTGAAGGCGAAAGCACATGCGGCTTATGTGATTTCGGTAGAGCAAAAAGGCGATGAATACAAATTTATCATGTATGAGAAGGCAAGGGTAAATGTAGCAAAGATTCCGGAACTGCTGGCAAAATATAAGGGAGAACTGACATTTAAGACAGATGCAGAAAATCCATATTTTATTTATTGTAAACTTCGGAAAATAAAAAAGAAAAAGCAGAGCAGATTCTTGAAAATGCAGGAAAAATTGTCGAAGATATACAGGGACTTGTCGAAGAATAATGTGTATTTTTTATGAAAAAGATTGCCAGTAAGGTAAAAAAAGATATACTATACGAGTGCATAGTGAAGAAGTGTGTACAATGGAGAGAAGATCAAGGAGGAAATTTTATAAATGAAAAAAAGAGTGGTTGCCTGTATACTGGCAGTTGCCTGCATTGCATCTTTAAACGGATGTGGAAGCAAGTTTAACGGACAGGATACAGTGGTAGAAGTCGGAGATGAGAAAGTGACTGCAGATGTGGCGAACTTTTTTGCAAGATATCAGCAGGCGCAGTTTGAAACAACATATAGCAGTTATCTGGGAGATGATTTTTGGGGAAAAGAAGTTACAGACGGAAAGACTTACGAAGAGAATTATAAGGATTCAATCATGGATTCTCTGGAAGAAATGTATATTCTGGATGAGCACAAGGATGATTATAAAGTTTCGCTAAGTGATGATGAGGAAAAAAGCATCGAGGATGCTGCGAAGAAATTTACTGACAGCAATGACAGTGCTGCAAAAGATGCAGTATCGGGCGATGAAAAGACGGTAAAGAAAGTACTGGAACTTCTGACACTTCAGAAGAAGATGGAAACTGCCATGACTGCGGATGTAGATACGAATGTATCCGATGAGGAAGCAGCACAGAAGAAAATGCAATATGTGCTGTTCTCTACAAAGACAACGGGCAGTGATGGAAAGTCGACAGATATGTCAGATGACGAAAAAGCAGAAGTGAAAAAGAAAGCAGAAGATTTCCAGAAAGATGCGGCTTCGGCAGAAGATTTTTCTGTATTTGCAACAGCAGTAGGTGCATCAGCCACCGATCTGACATTTGACTCGGATACGACATCGCCAAACGAAGATCTGATCAAAGCTGCTGATAAGTTAAAAGAAGGCGAAGTAACAGACGTGATCGAAGCAGACAATGGCTATTATGTTGCAAAAGTAGTCAGCCTTCTTGACCGTGATGCAACGGATACCAAGAAAGAGTCCATTGTATCACAGAGAAAGAGTGACCAGTATCAGTCAATTTGTAAGAAATGGAAAAAGAAAACGGATATTAAAGTACATAAAAAAGTATGGAATACGATCAGTTTTGCTGATCAGGGCGTAACGGTTAAGAGCACGACCGAAGATACAGATACATCTTCAGACTCTTCATCAAAATAAGCGTCTGACTTAACAACAGGAAAGTACGACAGGAGGAGAGATTAGGATGGAATCAATAGGTATAGTATTGAAGGATATCATGGGAAACAGTGCGGTATTTATAGCAGGAAAAGAAGCCGTGATTGTTTCGGCGGTATCAATTGTTATATCAGTTTTCATTGGAATTTTAGGTTTTGAAGCTGATCCGTGTCTGGAATGCAGTGATTGGATTTGTTGCAGGGGCATTGCTTGGATTTGCCGTGACATATCTTATGGGACTGGAAGCTGTTCCGGTACTGATCGCAGCCGGAGTTGCGGGTTTGGTTTTTGCAATACTGAACAGTGTATTTAAGAAATTCGGAAGCTTTACTGGGTATGCTTTCTGGGAATGGCTGGCACAGTACTTGCGATTACAAATGCGGGAAACTGGATCATGCTGGCAGTCTGCGGAGCAGTCGGACTGATTTTCGCAATCCTTGCAATGATCTGGTTTGAACCGTTTGTGATTATTGCGACGGCATTAGCAGGTGGTTTTGGAGCAGGAATGATGATCTATGATCTGGCAGGTCTGAAAAATGTGATTTTCATGTGGATCATTTCGATTGGGATTACATTTATCGGAATCGTGATCCAGTTTATCATGAAGTCAAGTGAGATCAACAAGAAGCAGGTTCGAAGAGCAAATGCGATCAAGAAAGAAACATCAAAAGAAGAAGAAATAGAGATGGCAAGAACCATGCTGATCGATCTGTGACTATGCACAGTTTGAAATTCCTGCTCATAAATGGGTCGATGTTTACGATGGCAAGTACGGCGTTGCAATACTCAACGACTGCAAATACGGACACAGGGTAAAGGACGGTTTAATCAGTCTTAAC
>ENA-OQBD01000532-OQBD01000532.1-human-gut-metagenome-genome-assembly--contig:-NODE-532-length-20380-cov-4.293537_pt1 | contig 20380 bp, 21 predicted proteins | sample MGYA00242742_ERZ504543 | MGnify/ENA primary metagenome ERZ504543 (study PRJEB26092, sample SAMD00036239) | human gut metagenome | host: Homo sapiens | study: EMG produced TPA metagenomics assembly of...
CCATCGAACTCATGCCGATCCACCAGTTCGTCAACGACTCCTTCCTGCAGGAGAAGGGCCTGTCGAACTACTGGGGCTACAACACCATCGGCTTCTTCGCGCCGCACAACGCCTACTCCTCCTCCGGCACAGACTACAGTTCCGAAATTTTCAATGTGGGTGGCTTTACCCAGCGGACCAACAACATCTGTAATATAATCTCCTTCGTTCAATTCACAAAGTCGTGTAGAAGAAAGACCAACTTCCTGTACTACCAGTGTGATGGTACCTTTTACGGGATCGGCACCGGCGATAGTAAGTGGCATACGTTCTCCTTTTTCACCGACACGGACAATTACGAAATGTCCGGCCTTACGTGACTTGGCAATCAGAGGTGCCTCTATGACCAATTTAAAGACCTTTTCCGAGAAATGTTCTTTTGAAATAATCTTATTCATTTTGCTATACTATAAGTTCGTTGTTTTTCTGAGTTGATTGTCAAATTGATAATTTATGCAAAGGTAGGATTATATTTTTTAAAGACAAAAGAAAAGCCGCCCTTTTGTGAGGGGCGGCTGATCCTATCATGATAAATCCGTTTTTGATTTTGTTGCAGTTTGTTCTTGATGTGAAAAAGAGATTATTTCTTTGTTCTGATTTTATATCCTATCATTCCATAATATAGGATGAAAAGGAAACAGGGAACACAGATCCAGTAGGAGGTCTGGAAGCTAGTTGCATCTTGAACCACACCGCGCACCCATGGCATAACCGCTCCACCGGCAATAGCCATGGTTAGCAATGAAGAGCCGGCTTTGGTGAATTTGCCGAGATCCGCCATTGCGAGAGGCCATAATGCGGGCCACATTAATGAGCATCCTAATGCCATAAAGAATATGCAATAGATTGAAATTTCAGCCGGCATGGTTGCTACTAATGCAGAACCAATGATGGCTATGATGGCACATATTTTCATTGCGGTAGCCTGGCTCAGATATTTAGGGATTAAGGTTGCGCCGCAAATGTATCCTACTACCATACCGATGGAAGGGATAAATCCGTAATTGTCACCCGGCAGCTCCAATGCTTTGGCATATCCGGTTGCAGTTGCCAAGGCTATGGTTTCCACACCTACATAAAGGAAAAGAGCAAGTACTCCTAATAGCAAGTGAGGAAATTGCATGATGGAAGTTTTACCTTCTGCATACGGACAGGCAACCGCTTCTTCCGCATCTGTGGCGGCATCCTCTCCGGCAGCTTTTACTTCAGGCAGTGGAGCCATTAAGGCGATAATGCCTAATACAACGAAAATACCGACAATAATACCAAATGGCTGGAACAAATCTTCCATTTTTATTTGGTCTATGGTTTTGCCGATTACTAAGGTGATAAAAAGAGTAGTAGCAGGCCAAGCCAGTTTGTTGCAAATACCCATGATGGAAATACGTTTTGCGGCAGACTCTATAGGTCCAAGAATAGTTACATATGGATTTACTGACGCTTGGAGTACTGCATTGGCGGCACCACAGATGAATGAGGCGAAAAGAAACCATACAATAGATTCTGTTGCGGCTGCTTGGATGAATAATCCGAAAGCGATCGCGAAAATGATGAATGAAAGAGCCATTGTTTTTTTGTAACCGATGGCTTCAATGCATTTGGTGGCCGGTATACCAAAAATTAGGAATGGAACAAACGTGGCGGCAAGCAGGAGATTGGATTCTGAAGCCGACATTTCCATTGACCGTTCTAATACCGGCATTAGGAAAGAGTTAATGCCCAATGCAAAACCAATTGCAAAAAACATCATGCCTACAAAGGCAAGAGGTACCATGAAATTTTTCTGTGAAGTATTCATAATAATAGGTTAAATGGTTAGTAATCAGGTTGAAATAATAAAAAAAGAATGTCATTCTGCATACAAGACAGAATCTGTCGGGAAAGATCGGATTCTGAATAATACTCAGAATGACATTCAATATATGTAATTAGCTGTTATTAGTCAATCATCTCGAATCCGCAATAAGGAACTAATGCTTTAGGGATACGGATACCTTCCGGAGTCTGATTATTTTCTAATAAGGCTGCAACAATACGCGGCAAAGCCAGTGCGGAACCGTTCAAAGTATGGCATAATTCTGTTTTCTTTTCGGCAGAACGGTAACGGCATTTCAGGCGATTAGCCTGATACGTATCGAAATTGGATACAGAACTTACTTCCAGCCAACGCTGTTGTGCTTCCGAATACACCTCAAAGTCAAAGCAAAGTGCAGCTGTAAAACTCATATCACCACCGCAAAGGCGGAGAATGCGATAGGGGAGTTCTAATTTCTTCAACAGGCCTTCTACATGGTCCAACATTTCCTGATGTGACTGTTTGGAATGTTCGGGTTTGTCAATGCGTACCAGTTCTACTTTTGAGAATTCGTGCAAACGGTTCAACCCACGTACGTCTTTGCCGTAAGATCCGGCTTCACGACGGAAACATTGAGTATATGCGCAATTCTTGATAGGCAATTGTTTTTCGTCCAAAATCACGTCACGATAGATATTGGTTACAGGAACTTCTGCGGTTGGAATCAAGTACAAATCATCTACTTCACAATGATACATTTGTCCTTCTTTGTCGGGAAGTTGTCCTGTTCCGTAGCCCGATGCGGTGTTTACTACCGTCGGTGGCATGATTTCTTCGTAACCGGAAGCGCGGGCTTCATCCAGGAAGAAATTGATTAATGCGCGTTGAAGACGTGCCCCTTTACCTTTATATACAGGAAAACCTGCCCCTGTGATTTTCACGCCCAGGTCAAAATCTATCAAGTCGTATTTTTTGGCAAGTTCCCAATGGGGAAGCGCATTCTTGGGGAGTTCGGTTTCCATACCGCCCATTTTTTCCACCACATTGTCTTCAGCGCTTACACCTTCGGGCACACTGTCATAAGGAACATTGGGAATGGTGTAAAGCAGGTTGGTCATGTCTTCCTGTGCTTTGTCCATTTCTGCTTGTAAAGCTTTGCTGGTTTCTTTGATTTCGGCTACACGTGCTTTAGCTGTTTCAGCATCTTCTTTCTTCCCTTCTTTCATCAGTTGCCCGATAGATTTGGAGAGCGAGTTCACTTCTGCCAGGTTTTTATCTAATTGATTCTGCGTGCTACGTCTTTTGTCATTGAATGCAAGCACTTGTTCTATCGTTGCTTTTGCATCTTTAAAATGCTTCTTTTCCAGTCCGCGGATTACCTCTTCCGTATTCTCTGTAATTTGTTTAATGGTAAGCATATCTTTTCAGTCTTTTTGATATTTCTTGAATTAATGGACAAAGATATGATAAAAAAATTGGTAAGGTGTATGAGTTATTCGTTACTTTTGCATCCAGGATTAGAAAATGAAAAGTAAGAAAGATGAATTATCTTGAGATTAGCGGGTCGCTTTAATACGGTCTGCTTTAATTTATGGTTTGAATATAGGGCGAGCATTTGGTTGTGGCCGGTCAGTGTCATTATGCCTGCCATTTATATAGTTGTTTATTATCAAGTGGGTCTGTATGCCGATTCTGTTATCAGTATCTATTATTTGTTGGCTGGAATTTATGGTTGGTGGATGTGGTTGCGCCATACGCCGGATAAAGGGGGAGAAGCCTGTTTCCGGCACACCGTCTAAGCTGCTGTTGCCTATGTTTGTTGTGCTGCTTGTGGTGTTTGTGCTGATAGGGATTATTCTCGAAACTTGTACAGATAGTACGGTGCCCTGGTGGGATAGTTTTACAACAGCACTTAGTATTATTGCCATGTGGATGCTTGCACATAAATATGTGGAACAATGGTTGGCATGGCTGGTTGTTGATGCTGTTTCTTGTGGTATCTATATTTACAAAGATTTATATTTCACTTCTTTTTTGTATGGACTTTATGCGGTAATCGCTTGTTTCGGTTATTTGAAGTGGAAACAATTAATGAATTTATCTTATGAAAGAGTATAAATTACCGATAGGATGTGACGTGCCGGAAACAATTATTCTGGCTGATGGTGATTTCCCTTCCCATCCGTTGGCACTGGAGTGGTTGAGGCAGTGTCCTTATGTGGTTTGTTGTGACGGGGCAGCAAATACTTATATTCGTTCAGGTAGAATGCCGGAAGCCATTGTTGGCGATGGCGATTCTTTATTGCCGGATATTAAAGAGCGATATGCTTCGTTGATTCATAGTGAGGCAGAGCAGGAAACAAATGATTTAAGTAAGGCATTTCGCTTCTGCCTGTCACAGGAGAGGAAGCGTATTACTATCATGGGGGCTACAGGAAAAAGAGAAGATCATACAATAGGGAATGTCAGCTTGCTGGCGGATTATATGGAGCAGGCGGAGGTTAGTATGATGACTGATTATGGTATTTTTGTTCCCATAAGGGAGGACAGTATGTTTGAATCTTATATCGGTCAGCAGATTTCTGTTTTTAATATGAATAGTACGGCTTTATCTGCCGAAGGGTTGGCTTATCCTTTGTCTGTGTTTACCAATTGGTGGCAAGGGACTTTGAATGAGGCATTGGCCAGGCATTTTATAATCCGAACTGAAGGTAAGGTTTTAGTGTTCAGGGTATTCTAAAAGAAAAGACTCTTCAAGGAATGAAGAGTCTTTCAATTTTTTTATTTTGTAACTGATTATGCTTCTACAGCCGGAACAACAGAAACAGATCTTCTGTCATTGCGACCTACTTTGAAACATACTGTACCATCTACTAAAGCGAAAAGAGTATGGTCACGTCCCATACCGATGTTTTCACCCGGATGGAATTCTGTACCTCTCTGACGAACAATGATGTTACCTGCTTTACAAGCCTGTCCACCAAATATCTTAACGCCTAATCTCTTACTTGCTGATTCACGGCCGTTCTTAGAACTACCTACACCTTTTTTATGTGCCATTTCTTCTTAAATTTTAAATGATTAAGCAATAACTTGTTTAATAGTTAACTCTGTAAACTGCTGGCGGTGACCGTTCAGTTTTCTATAACCTTTTCTTCTCTTTTTGTGGAATACAAGTACTTTGTCGCCTTTTACCAGCGGAGATACTACTTCACAAACTACCTTGGCACCTTCTACAGTAGGAGCACCTACAGTTACTGTTCCATTGTTGTCTACCAACAATACTTTTTCAAATTCAACAGTTGCGCCGTTTTCTGCGTTCTGAATGTGGTGTACAAACAGTTTTTTGCCTTCTTCAGCTTTGAACTGCTGACCGTTAATTTCTACAATTACGTACATCTTTTTATAATATTAAACGGTTTTCTCCGTAAGGTGGAATGCATCACTGCCTTCACTTTTCTACCTCATCGGACTAAATCGGGCACAAAATTACTATATTTATTTATATCTGCAAAGAAAAAACATCTTCTTTTTTCTTGTACTCAATGTTTTTATTCATATTGCATTTTGTGGATGCGCGATTGTATAAATAAGGTTTGTGTGATTGTACTTTTATTTACCCCATTGTATAATATAGGCTATCAATACAATGATGCCTATAATGATAGAACAGACTAGCAACAGTCCCAAAAAGCAATACCAAAACATGATTATTGTACGGCAGAAGCTTTTCCACCAGGAAAGTCCGAACAGTTGGCGGTAATCCCAGACAAATAATATAAAGATTGCTTTGTAACTTAAATCAAAAATATCATTCAAATGTGCTGTTCCGGTAAATGGCAGGATCAGTAAAGAAATCCATAAGATTTGGCAAGCTATATAAACTTGTGCAAAAAAGTTTTCCGTCAGATTTAGTCTACGTCCGATAGAGGTCCGGCTGAAGCTTAACCGAGTGCTTATTGTAAAAAAGAGGGAGCAGAGCAAGGATGCTGAAGGCTTTGTTGCCATGTATCCAACTTTTCATCAGGTTACCGACTGCAGAGAGAAAACTATTTTCTGTGAAATAATTGTTAGTCATTTCGTTAAAGACATTTTTCATTTCACTTCCGGCTTCGCTCAAATCATTCCAGATATCTTGATCTTCATAGGGATTATCTTGTTGGGCCATGTTTGCCAATATGTTTTTTCTTATTTCCGATATGGTTGAGTCTTGTTTGTTGGCTTCTCTTCCTAAAGTGGCCATCCGTAAGCTATCTTGTCTTGCCAAAGTCGTACCAATTTCTTTCATCAAACCTCTCCAGTCATCAATCTCGCCGTTTTTTGCTTTTATTTTTGTTTAAGCTCCTTTTTTATTTGTTTGCTTATTTCTTTTTTAGCTCATTGGGGTCTTGATTGCTGAATTTTGCATCGATTTGTGCTTGTATTGATTCTGATAAACTGTGAGTTTGGGCCCACTGTGCACTGTCTGCATAGGTAATACTTTGTCCTAGATAATATTTGGTACAACTGTCTGATGTCTGTTCCTGTTGGTACTTGATGTCGTCCATCAGGCTGGCGATAGTAGGCTCTTCTTCCATTTCCTTTTCCGATAGTTTTATCGCTGCCGGGTCAATGAGCTGTACGCCCATGATGTATAGAGCAGCCAGAACGAACAAGGTTTGAAATGGTTTATAGTAATGTACACGTTTTCCCTTCAGATAATCCCGTATCATGTATCCTGGTCGGTAGAGTAGTTCTATCAGGTTACGGCTGAAACCATGGTCTATGTTAAAGAACCCACTTAAAATATTTTGAAAGGCATTTCGTATGGTAAAACGTGGCGTGTGGCGGTTTTGTCCGCAATGGGGACAATAATTTCCTTGAAACGTGTTTCCGCAGTTCTTACAGACGCAACATGTCGGATTCTCTTTTATTTCATGTTTCCCTCTTATTTGTTTTTGATGGAGCAGTTTGTAGAAGGCTACTATTTTTGGGGGAAAGCAGGAAGAATAAAAGAACTTTTCCGGAAAATGTTTGTCTGGTTCGTAAGGGGTGAATTTATGAATTAATGGAAGTAACGAAAGATTGTCTAGTATTTGCCGATGTGGGTAGACCATCAGTTCTTCACGGGTTGTCATGCCATTGAGCACACCTACGAAGTCTACTTTGGCTGCTTGGGCGGTTTCTGCGTCCACTGTGCTGTCACCGATGTAGAGTGTTTCGCTTTTCCGGCGATGCAGCCGGCGTAGTGCTTTTTTTATACCTTGGGGATCTGGCTTGGCTTGCTTTACATCCTCTCCTCCGATAATAATGTCAAAAAAATCTTTCGGAAAATGTTGGTCTACCATTTCGCGGATACGAAAACGGAATTTAGTGGAAATGATACCTATTTGGGCACCTTGGCTTTTCAGTGTTTTCAGCACGGTAACCGTTTCAGGAAAAAAGAAAGTGTTGACAGTCATGTATGTATCTGCTTCCTTTACATATTCTTTTTTATATTCGGCTAATGTTTCGGGAGTAGTGATTCCGCTCAAAATACTGAATGAATCTTCCAGTGTTTTTCCAATGGTGCGTTTTATGGCTTCATCACTGATGCCCGTATGCCCATGGCGTTCCAGTACATTACGAAAGCAGATAACGATGCCGCGTGAAGAATCGGCTAGTGTGTAATCAAAATCAAAAAGGTATGTTGTGTATTTCATTCTTTCAAATTAAATTCATTTTAGTGTAATGAATATATTGTTCGCAAGGATTTTGTCAAGGACGGCCTCCACTTAACCAGTGTTTACGGTAATAATCTTCATTCAGGCTGCTGATTATGACTCCCCGGCTGGTACTGGCATGGATGAACTTATTATTTTTCAAATAAATACCTACATGACTGGCAATCCGTTTTTTTCTGCCGTTATGGAAGAATACCAAATCTCCTTCGCGCAAGTTTCTCTTACTTACTTTATGGCAATCTTGGGTACGTTGGTCATCCGAGTTACGTTTCAATTTTTTGTGGTATACCTTTTTATATAAATGTGAAGTCAGTCCGGAACAGTCCACTCCCCGTTTGCTGTTACCACCGCCACGGTAGGGGACTCCCAGCCATGCTGCTGATTCTACGTACAGTTGGTGATTGTCTTTCATGTCAATATCCATATTCAGACGGATGGAGGCACGCGCCAGTTCTTTGTAGTTATAACGTGGGGCAGAGGTACCGCATGAAACCAACAACATGGCCAGTGTACCTAATACCAGCAAATGGGATAGTAGTTTTTTCATTCTGTTACATTAAAATAGTCCTCTAATTCCTTTTCGGCGGAATTCCCTTTATTGTCAATATCTCGGATAATCTTTCCGTTTTCCAACAGAGCGATGCGTGGGCATATATCTACTGTGTGGTTCAGATTATGGCTGGATACCAGTATGGTGGCTCCGGTTTCTTCATTATAAGCTTTCAGTAAATGCTTGATAATGGACTGCGAACTAGGGTCCAGAAAGTTGAACGGTTCATCTAGAACCAGTACCTGCGGTTGGTGCAGCATAGCCGAAATGATACCTATTTTCTGTTTGTTGCCTGCCGAATAGTTACGAATCAGTTTTTTTTGTCCGATGACTTCGCCATTCATAAAACGTTCAAACCTAGCGACACGTTTATCTACTTCTTCTTTTGTTAACCCGTACATTTTTCCTACAAAGTAGAAATATTCTTCGGGGGTAAGATAATCTATCAGGAAACCTTCGTCAATGAAAGCTCCCGTTATATTTTTCCATTCCTCACTCCGGCTCACATCGATGTTTCCGATATGTACACTGCCTCCGTCGGCTTTCAGCAAGTCCAGCATCAGGCGGAACAGGGTCGTTTTTCCTGCTCCGTTATTGCCCACCAGTCCCAACATGTCACCGCTTTGAATGGAGTAATTTTCTATGTCTACAGCCACTTTCGGGCCAAAGTTCTTTTGTAATTGGTTTATTATGATATTCATACGCAATTCGTTTTAACGTGAGTCACGGAAGCCTTCCATATTCTCATAACGGCGCTTCATGAAACGGTTATAGATATTTTTTATCCAAATATTGTGGGTTGCAATCAGTAACAACCCTATAATCATCATGATGATGCAGGCTGTATCCTGTTCAAAGAAAGCCGTCAGAGCTTTGTTGATAATCAAGGGCAGGAAAAAAGCACATGAGATGATAATGGTCTGGAATAAGGAACTTCCCCGATTGCTTCGCATGACATTGGCGTTTAACGGGAGTGTCTTTTTATTGTACACAGCCAGTTGCAGCATCATGGCGAATACGAATCCTGCTGTAAACAGCATATAGGATAGAGCCATGAGGAAGGGTATCTTGCCCTTAGCTACAGGGATCATCATAATCAGGAAAGGGATGAACACGATGATGCAGTTCAGGTAATACTTGGCACGAAGCAAGTTATAGATAGATTCCTTACGGCTCATAAGACCATCCAGATAGTTGCCCTCAAAAGACATCACTTGCCCCAGGGTCATGATACTTAAAATGGCAAAATTGTATATGCAGATAAAATTTATCATTCCTGTTCCGTCATACACATCCGTGAAGGCAATCAGTGCCGAAAAAGCCAGCATGATGATAAATCCCATGCGGAATTGTGTCTTTACGGTTTTGTTACGGAAACACAGTTTTAGTTCCAGACGTAGATATTCACCTACGTCACCATAGCGGTCCAGGAATTTATATTCGGATACATGCTTCATCTTGGTGTCTTCCACTTTGGCTATTTCATTATAGATGAAGTGCAGCTGTAGCTTGCGATTTACTAGCAGAAGTAACAGAATGGCTGCTATGACACCTAGAAAGGCGAGTATGTTTCCTTCTATAAATCCTTCTCCCAAATTCATCATGAACGTGGAAACCGGGTTTCCTTCGGGAATAAATTCAGCTCCCGCTAATAATCCGTATACTCCGATCGGGAGAAGTATATAAAGCAGTTTCTCATTCAGTAAAGTTTTGCATATCAAATACCAATAACTGTTCATAACCATCAGAAGCCAAATGCCGCACAGATAGCATAGGATGCCCGTGAGTCCGTAGAAACGGATAATCGTAAGCAGAGCAAAAGGTATGATCAGGAAAAACCAGAAGAAATTGTAACTGCTGATTCCGGATTGTAGTAACAGGGTATCCACCAGCTTATTCTTTTTTACCGGCATAAGCAGATAGGGCTTGATCTCTTGTGACATGGCCGGTTGGAGCATGAAGCGTAACAGGAAATCAAGTATCAGAAGATAAATCAACCCTTGGTTCATAATATGGTAAGGTTCCATGCTGGGAAAGATATCTTCAAAAGCAAAGGACAGCATGACCCCGATAAAGATGAGGTATGCTGCCCAAAAAGCGACCATAAAGTAAATTAAAAACTTGGCGAAGCGGTTCCTGTCAAATGCAGGATTCCGCTTGGCCGCAAGTTTTTGATTCTGTCTTATAATAGATAGAAGCATAGGCTTGGATTATTTTGTTTCTTCCGAGGTCATGCTTACTTCTACACGGTTATTCTGCTCCAACAAGGCTTTGGTAAATTCTTGCAGATCTTTAGCGGTAATGCTGTTTACGGTATTTGTGTAGCCGGTGTTCATATCTGTCCCTTCCCAGAAATATTCACCCAGTATATTTACCCAATAACTGTTTTCTTTGGCATTTTCCTTGTATTTCTTCAGCATGAATTCTTTTACCTTGTTCAAATTTTCGGCAGACGGTCCTTGGTCGACAAACTGATTCAGTTCATTCAAAATGATATCCGTCATTTTGGCACGTTTGGCAGGATCGGTATCGAAATAGATTTGCAGAACCGCTTTCTCTTTTGGATATTTGGTCAGACTGCCGAATGCGCTTACTCCGTACGTACCGCCTTCTTTTTCACGCACACTTTCGGTATACATGATATTCAGTATCTGTGAAAGCATACTCATCATGATTTGGTTTTTCAGAGTATATGCACATTTACCATTGTTGATAACCAGTACAGAGGCTTTGGGCGTTTCCAGTTTTTTGCTGAAAATGTTCTTATAGTCGCCTTGGCGCATATCAATGTGATTGTCACGGAAGGTTTCCTTGCGGTTGACAGAAGGCAAAGCTCCCAGATAAGTTGCAATTAACGGCTCTACTTCTTCCGGTTTGATGTTTCCTACAAAGATGAAAGTAAAGTCGCTGGCGTCTTTGAAACGGTCTTTGTACATCTCCATAACTTTGGCATAGTCAATCTTGTCCACCATATCGGCTTTCATACGGATAGTACGCGGATGTCCCATATAGAGGGCTTTTTGCAACGTATCCTGTAAGGCAGTCATGGGGTTGGCCTCTTGATTTGCCAAAGATGCTTGCAGACGGTTCTTGAATGAGGTGAATGCATCATTGTCCATTCGTGGAGCCGTGAATGATAAATAGACTAATTGCATCAAGGTTTCAAAATCTTTGGGTGAGCAGCTTCCGCTCAGCCCCTCTGTATTGCCACCGACAGAAGCACTTACACTCGCTTTTTTACCTGCCAATACTTTCTCCAGATCAACATTGCTGAAGTTACCCAAACCGCCGATACTTGCCACATCATTCATGACATTGATATTGATAATTTCATCATTCGGGAACAAGGAACTGCCACCCGGACTGAAAGCTCTCATTCTGATTTCATCCGCTTTGAAATCGGTCGACTTTAAGATAACGCGTACTCCATTGGATAGAGTCAGGATAGTAGAACCGAACGGACCATTTTCCTGTTTTGTAATCTTTCCACCTTGGGGCTTTTCAGAAATCAAAGGTTCATCAGAAACTTTGTCTTCATAAGCAGTCAGTGTTTCAGCTTTTACTTTATTGACAGCAGCCAAAATTTCTTCCTTGGATGGAACTTTCAATCCTTCCTTTTCTGGGAAGAATACATTTACTACCAGATTGCTGTCGGTAACCAAGGCCGGGATCAGACTGTTTACCATTTCCACAGACAGGTTGGGGACGATCTGATTCATAATGGCATATTCATTTTCAATACCTGGAATCGGTTCGTTGTCAATGAAGTGGCGTACATATTCATCCACGTATGCACCGTTTTTCACTTTATTGCGTTCGTTGTATGCAGATTCCAGCATACGCAGATAATCCGCTTTGGCGCGGGCATATTCGGACGCGGTGAAACCAAATTTATGGACCCGTTCAATTTCGCGTACAATGGCGGTTATTGCACTGTCAATTCCATCTTCCTTGCTTGCTACTATTCCTGTAAAGGCATCTTTTGTTTTGGAAATCAGGAATTCTTGGTCGCTGACTTGAGCGAAGATGAAAGGAGGATTGGCTGTTTGGGTCAGTTCGTTCAGACGGGCGTTCAACATATTTTCTATCATGGATTTCATGTAGTTCACTACCAGATAATCCATGTTTCCCTTTTGTTCATTAGGAATAGCTTCATGTTTGTAGCATAAATAAGCTACTGGGTTTGCCTGTTCTTTATCTGTTTCTATTGCTACAATAGTTTCCTTATTGTCGGGAACTTGGAAGTATTCTCGTTCTGCCGGGTTGTCTGGCATTTTAATAGGAGAGAATATCTTCTTAATCTTTGCCTCAATCTTGTCTACATCTATATCGCCTACTACGACAATACCCTGTTGGTCCGGACGATACCATTTTTCATAATAATCGCGTAATGCCTGATAAGGGAAATTGTCTACTACTTCCATAATGCCGATGGGAAGCCTATAGGCATATTTACTTTCCGGATAAAGGGTAGGGAGGGCTTTTTCGTACATACGCATCATAGCGTTTGTGCTGGTACGCCATTCCTCATGAATCACACCGCGTTCGCTGTCTATTTCCTTAGGATCCAGTGTCAGGTCGTCGGCCCAGTCATGCAAAATCAGCAAACAAGAATCTACAACGCCGTCACGTATCACGGGAACATTGGAAATATTGTATACGGTTTCATCTATGCTGGTATAAGCATTCAGGTTTTCACCGAATTTCACCCCTATGCTTTCCAGATATTGGATGAGGGTTTTGTCGGGAAAGTTTTTAGTCCCGTTAAAGCACATGTGTTCTAAGAAGTGTGCCAAGCCTCGCTGGTTGTCTTCTTCCAAAATGGAACCTACTTTTTGAGCGATGTAGAAATCGGCTCTTTTTTCCGGGAGTTCGTTGTGACGGATGTAATAAGTCAATCCGTTGTCCAATTTACCGATGCGAACGTTAGGGTCCGTCGGGATGGGAGGCATTTGCTGTTGTGCAAAGCCCACCGACACGCTGCCTAGAATAATCCAGGCAGCTGCCATCTTCCTTAGAAAATGTGTCATAGTGTTTGTTGTGGGGTTAGTTTGTTTTTATTATAATAAGTCGTTGGCAGATAGGTATCTTTCTGCTTCTATGGCAGCCTTGCAGCCACTTCCGGCAGCAGTGATAGCCTGACGATAATGCGGGTCGGCCACATCACCGGCAGCGAACACACCGGGAACCTTCGTACGCGGAGTACCTGCTTCTGTTATAATGTAGCCTACTTCGTCTGTGTCCAAATAATCCTTGAAAATGTCTGAATTGGGTTTTATGGCCGATAGCCAGAAAGAATCCGTCAATAGGCAAGTCATAACGTTCTTCGTTGCATTCACCCTGACGCTTTACCAAATGAACACCTTCTACGCCATTCTCTCCGTATAAGCCGACAGCGTTGTGTTCGAACAGTACCTTGATGTTAGGATGGTTCATAACACGTGCCTGCATAATCTTGGATGCGCGTAAGAACGGTTTGCGTACAATCAGGTAAACCTGTTTGGCCAGTCCTGCCAGATAGACAGCCTCCTCGCAAGCAGTGTCACCGCCACCTACTACAGCTACGGTTTTCTTGCGATAGAAGAAACCGTCGCAGGTGGCGCAGGCACTTACACCCATTCCGGCATATTTTTTGTTCGTCTTCCAGACCTAGATATTTGGCGGTGGCACCTGTGGATATAATTACAGTTTCTGCCTCAATCACTTTTTCGTCATCAATGGTGATGCGGTAAGGACGTTTGCTCAGGTCGGCGGAAGTTGCAATACCATTGCGGATATCCGCGCCAAAACGTTCTGCTTGTTTGCGCAAATCCTCCATTAGCTGGGTACCGCTGATACCTTCGGGATATCCGGGGAAATTCTCCACCTCGGTAGTGATGGTCAACTGGCCTCCGGGCTGTAAGCCTTCATATAAGACCGGAGCGATGTTAGCGCGTCCTGTATAAATGGCTGCGGTATAGCCGGCAGGACCTGAGCCGATGATAAGGCATTTAACTTTTTCTGTACTCATAATACTTATTTCTTTACTTAATTTAATTTGATGAATATTATATTATCTCTCTATCTTGAACTCTGTTTGCTATCGTAAGTCTATCACTTCAGCGTTTGGGAATTTCTTTTTATCAAACTTGAATGTCGCATTGTCCAGCGGCTGGTTGGTTTGGTAAGAAGTGACGATAATCTCGTTTGCCGATTTATTATTTTGTTCTACCTTTATATATAAAGGCTGATATGTTTGGGAAACGAACAAGGTGATGGATGTGATATCCTGTTTATTCTCCGGAGTCAGTATCACTTCAAACCCCTGTTTGCCGTTACGGCTTTTGATCCCTGTATACTTATAATTATATCCGCTTTTGTAAATGGATAACAGTGCATAAGGATTGATGGTTTGCAACTCTTCCGGGGTAGGATTGCTCACATTCACTTCTTCGCTGCTTTCCAGATAACTCCATTGCGTTGTTCCGTCAAACCAGCTTTGTATTCCGCCACTGTTCAGATAGAACCGGTTGCCTTTTAGCAATAAGGTTCCATTGCTTGTCCCTCCAAAGGTGGCACGGATGCCTCCGGCCTGTTGCAGGGCATTGGCGGTTTTGTCCAATATCTCCCGTGCCTGTTTGTCCTTTTGTGCGGATAGGCTGACTGAAAGGAAAAGGATTAATACCAGTAAATATGTTCTTTTCATTTTTATCATAACATTATTAAACAACTTATTGTTGCAGATTGTTCAATTTCATTTCCAGGTCTGTTTCATCCATGCAGAGTACGTCACGCGCCTTGCTTCCTTGAGTGGGGCCAACAATTCCAGCTTTTTCCAGTTGGTCCATGATACGTCCCGCACGGTTATAGCCGATAGAGAACTTGCGTTGGATTAATGAGGTAGAGCCTTGCTGGTGAATCACGACCAGTCTGGCTGCGTCTTCAAACATAGGGTCTAACCGGTTCATGTCTACTTCGCCAACGCTGCTTTCACTCTCTTCGCCTACATATTCGGGCAACATGAATGCGGTGGTGTATCCTTGTTGTTTACTGATGTAATTGGCTATTTTTTCCACTTCAGGAGTATCCACGAATGCACATTGCACACGTACCGGATCATTACCTTGCAAGTAAAGCATATCTCCCTTACCAATCAGCTGTTGTGCTCCCGAACGGTCCAGAATAGTACGTGAGTCCATCATGGCAGCTACACGGAAGGCAACACGTGCCGGGAAGTTAGCTTTGATAGTACCGGTAATAATGTTCGTTGTCGGACGCTGGGTCGCGATAATGGCATGTATGCCTACTGCACGTGCCAACTGGGCGATACGGCAGATTGGTAATTCCACTTCCTTACCCGCAGTCATAATCAGGTCACCGAACTCATCAATGATAATCACTATGTAAGGCATGAAGCGGTGTCCTTTTTCCGGATTCAACTGCCGGTTGATGAATTTCGCGTTATATTCCTTAATATTACGGCAACCGGCTTTACGCAGCAAGTCGTATCGGCTGTCCATCTCTATACATAGTGAGTTCAAGGTTTGTACCACTTTGGTAACATCGGTGATAATCGCGTCTTCTCCATCCGGCAGCTTGGCCAGAAAATGCTTCTCAATCGGAGCATAGATAGCGAACTCCACCTTCTTGGGGTCTACAATTACAAACTTAAGTTCTGCCGGATGCTTCTTATATAATAAAGAGGTCACGATGGCATTCAATCCTACGGACTTACCCTGTCCGGTAGCGCCGGCTACCAACATGTGGGGGGCTTTTGCCAAGTCCACCATAAAGACTTCGTTCGTAATGGTCTTGCCTAATGCCACAGGCAGCTCATAGGTGGTTTCTTGGAACTTTTTGCTGTTCAGGATGGATTTCATCGGTACAATGCGCGGATTGGCATTCGGAACCTCAATACCGATAGTGCCTTTGCCCGGTATCGGAGCAATGATGCGGATACCCAGTGCCGACAAACTTAATGCGATATCATCCTCCAAGTTCCTGATTTTAGAGATACGTACCCCCTCTGCCGGAGTAATTTCGTATAATGTGATGGTAGGACCTACACTTGCCTTGATGGAACTGATTTCAATACCGAAGCTACGTAAAACCTTGATGATGCGGTCTTTGTTGGCGTTTTGCTCTTCCATGTCAATATTAGGACCATCATCTTCATATTCATTTAGCAAATCCAGACTAGGGAATTTGTAGTTTTCCAAATCCAGACGAGGGTTGTATGGTGGAAGTACGGGACCTTTGTACGCCTCGTCTTCTTCATTTGTTTCTTCACTGATTGAAAAATCAGGTTCATCTGTATTTTCAACTTCCTCTTCTTCGTTTGTGTAGGCAGGTTCTTCTATCACTGCCGGTTCGGTAACCTGCTTGCTCTCAAAAGGGAAGGGCACTTGTTCTTCCACTTCCTCTTCTTTCTTTGTCGGTTGTTCTAATTCGAAATCTACGATAGCAGGACCGGGATTAGAGAATTCTTTCCTGGATTCTTCCTTCCGGGGAGCTTCTTTAATCGGATTTTCTTCAGTTGCAGAAATTGTTTGATCCTCTTTTTTCTTTCGTCTGAAGCTGGGACGCAGTGCTTTACGGATAACCAGTATGGTTTCGTTACTTAAATAGATAAAGAACAATAGTGCCGCTATGAACAGCAATAATCCCAAACCTGGAATCCCAATTTGTGAAATCAGCCAATTGCTTACATTATGTCCGTGCAATCCCCCCGGATAGATAAAACTATCCCCAAAGGTGCCGTCAAAAATAAATCCCAATGTGATAGAGAACCAGATGAGCAGGATAGAACAGGACATAAACCATTTCCAGATACGGAACTGGTAAGCTTTCATTAATTTCATACCCACTACGGCCAGGAATAAAATGATAAAATAAGCAGCTAAGCCGAAACATTCGTTTATAAGGAATTCGGCAAGTTGTGCACCGCGTGCTCCGGCGTAATTTTTTACATGATTGGCGGTTTGCATCAGTTCACCCGGCTGCTGATTATCCAAAATACTTTGGTCGGCGGCCCCCGTAAAGAAGAAAGAGGTAAATGCCAGTAACAGATAAACTGCAAAAATTACACTGATCAATCCGATTACAAAATGTGTGGTTTCGTTCTTTAAAAAAGCGGAGAATCGTTTGGTAGATACCTTTTTAGGCTCTGTCTCCTTATCTGATTTTTTCTTTGCCATAGGTCTTCGTTCTATTTATTATTTCGCAAATGTACATGAAAAACATTAATTATTGCCTTATTTAATCTCTTTTTTCTTAACTTTGCGATTCAATTTTAATGTTTATGGAAAAGTACAGTCAGGTGATATTTGACAAAAATACAGTAGAGTTTGTAACGGTAGCCGCCGAATTTTGTGGCTTTCTGGAACGTGCCCGTGATATGAAACGCTATGACTTTGTAGATACCGCCTTAAAAATACTTCCGTTGCTTTATTTGAAAGCGACTTTGTTGCCTCCGTGTGAGCCGATAGGAGAGGACGAACCCGAAACCTTCGTTACTGAAGAAGATTATGAACTGATACGTAGGGCTATAGCCGGTGTGTTAGGAGCCAAGGATGATTATCTGGAAGTGTTCTTGCCGGATATGGTGTACAGTGACACGCCCATCAAAAAATGTATTTCAGAGGATTTGGCAGATATCTATCAGGATTTGAAGGACTTTATCAGTGTGTTCCAACTGGGACTGAATGAGACGATGAACGATTCTTTAGTGGTCTGCAAGGAACATTTCAGAGAGTTTTGGGGACAACGGCTGGTAAACACTATGCGTGCTTTGCATGATGTGAAGTACAGCCCTGCCGATGATGGCGAGGAGGAAGAAATGGAAGATGAGAATTCATTATTATGAAACAAATAAGGAAAACGATTACTAAAGCCGAGATAGCAGCAATGCCCAAGGTGCTTTTTCCGGGACGCATCTTCGTGATTTATACCGAGAGTGAGGCCGAAAAAGCGGTAGCCTATTTGAAAGATCAACGCATAGTGGGAGTGGATACGGAAACACGCCCTTCTTTTAAACGCGGTACTACCCATAAGGTAGCTTTGTTGCAAATATCTACGCAAGATACCTGTTTCTTGTTTCGCCTGAACCGGATAGGTATGCCCGATTCTCTGCAAGAGTTTTTGATGAGCGATACCTTGAAGATAGGTTTGTCTCTGAAAGACGATTTTAACTCGTTGCGGAAACGTGAGGATGTGCATCCCGACCGGGGAAACTGGATAGAGTTACAGGACTATGTAGGACGATTCGGCATAGCTGACCGGAGTCTGCAAAAAATCTTCGCCAATTTGTTTGGCCAGAAGATTTCAAAAAGCCAGCGTCTTTCCAATTGGGAGGCGGAGGTGCTCAGCGAGGGACAGAAACTATATGCAGCCACGGATGCGTGGGCTTGTGTGGAAATTTACAATTGCCTGACGGAATTGGAACGTACGGGCGGTTATGAGATAACAGAGGAAGAACCAATAGAAACAACAGTAAATACAAATGGCTTATAAGAAAGTATACCTGAAACCGGGTAAGGAAGAGTCGTTAAAGCGTTTTCATCCGTGGGTATTCTCCGGAGCTATCCAGCGCATTGAGGGAGAACCCGAAGAAGGCGAGATAGTGGATGTGTACACTTCGAAGAAAGAGTTTATAGCTTGCGGGCATTTCCAGATAGGAAGTATTGCCGTGCGCGTGCTCTCTTTCAAGGAAGGTGAGATTGATCATGAATTTTGGAAGCATAAACTGGAAGTGGCATACGATTTGCGCCGCAGTTTGGGTTTGGCCGGTAATCCTGCAAACAATACTTACCGTCTGGTTCATGGCGAAGGAGACAACTTGCCGGGCTTGATTATTGATGTATATGATCATACAGCCGTGATGCAGGCACATTCGGCCGGAATGCATGTTTACCGTATGGAGATAGCCGATGCCTTGTCCGAGGTGATGGGGGATGTAGTCCGGAACATTTATTATAAATCAGAAACCACATTGCCTTTCAAGGCGGATTTGGAACCGGAGAATGGTTTCATCAAGGGGGGAAGCTCCGAAAACATAGCGATGGAATACGGCTTGAAATTCCATGTGGATTGGCTGAAAGGTCAGAAAACAGGCTTTTTGTGGATCAGCGTGAGAACCGCCATTTGTTGGAGCGTTATGCCAAAGGGCGTAATGTATTGAATATGTTCTGCTATACAGGAGGCTTCTCTTTCTATGCCATGCGTGGAGGCGCGAATCTGGTACATTCGGTAGACAGTTCGGCAAAAGCTATTGATCTTACCAATATGAACGTGGAATTAAATTTTCCGGGTGATACCCGTCATAAGGCGTATGCTGAGGATGCTTTTAAATACCTGGATCGTATGGGGGATCAATATGATTTGATAATTCTTGACCCTCCTGCATTTGCCAAACACAAGGATGCTCTCCGCAATGCATTGCGCGGCTATACGAAATTGAACGCTAAAGCATTTGAGAAAATCAAACCGGGAGGCATTCTGTTTACTTTCTCTTGTTCGCAGGTGGTGGATAAGGTGAATTTCCGTAATGCGGTATTTACAGCTGCCGCACAAAGCGGACGTAGTGTGCGTATTCTGCATCAATTGACCCAGCCGGGAGATCATCCCGTAAATATTTACCATCCTGAAGGAGAGTATTTGAAAGGGCTGGTGCTGTATGTGGAATAATTTGATTCGTTTGTATAATCATATGTAGTACAAAGGCGTTTTTACAGAATTTGAAACTGTAAAAGCGCCTTTAAAATTTAAATGATGTTAATTGAAAGCAAATAATTGTAGTGTTGTTATGTTTGATAACATAAAACTATTTATCTTTGCACTGTGTTTTTCATGGTATTAGATTTAAGGTTAATGAAGATTGGGTGTCTGGGATAGATACCCTTCTTTTTTTATATATGATATAGGCCGTTTTTTTAGGCTTCTTCTTCCTGAAAAAAGAGATTTGCTCTGTTTTTTTCTTTCACTTCTTACATTTTTCTCTTTTGGGGTGACAGCCCTCTGTTTGGTTCTTCTTTCAATGCTGGCGGCATAGTTCGTTCTGCCTGGGTTTAAAGCTTTATATACGCTCTCCTAAGTCTTTTCGGGCTGATGAATAAGGGGATTTGTATGCTTATGTAGTACAGACTCGGCAGTGGACTGTACAGTCGCCTATAGTAGACTGTATAGTCTATTCCAATCGTCTGTACAGTCCACTGCCGGAGTCTGTATTAGGTGGCTGGAAGAAAAAAGCTTAATGTAACAGAAGAAAAATGCTTAGATGACGGGTTATAACATCTTGGTAATTATAAGTGTTGGTAT
>ENA-OQBD01000533-OQBD01000533.1-human-gut-metagenome-genome-assembly--contig:-NODE-533-length-20344-cov-2.695998_pt1 | contig 20344 bp, 21 predicted proteins | sample MGYA00242742_ERZ504543 | MGnify/ENA primary metagenome ERZ504543 (study PRJEB26092, sample SAMD00036239) | human gut metagenome | host: Homo sapiens | study: EMG produced TPA metagenomics assembly of...
GATACATTTGATGAAATTTCAGATGGAAACAATATCACACATTCAAAACCACATCCGGAAGTATTCCTGAAAGCAGCAGAATTTCTTGGAGAAAAACCGGAAGACTGTGTTGTTGTAGAGGATGCTTATGCAGGAATTGATGCAGCAAAGGCAGCAGGCATGGAGGCAGTTGGTATCGGAGATGCAGCAGGATATGAAAAATCAGATTATAAGATCCAGAACTTTGAAGAACTGTTAAAAATTGCAGGAATTGAGTAATGCAAGTTTCTGTGATGTTCTAACATGTCTTTGGAAATTATTTATAAACAAATGTGTTAAAGAAAAAATCCCTATACCGCTTGCAGTTTTAAAGTAGATTCGCTACAATATCACTAGAGTGCATCTGTAAAAGCGAATTATCTTATTGCTTTTTACAGAAAACCTGAGAAAAAGAAAAGAGGAAATGAAAATGGCAAATCCAGTAGTTACATTCGAAATGGAAAACGGCGATATCATGAAAGCAGAACTGTATCCGGAAGTTGCACCGAACACAGTGAACAATTTTGTGTCACTCGTAAAGAAAGGCTTCTATGACGGAGTAATCTTTCACCGTGTGATCAGTGGTTTCATGATCCAGGGTGGAGATCCGAACGGAACAGGAATGGGTGGCCCGGGATACTCAATCAAAGGTGAGTTCGCGCAGAACGGTGTAGAGAACAATCTTGTACATGATGCAGGAGTTCTTTCTATGGCACGTGCAATGCATCCGGATTCAGCAGGAAGCCAGTTCTTCATTATGCATAAGAAAGCACCACACCTTGACGGAGCTTATGCTGCATTTGGTAAGATTACAGAAGGAATGGATGTAGTGAATAAGATTGCTGAGACAGCAACAGACTACAGCGACCGCCCGCTTGAGAAACAGGTAATGAAGAAAGTTACTGTTGAGACATTTGGAGAGGATTATCCGGAGCCGGAAACAGTATAGTTCATAAAAACTTTATACTTTTAACGAAATTATTAGCACTCTTTTGAAAGGAGTGCTAATTTTCTATTGACTTTTAAATTTTGCTGTACTAGAATGTCCATTAGGCAGGCAAATATACTATCGATATCAGCGAAAAAGCTGATTGACAGCCGATATTAAAAGAAACGTAACTGAGCAGTTACGGATAGATTATAAATAAAAAGGAGTGCAGTAAAATGGCAGTTAAAAAAGGTACTTTATCAATTGACAGCGAAAACATTTTTCCTATTATCAAGAAATGGGTTTATTCCGATCATGATATCTTTGTACGTGAACTCGTATCCAACGGATGTGATGCGATCACTAAGCTGAAAAAGCTGGATATGATGGGAGAATATGAACTTCCGGAAGGATACAAACCGAAGATCGAAGTAATTGTCAATCCAGAAGAGAAGACAATGAAGTTTATCGATAACGGACTTGGTATGACAGCAGAAGAAGTAGAGGAGTATATCACTCAGATCGCATTTTCAGGTGCGACACAGTTTCTTGAGAAATATAAAGACAAGACAACAGAAGATGATATGATTGGACACTTCGGTCTTGGATTCTACTCAGCATTCATGGTAGCAGACGAAGTTCAGATTGATACTCTTTCCTATAAAGAAGGTGCGAAACCGGTACACTGGGCAAGTGAAGGCGGCACTGAGTATGAGATGCAGGAAGGAAATAAGACAACAGTCGGAACAGAGATCACACTGTATCTGAATGAGGACAGCCTTGAGTTTGCAAATGAATACCGTGCAAGAGAAGTGCTTGAGAGATATTGCTCTTTCATGCCGGTAGAGATCTTCCTCTCCAAGGCAAATGCAGAGCCGGAGTACGATACAATCGATGAGGCAGATGTTCTTGATACAGATACTGTAGTAGAGCATATTACAGAGGAACCAAAGGAAGGCGAAGAGGGCGAGCCGAAGCAGAAAGCGAAGATTGTAAGACGTCCGGTATCTATCAGTGATACACATCCGCTGTGGACAAAGAACCCAAGCGAGTGTACAAAGGATGACTATATTGATTTTTACCGCAAGGTGTTCATGGATTACAAAGAGCCACTGTTCTGGATTCACCTGAACATGGATTATCCATTTAACTTAAAGGGAATTCTGTACTTCCCGAAGATCAATACAGAGTATGATTCCATTGAAGGAAAGATTAAACTTTACAATAACCAGGTATTTATCGCAGATAATATTAAAGAAGTAATCCCAGAGTTCCTTATGGTACTTAAGGGAGTGATCGACTGTCCAGATCTGCCGTTGAACGTATCACGTAGTGCACTGCAGAACGACGGATTTGTAAACAAAGTTGCTGATTACATTTCCAAGAAGGTTGCTGACAAGCTGAATGGAATGTTCAAGACAGACCGTGAGAACTATGAGAAATATTGGGATGACATCAGTCCATTCATCAAGTTCGGCTGCCTGAAGGATGAGAAATTCGGTGAGAAGATGAAGAATTCTATGCTTTACAAGAATCTTGATCATAAATACATGACTCTCGAAGATATCATCAAAGAAGCCAAAGGCGAAGAAGCTGATGCAGCCAAGACAGAGGAAGCTAAGGCAGAAGAAACAAAAACAGACGCAGAAGAGTCTAAGGACGCAGATGCGAAGGAAGAAGAGAAGACAAGAATCTTCTATGTAACAGATGAAGTACAGCAGAGCCAGTACATCAACATGTTCAAGGCCCAGGGACAGGATGCGATCATTCTGACACATAACATTGATTCTGCATTTATCACATACCTTGAGCAGAAACATCAAGAAGTTCAGTTCTTGAGAATTGATGCAGATGTACATGATTTCTCTGAAGGATGAAGTTGCAGAAGATGAGAAGGAAGAATTCCAGAAGACAACAGACAGCCTTGTTGAAATCTTCCGCAAAGAGCTTGGCAATGAGAAGCTTGATGTTAAAGTTGAAAAGCTCAAAGATGAGAATGTAGCATCTATGGCAGTTCTTTCTGAGGAAAACAGAAGAATGCAGGAGATGATGAAGATGTATGGTATGGGCGGCATGGATGCATCCATGTTCGGAAGCCAGGCAACACTGGTTCTTAACGCCAACCATCCGCTGGTTCAGTTCCTTGTAGCGAATAAGGACAGCAAGAACGCGTCAATCATCTGCAAACAGCTGTATGATCTTGCAATGCTTGCTCATAAGCCGTTAAGTCCGGAAGAGATGACAGCATTTGTTAAGAGAAGCAATGATATCATGATGCTTCTGACAAAATAATAAAGTAAAATGATGAGAAACATGTTCCATGAGTTTCTCATCATTGGCAGTAATAAGTTCAGCCGCTTCACGATTATTTGACCGTGAGGCGGCTGTTATTATGTGCGCCTTGCGGCACACATTGCTAATGGATTTTTAAATTTACATCAACTCAAATGCAATCTCTTTTTTAAAAAGAACTTCTTTACCTACTCATCCCATTCGCGTTCCAGGGTCTTATCCATCATAAAACTCTTGAAGGAAGTTCCTGTCACGCAGGTGAGATGAGTTCCATCGTAACGTATATTCAAATATAGTCCCTGCACGTCAGCAGGATTAAGTCCCAGTTCTTTCTGTTCAATCAGACGGGAAATATTCTTTGAATTTAGGCTGAAGACAAAATGAAAACCGAGCGGTGTTTTCTTTCCCTTAATTAAGGAAAAACAAAATTCACGCAGATTTTTCCAAAGAGAATATTCCGGAATCTCTTCTTCGGAATCAAAGAAATCTTTCTGTATATACCCGTCAATCCGAAAGGTATTAAACGTAATAATCTCTCCTTCAATAAAAGAGAAATTGTCAAAGGTCTCTTTTAACAGAAGGTGAGACATGAAGCTTTTTACATTTGTTAAAGTCAGTGAAATCATATAAATCAGATACCTCCGCAGCTGTTTAAGTTCTTAATCGTCTACCTATCATTGTACTAAAAGGAATGGCGAGATACAAGCGCAGATTTGTTGACTTTTATTGCTAAAAAATGTACTATTAAAACAGTATGGGATTCTATACACTATAATAAAAAACAGAAAGAATATAGATATATGAAGAAAACAATAAAAAGAAAGCAAAAACTGGGAATCCGGATCGGGGTCGGATGTGCGCTGGTCATTACAGTGATACTCCTGGCAGTGCAGGGTGTTAGCAATCTGACAAAGAAGCCAGTCGACACCAGTGAAGGAATTGCATATATAAAAGGCAAAGAATCTGCAGATGCGAAGACGATTGAGCAGAAGATTAATCAGTTGGAAAAGAAAGATGGAACAGGAGATTCATCCGATACAAGAAGCATGAAGGAACGCTTTTCCGGTGCTGTTGTGATGGGCGATTCCATTGCGGCGAGCTTTACAGAGTATGATGTATTGAATACATCAAGTGTTGTTGCGAAAATTGGAATTCATTTCAGCGAACTGGATGATCAGATCGAGCAGGCAAAACAACTGGATCCGCAGATTGTTTTTCTGGCATATGGGATGAATGATGTAACTAAGACAAACGGAGATGTAGACAAGTTTATCAAGGATTATTCAGATGTGATTAAGAAGATTCAGAAGGCTATGCCGGATGCGCACATTTTTGTGAATGCTGTTTTTCCGGTGCAGGAAAGTGCGGTAGAGAAGGAGCCGGCACTTGCAAATATCGCAGATTACAATGAAAAACTAGAAGCGATGTGTGAAAAGAAGCAGATCGGATACATTGATAATTCAGATATTATAGAAGATGAGTACTATGAAGAAGATGGAATTCATTTTAAGGCGAATTTCTATCCAATCTGGGCAGAAAAGATGGCGGAGGTGGCAACGCTATGATAGAGAAAAGACAGCGAATGATCTCTGCGATGAAATATATACTTTTAGTAATTATCGTGGGATATCTTGTGATATTGATGCTATATGCAAGTGGAAGTAAGCGGGCTTTTTCAGAAGTATCAAAGGCTCTGAGCAGTGTATTGGACAGTAAAGAACTTGTGCAGATGGATGACCAGATGCTCAAGAGAAATTATGGACTGAACAGTGCGGACTACAAGGGGGTTTTGTATTATTCTTCTCCGTCCAGTATTTCAGCAGCGGAAGTTCTGGTGATACAGGTGAAAAATGATGCACAGATAGAAAATGTGACAAATGCGATCGCACAGAGAAAAGCACAGAGAATAGAAGATTTTGATTCTTACCTGCCGGAACAGGTGAAGCTTTTAGAGGACTCACAGGAAAGTATTCGTGGAAGATATATCTTCTTCGCAGTATCTTCGAAAGCTTCTGAATATCGCAGCGCATTTGACAAGAGTCTGTAGAAGGGGGAGCAGATGTTATTTAGTAGTATTACATTTTTGTTTTTATTTCTGCCGATCATGCTGGCAGTTTATTATATTGCACCGCCGCAATGGAAGAATCTCCTGCTGCTTGCAGGCAGTCTGATCTTCTATGCCTGGGGTGAACCGGTTTATATCATTCTGATGATACTCAGTATTTTGTTAAACTATTTTTGCGGAATGGATATTGAGAATAAGAGTGAGAATGAGGCGAAAGCAAAGCGGTCACTGGTCTTTGCAATAACAGTAAATATTGTGCTGCTTGTGTTCTTTAAATATTTTGGATTTTTGGTAGAAAGTACGAATACGTTGTTCGGAATCAGTATTCCATACAGGGAACTGGCATTACCGATTGGAATTTCTTTTTACACATTTCAGGAAATTTCCTATATTGTAGATGTATATCGAGGCAAGGTAAAAGCACAGCAGAGTCTGGTGAAGTATGCGCTGTATGTATCCATGTTTCCGCAGCTGGTTGCCGGACCAATCGTCTGTTATGGAGATATTGAGAAGCAGCTTACCGCAAGGAAAATCTCCGGAAGAAAGTTGGGACAGGGAGCGATGCTCTTTATTATTGGACTTTCGAAGAAAGCAGTGCTTGCCAATACGATGGGAAAGATCTTTGAGCAAATATCATCGACATCAGCGAGCAGTCTGACAGTTCTTATGGCATGGCTTGGCTGTATTACTTATGCATTCCAGATTTATTTTGATTTTAGTGGTTATTCTGATATGGCAATCGGACTTGGAAGAATGTTCGGTTTTGAATTCAAGAAGAACTTTGATGTACCGTATGTTTCTAAAAGCATTACAGAATTCTGGCGCAGATGGCATATTTCTTTGAGCTCCTGGTTCCGTGAATATGTATATATTCCGCTTGGTGGAAATCATGTAACGATTTCAAGAAATATTGTAAACCTTTTGATTGTCTGGATGCTGACCGGAATGTGGCATGGAGCTGCATGGAATTTTATTGTATGGGGAATCTATTATGGAGTAGTTCTCGTACTGGAGAAATATGTCTGGGGGGCAATTGTGGATCGGTGGCCGAGTGTATTGCAGCATATTTATGCATTAGTTCTGGTGCTGGTTGGCTGGGTATTTTTCTTTAGTCCAAGCCTTGGAGCAGCATTTCGTTACCTTTTTGCAATGGTTGGTGGCGGAGCAGGATTTGCCAGTAAAGAAGTATTCTTTGTGATCCTGACACACTGGCTGTTCTACTTGCTGGCAGTAATTGGGTCAACAACAATTGGATCAAGGCTACTTCGTGCAATTTTGAATGTGTCTGAGAATCATACAGTACGGACTGTAATTACGCTGATTGTTTTCTTTGGAATGCTGGCAATATCAGTTGCTTATCTGATCGCAGATACGTACAATCCGTTTTTGTACTTTAGATTCTAGAGAGTTATAGAAAACAGTGAACGACAACAATTAAGGTGAAAAGATGAAGAAAGATAGACAGAGAAAAGTACAGGAGCAATTGGTTGGTATTATATTTATTCTGATCTTGTTTCTATTTCTTATTATAAATATTATAGTGCCTAACAAAGAAAAATCAGTGCAGGAGAACCGTATGCTTGCAACGAAGCCAAAGTTTCGTCTGAGCAGTCTGATAAGCGGAGATTATGATGAGAAATTTGAAGCTTATATGGATGATCAGTTTGTTGGAAGAGATATGTGGAGAAAGCTGAAAGTTACGGTAGACCGGATTTGTGGAAGTCGTCTGGAAAATGGTGTCTACATCGGCAGGAATGGACAGCTGTTAGAGCAGATTGAAGTTGCGGACGAGAATCATCTTGCTGCAAATATCAAGGCAATCAAATCATTTTCAGAGAGCCAGAAAAAGATTCCGGTTCGTATGATGCTTGTTCCGGATGCAGCAAATGTGCTGAATCATTCACTTCCAGCATTGGCAAAGCCGGAAGATCAGACGCAGATGTTCAGCATGGTGCGAAAGGATCTTGGAGATAGCGTTGAGTGGATTGACGTGTCAACGGAATTGAATAAACATAAGACAGAGAAGATTTATTACAAAACGGATCATCACTGGACGACACTTGGTGCATTTTATGCATTTCAGGCGGCGGCACCATCCCTTGGGATTGAAGGAGACCTTTCAGGAAAATATGTTTCCCACGCAGTTTCTAACAGTTTCAACGGAATGCTGGCGTCAAAAGCGGAGTGAACCTTGGAGAGAAGGAACAGATTGATATTTATGTGCCGACAGAAGAAGATACAGACTTGATCATAGATTATGTGGATGAAGGAAAGCGTTCCACATCCTTATATGATTCTTCTAAATTAAAGGAGAAAGATCAGTATACGGTATTTCTTGGAGGAAATTCATCCTTGCTTGATATCCGTACAGTTTCTACAAGTACAAAGCGTCTTCTTCTTGTGAAAGATTCCTTTGCAAATTCATTTATCCCGTTCCTGACACCGTATTACAGAGAAATCGTAGTTGTGGATCCGAGATATTACAGCGGAACGATCAATGATCTTATGGATTCTTACAGAATCTCAGAGGTTCTGTTTTTATACAGTGGAAATACATTTTTCAAAGACAATAATATAAGTGGAGTGTTTGCAGTTGAGTAATCGAATCAAAGAAGAATTTTTACAGAAGAGTGAGCCGGTAAGGCTGAATAAATATTTGAGCGAGGCGGGCGTGTGTTCCAGAAGGGAGGCAGACCGCCTCATTGAGACTGGATGCGTGACAGTTGATGGACAGCGTGCGCAGACCGGTATGCGTATCGTGCCGGGACAGGTCGTGAAAGTTGGAAATAAAGTTGTCTCAAAACAGGATGAGATGATCGTGCTGGCAGTAAATAAACCGCGTGGAATCGTTTGCACAGAAGAACGCAGAGAGAGGGACAGCATTGTCCGTTTCCTGAATTATCCGGTGCGTGTGACTTATATCGGACGACTTGATAAGGATTCTCATGGACTGTTGTTGATGACAAATAATGGTGATATCATCAACAAAATGATGCGTGCAGCCAATAAACATGAGAAAGAATATAAAGTAACTGTAGATAAAGAGATTACAGAAGATTTCCTGAAGAAAATGGCGGCCGGAGTCCCAATCCTTGATACCGTAACACGTCCGTGTACAGTGAAAAAAATCGGTAAATATACATTTTCCATAATCCTGACACAGGGGTTGAACCGTCAGATCCGCAGAATGTGTGAGGCTCTTGGATATGAAGTGAAGGATCTTTTACGCGTCCGCGTGATGAATATCACACTGGATGGATTGAAGGATGGACAGTACAGAAAACTAACAGATCAGGAATTGAACGAATTATATGATCAGCTAAAAGATTCTTCTGCATTGCCTGGTGGAAAATATCAGGAACAGTGGGCAGCAACACAAGATAATAGAACGAGACATGGGAAAGGGAAGAAGCGATGATGGATGAGCAGAAAGAAATGAATCACATGCGAGAACTGGTGGAACTTCTGAACAGAGCGAGACGTTCTTATGAGCAGGAAAATACAGAGATCATGAGCAACTACGAGTATGACAAACTATATGATGAACTGCAGGAGTTGGAAGAGAAGCTTGGAACGAGAATGGCGAACAGTCCGACGGTAAATGTTGGATATGAAGTGCTCAGTGAGCTTCCGAAAGAACGTCATGAGCGTCCGATGCTTTCTCTGGACAAAACGAAAGATGTAGAAAGGCTGAAAGAGTTTCTAGGCGGACAAAAAGCATTAATCTCCTGGAAACTGGACGGACTTACTGTTGTTCTGACCTATCAGAACGGAGAACTTGCGAAGGCAGTCACCAGAGGAAACGGAGTGATCGGCGAGGTCATTACAAACAATGCGAAAGTATTTAAAAATGTACCGCTTAAGATTCCATATCAGGGAGAACTTGTACTGCGAGGAGAGGCCGTTATTTCCTATAAAGATTTCGAGAAGATCAATGAAGAGATTGAGGATGTAGATGCGAAATATAAGAATCCACGAAATCTTTGCAGCGGTTCTGTTCGTCAGCTGAATAATGAAATCACTGCAAAGAGAAATGTAAGATTCTACGCATTTGCACTCGTTCGTGCAGAAGGCGTGGACTTCCAGAATTCCAGAAAATATCAGATGCAGTGGCTTGAAAACCAGGGATTTGATGTTGTGGAGAACCATGAAGTGACAAGAGATACGATTGAAGAGGAAGTGGCATGGTTTGCCCGTGAGATTGAGCACAACGAAGTTCCGTCGGACGGTCTTGTGCTTGTGTATGATGATATTGCTTACGGACAGTCACTTGGAACAACAGCGAAGTTCCCAAGAGATTCCTTTGCCTTCAAATGGGCAGATGAGATCCGCAACACAAAGCTGCTTGAGATTGAGTGGAGTCCGTCACGAACAGGTTTGATCAATCCGGTGGCGGTTTTTGAGCCGGTAGAGCTTGAAGGAACGACAGTCAGCCGTGCAAGCGTCCATAATATCAGCATTATGGAAGAACTTGAACTTGGCGTTGGAGATGAGATCCAGGTATACAAGGCGAACATGATTATTCCGCAGATTGCGGAGAATCTGACAAGAAGTGGAGTGAAAGATATTCCCAAAGTCTGTCCGGTCTGTGGAGGTGAGACGAAAATCTCTATGGAAAATGAGACAAAGACGCTGTATTGTACCAATCCGAAGTGTCAGGCAAAGCATGTGAAGTCCTTTGCACTTTTTGTGAGCAGAGATGCGATGAATATTGAGGGTCTTTCAGAGGCGACACTGGAGAAATTCATTTTCCACGGTTATGTGAAAGACTTTACAGATCTCTTCCATCTTGATAACTACAGAGATGAGATCATGACAATGGATGGCTTTGGCGAAAAATCTTTCCTGAAACTGCAGAGCAGTATTGAAAAGGCAAGAAAGACAACACTCGCAAGACTGGTTTATGGTCTCGGAATCCCGGGAATCGGAAGTGCGAATGCTAAGGTGATCTGCCGAGCACTTGGAAATGATTCGCAACGCGTGCTTCAGGCAGAAGAGGAAGAACTGGTTGAGATCCAGGGTGTCGGAGCAGTCATGGCGAAAAGCTATGTAGATTATTTTAAAGAGGAAGAGCATCAGGAAATCTATAAGCGACTTCTTGACGAAGTGGAATTAGAAGAAGAGGAAGTAACAGAAGACAGCCAGAAATTCGCCGGAGTGAACTTTGTTATTACCGGAAGTGTTGAACATTTTGCAAATCGTGCAGAGGTAAAGGCTGAGATCGAGAAACGCGGTGGTAAAGTGACAGGAAGTGTCACATCAAAGACAAATTATTTGATCAACAATGACGTAAATTCCACATCTTCAAAAAATAAAAAGGCAAGAGAGCTCGGAGTTCCGATTATTTCAGAAAAAGATTTTCTGGAAATGCTGTAGAGAAATTGTTGCCGGGAACAAGTACTTTGAATTGTAATATGAAATGACTGGGAGATGATAGCGTGAAGAAAAATAAATTCTATCCGTTGGGTGGAACCACGGTATTTCTTATGGATCAATGGGCAAAGCACTATGTGGAAAAGAATCTCAAGATGGGTGAAAAGAGGAAACTGACAGAGAAACTGGAACTTCGACGTATTCATAATCCGGGAATCTGTCTGGGAGTATTTGCGAATAATCCAAAGAAAGTGAAAAAGCTTACAGAAGTGGGAACAGGTATTGTGACAGTGATACAGATGCTGACACTTCTAGGGAACAGTAATATTTTAAGAAAAACCGGAATCACACTTGCGGCAGCAGGTGCTTGGAGTAACTTGACGGACCGTTATCATAAAGAGAAGGTTGTTGATTACATCGGAGTTAAGACAGGAAAGGAAAAGTTGGATCAAGTAACATATAACCTGGGAGATTTTGCAATTGGAGCAGGTGGAGTTCTCTGGGTTCTTGGTTCTATGTTTAAGAAAGGAAAAGAATTATGATTCAGGATATACAGCCACATCAGTTTGATAACCAGTACAGACCATGCCCTCCGGATGCGCAGAGCTATGCATTGTATTACGAAGGACAAAGTACACTGCTGAAGAAAAGAAAAGATGGAATTGATTTTCCAAGATTTCGTGATTTGGAACGGCTTAATGAAGAGATTTATGAAGAAGCAGTTTATCTGTTTACGATTGACGAGGAACGCTTTTATCTGGTACAGAACATTAGCCGTGAACGGTTGTCAGAGTTTACAATGGAGAATAAAGAATCTTTCCGTTATGCAGAACCGCAGTATCTTTGCATTTGCCGGAATTTACCGGTTATCAGTTGAACAACTGGTATCGTAATCGCAAGTTCTGTGGACGCTGTGGACATAAGATGAGACATGATGAAAAAGAACGTATGATGCGTTGCGATCATTGTGGCAATATGGAATTTCCGAAGATTTGCCCGGCCGTAATTATCGGAGTGACTGACGGAGATAAGATCCTGATGTCAAAATACGCCGGGAGAGCATATAAAAAATATGCACTTCTTGCAGGATTTACCGAGATTGGAGAAACAATCGAGGAGACTGTTCAGCGTGAAGTCATGGAAGAAGTCGGACTGAAAGTCAAGAACATACGTTATTATAAGAGCCAGCCGTGGTCTTTCAGTGATACGATCCTGATGGGGTTCTATTGCGACCTGGATGGAGAGGAAGAAATTACATTAGATCGGGAAGAACTGGCACTGGCAGAATGGTTTCAAAGGGATGAGATTCCGGTGGAGCCGAGCAGAGACAGTTTGACGAATGAAATGATCATTAAGTTTAAAAATGGTGAAGTGTAAAATTTTCTTATGAACAGTTACAAAATGTGAATAAATTCAGTAAGAAAACGGAAAGATGTGAATATCTCTGAGAAATTCATATCTTTCCGTTTTGATATACTTGTTTAATTGCGTGATATTGCAGTAATAACAGTTAAGCTTCGGGACATGTGATTTTAATCACCTGCTCGATCATGTGATGAAGCAGCTGTGCCTGGTCTGTGTCTGCTGCTTTGTAGTAAACTTCTTTCCCCTCTCTGCGGCTTGTGATCAGTCCGTAAGATTTCAGCTGGCGGAGATGGTGAGAGACAGCCGGGCTACTCATGTCCATCATGGAAGAAATGTTGATCACACATTCTTCGCAGTGGCAGAGAAGCCAGAAAATGCGTACTCTGCTGTTATCTCCGAGGACTTTGAACAGGTCAGCTACGATCTGGAAGTCCTCCGTCTTTGCAATGTTATCTATAAGAAGTTTTGTATTCAAATGTTCACCATGATTATGTGGTAAAATATGGTCAGTCATAAACAATCTCCTTTAAAAAGTATTATAGTAACTGTTCAGAGCCAACCTCCAAAATGCTACGCATTTCGTCGGTGTGGCGTATCCGCCAAATAAATTTCAAAAACAGTTTTAAAATGCAAGCATTTACACCTGTTTTATGAAACTTTGCTTGGCTCTGAACAGTTACAATTCAAGAATACCTTCAGTATCTCTTTAATCATAAACGTATTGTAACACAAAAATGGCCAAATGTATTGACTTTTTCATTTGGAGAGCTATAATGTAAATATAAAGATTAAACAACTGCTTAATTGTTTAATAAAAAATAAGAGAAGATGTAAGAAATTTGATGAGAGTCAAAGATCAAAAATCAAAGAAGATTAAAGGAGAAGAAAGATGAAGAAGACTTATAAGATTGAAGTGGATTGTGCAAATTGTGCGAACAAGATGGAGGATGCAGCGAAGAACACAGCAGGTGTTCAGAATGCAACGGTGAACTTTATGACACAGAAGATGATCGTTGAGTTTGAAGAGGGACAGGATGCAAAGAGCGTTATGAAAGACGTTCTGAAGAATTGTAAGAAGGTAGAGGATGATTGCGAGATCTACCTGTAAGAGGGTGAGAAGAATGACGAAGAAGCAGAAGAAGATGCTGACCAGGATCATCGCTGCGGCGGTGCTCCTGATTCCATTGAATTTCCTTCCGGTAACAGGAATTATCAGATTTGTATTATTTTTGATTCCATATCTGATCGTTGGTTACGATATTTTTGAAGAAAGCATGGAAGGGAATCTTAAACCGTCAGGTATTTGATGAGAATTTCCTGATGGCAGTCGCCACGGTCGGTGCGATTGCGATTGCATTTTATGAGAAGTCCGGAGACTTTAATGAAGCGGTTGCTGTTATGCTGTTTTATCAGATCGGTGAACTTTTCCAGAGCTATGCAGTTGGAAAGAGCCGCAGAAATATCAGTGAATTGATGGATATCCGTCCGGATTATGCAAACATAGAGCAGGATGGAAGTCTTGAACAGGTGGATCCAGATGAAGTTGAGATCGGAACAGTGATCATTGTTCAGCCGGGAGAAAAAGTGCCAATCGATGGTGTGGTTGTAGAGGGAACCTCTACACTGAATACAAGTGCGTTGACCGGTGAAAGCGTTCCGAGAGAAGCGAAAGCCGGAGATGAGATCATCAGTGGCTGTATCAATCTGACAGGTGTGTTGAAGATCCGTACAACAAAAGAGTTCGGAGAATCAACGGTATCCAAGGTACTGGAACTGGTAGAAGAATCTACATCTAGAAAATCAAGATCAGAGAACTTTATTTCTAAATTTGCAAAATATTATACACCGGCGGTATGCTATGGCGCACTTGCACTTGCAGTGCTTCCACCACTTGTGAGAATGTTTGCAATGGGGGCTGCACCGCAGTGGAATGACTGGATCTACAGAGCACTGACATTTCTTGTAATCAGCTGTCCGTGTGCGCTGGTTATCAGCATCCCACTTAGCTTTTTCGCAGGAATCGGCGGGGCGAGTCATGAAGGAATTCTGGTAAAAGGTTCCAATTATCTCGAGGCACTGTCCAAGACAAAATATGTTGTTTTTGATAAGACAGGAACTTTGACACAGGGAATTTTTGAAGTGGTCGGAGTACATCATAATCAGATGGAAGAAAAGCAGCTCTTAGAGTATGCGGCACTTGCAGAGAGTGCTTCGTCCCATCCAATCAGCAAGAGTATTCAGAGGGCTTACGGAAAAGAACTGGATCGTTCGCGCGTTAGCGAGATTGAAGAGATTAGTGGAAATGGAATTACAGCGAAAGTAGATGGAAAAAGCGTTGCAGCAGGAAATACAAAGCTGATGGATCGTCTTGGTATTCCATATAAGACATGCCATAAGGTAGGAACGATTATTCACCTGGCAATTGATGGCGAATATGCAGGACACATTGTGATTTCAGATGTTGAGAAACCGACTTCTAAAGAAGCAATCGCGAAACTGAAACAGGCAGGAATTCAGAAGACAATCATGTTGACAGGAGATGCGAAACAGGTGGCAGACCAGGTGGCAGCAGATCTTGGTATTGATGAGGTTCACAGCGAACTGCTTCCTGGAGATAAGGTGGAGCAGGTAGAAAGACTTCTGGCTGAGAAGCCGGTGAAGGCAAATCTGGCATTTGTCGGAGACGGTATCAACGATGCACCGGTTCTTGGAAGAGCGGATATCGGTATTGCGATGGGGGCAATGGGATCCGATGCGGCAATTGAGGCAGCAGATGTTGTCCTGATGGATGATGATCCGTTGAAGATTGTTAAGGCAATCCGAATTTCTAAGAAATGTCTCGGAATCGTATATCAGAATATTGTATTTGCTCTCGCAGTAAAGGGCGTGTGCCTGATTCTAGGAGCACTTGGAATTGCAAATATGTGGCTCGCAATCTTTGCAGATGTGGGAGTTATGGTACTTGCAATACTCAATGCGATGCGTACACTTTTTGTGAAGAAGTTATAAAAAGAAAAGGATGAATGGTAAATGTGAAATACATTACCACTCATCCTTTTTCTAATGACTTAATCAGTAAAATCTTATACAGCTTTCAGGAACTGTACACTGTAAGCCGGCATTGTCAGCTGTCCGTTCAGAGTTATATTTTCTATTTCATCAGCATTTGCAAGCAGTTCTGTGAAATTACCCTGCAATTCTCCATTTCCGGAAGTAAACTCAGAATCACCGGCGTTGATCGCAACGAGAACACGTTCATTATCAGTGCGGCGTTCAAAAATCAGCTGATGATTTGTAATGACAACATTTCGGTAAGAACCATTGCAAAGAGCATCACTGTTTCTGCGAACTTCAATCAATTCTTTGATGAAATCAGTCAGTTCATTCGGCTTCGGCTCTTCGAAGCATGGACGAAGTGCATAGTCATTATCCGGTGCTTTCACACCTTCCTCGCCCCATTCACTTCCATAATAGATACACGGAATACCCGGCATACCAAAGAGAAGACCGTAAGCAAGCGGAAGATGATTCTTGTTCGTCAGGATACTTGCGATACGTGTGACATCATGATTATCTACGAATGTCATCAAATGCTTTCCACGATAAATACACCACTGCTCCGGTCCGAACTGGCGGTTCAGAGAATGTGCGATCTCAAACAGATTCATGCAGTTGAAGCTTGAAAAAATTCCTTTGTAGCATTCATAGTTTGTACAGCTGTGAAGCATCTCGTCGTTTACGATTAAGTTGTAGTCACCGAAGAGAACCTCACCGATCAGTGCAAATCCTGGTTTCAGTTCCTCGCAGAAGCTGCGCAGACGGCGCATGAAATTATGATCCAGGCAATAAGCTACATCTAGACGTAGTCCGTCTATGCCGAACTCTTCAATCCACATCTTGACACAGTCAAGCAGATAGTCGACAACTGCAGGATTCTGCAGATTTAATTTAACAAGTTCAAAATGACCTTCCCATCCTTCATACCAGAAACCATCGTTGTACGCACTGTTTCCGTCGAAGCTGATATGGAACCAGTCTTTATACGGAGAGTCCCATTTCTTCTCCTGCACATCCTTGAATGCCCAAAAGCCACGTCCAACATGATTGAATACTCCGTCCAGCATGATCTTTACATTGTTATCATGCAGCTTTTCACAGACTTCTTTAAAGTCTTCGTTCGTTCCAAGACGACAGTCGATCTTGCGGAAATCTCTTGTGTCATACCCATGATTGTCTGATTCGAAAATCGGATTCAAGATGATTGAACCGATTCCAAGATCACCAAGATATTCTGCCCATTCACCAATTTTAAGAATCCGGTGTTCTGTTACTCCGTCATTATGTACCGGAGCACCGCAGAATCCGATCGGGTAGATTTGATAAAAAGTTTCATTGTAAGCCCACATAGTTGTTACCCACTTTCTTGATTCGGATTTTTATCGGATTTCGATAAAGAGTCAGAGATATAAAAAACTCTTAAAACCTATTTCTAATTATAACATAAGTTGAGCGTTTTGGTGAAAAAGTTTAAAGAGATAGAATTGCATTTACGAGAAATACAACGTATACTAAAATTATCGAAATAACAGGAAGATATTGGACGGATGATACAGAAATATGGAAGATTCAAAGGAGGATATCATGGGAGAAGAGATATACCAGAAAGCACTGGAGTATGCGAAGAAGAAGCATGAAGGACAGTTTCGGATAGGTGGAGCTCCTTTTATTGTACATCCGATTGCAGTTGCAGAGATTCTTCGACAGGATGGTAAGCAGGTTGAATATCGGGTTGCGGCAGTATTTCATGATCTTTTAGAGGATACAGATGCTTCAGAACAGGAGATTGTAGAAATCGGGGGAGAAGATGTCTTAAAAGCAGTGAAGCTGGTGACGAAGGAAAAAGAATATTGTATGGAGACCTATATTGCAGGGATTAAGACAAATTCTATGGCATATGCAGTGAAAGGGGCAGATCGTCTTCATAATCTGCAGAGCGCATTCTGTGCAAATGAGAAGTTTCGCAAGAAATACATCCGTGAGACGCTTGACTGGTATATGAAATTCAGACCGGAGATCCCGGAAGTTGTAGCAGAACTGATTGAAAGCCTGAGCGACGATGAGGAGAAAGAGAAATTTCGTGCTGAGATAGAACATTTTGTAGAGAAATGAATGAAAGCAGAAGTAGATTTAGTAAGAAAATAAGCGGAAGGACGCAAGGCAACGGAATGTTTAAATGGTTTATGTTATTTGTTTATATTGTACTGTGTTCCTATGTTTTTACGGGATGGTTTCGCTGGAGAAAGTGGATGGAGATTCCGCATTGGAAAATAGTAAGTATAGGAATTGCCTTCTTACTTCTATTACTTGCCTCTTCAATATTTCTGGGGAAATTTCTTCCACAGAGTGAAATACAGCTTAAAATTCTTCAATTTGGAAACTATTGGATTGGATTTCTGATTTATGTTATTTCCTTTATCCTGGCTTGTGATTTAATTTGGCTGTTACGTTCTCTTCTCGCTTTCAAATGGTCCTGGATGAGCGGACCACTGATCCGAACCAAAACAGGTGTAATTCTACTGGCAGTTTTGGTTCTGGGAGGGAGTTTTCTGTCTACGTTATACGGAGCAGTGCATGCGAAGAAAATCAAGACATCATTTCATGATATTACGATCAATAAGCAGGTAGATGATTTGAAGGAAATGAAGGTTGTATTGATCGCAGATCTGCATTTAGGATATAGTGTCGGCAGCAAAGACATGCAGAAAATGGTTGATAGGATCAACAAGCAGGATCCGGACCTGGTTGTCCTGGCTGGAGACATTTTTGATAATGAATATGAGGCATTAGATGATCCCAAACACTTGTCAGAGACATTACATCAGATTCAAAGTAAGTACGGAACATATGCAGTGTATGGGAATCATGATGTGAAAGAGACATTGGTTGCAGGATTCTCAATCGGCGCGTCTAAGAAGCACTCCGTGATCCGAGAATGGATGAATTCATGGAAGAAGCCGGAATTACGGTGCTGGAGGATGAATCAGAATTAATTGACCAGAAGTTTTATCTTGTTGGAAGACTGGACGGAGAAAAGAATGGACGAGGCACTTCAAAACGAAAGTCCATCGAAGAACTGACAGCAGACTTAGATCAGACAAAGCCACTGTTTGTAATGAATCATGAGCCGGATGAATTGAAAGAGTATGACAAAGCAGGTGTGGATGTCTTATTCTCAGGGCACACACATGCAGGACAATTCTTTCCACTGACGATCGTTCAGCCCTTTGCATGGAAAAACTACTGGGGAGTTAAGCAGATTGGTGATATGTATAGCATTGTTACATCAGGAGTGGGTGTTTATGGACCGAATATCCGAGTGGGCACGGACAGTGAGATCATGGTGGTAACGGTACATTTTGAATAGGTGAGTGGTGGCTGTTCCAGGGATGATCAGGGATAGCCATTTCTGTGTAAAAAATATTGTAATTTCGTCAAAAAATCACTTGACACAAGAAGATAAATCAACATATAATAGCAAGGTATGACATAAGGAGAAACAGTATGCACCAAAGCCCCGGAGTATGCTGATTTCAAATAAATAAGCAATAGTAATTAATGATTATTTATAGGAGGAACATCCATGAAAACTTATATGGCAAACCCTGATAAGATTGAAAGAAAATGGTATGTGGTTGACGCTGAAGGCGCTACACTTGGACGTCTTGCATCTGAGATCGCAAAGGTACTTAGAGGAAAGAACAAACCGGAATATACACCGCACATCGATACAGGAGATTATGTAATCGTTGTTAATGCAGAGAAAGTTAAAGTAACAGGAAAGAAATTACAGCAGAAGATCTACTACAATCACTCTGACTATGTTGGAGGAATGAGAGAGACTACACTTGCTGAGCTTCTTGCTAAGAAGCCAGAGAAGGTGATCGAGCTTGCTGTTAAGGGAATGCTTCCGAAAGGACCTATGGGAAGAGACATGATCAAGAAGCTTCATGTATACGCTGGACCAGAGCATGCAAATCAGGCTCAGAAGCCGGAAGTTCTTACATTTTAGGTAGAAGGAGGAAATAACAGTGGCTAACGCAAAATATTACGGAACAGGAAGAAGAAAAAAATCTATCGCAAGAGTATATCTTGTACCTGGAACAGGAAAGATCACAATCAATAAAAGAGATATCGACGAGTATCTTGGACTTGAAACTCTGAAAGTTGTTGTTCGCCAGCCGCTCGTGGCTACAGAGACAGCTGACAAGTTCGATGTAATCGTTAATGTATGTGGTGGTGGATACACAGGACAGGCTGGAGCTATCCGTCACGGAATCGCTAGAGCACTCCTTGAGGCAGACGCAGATTACAGACCGGTTCTCAAGTCAGCAGGTTACCTGACTCGTGACCCACGTATGAAAGAGCGTAAGAAACCAGGTCTCAAAGCAGCTCGTAGAGCACCACAGTTCTCAAAGAGATAATTATCTCGCAAGAGAATTACAATTCAAAGAGATTACAAACCTCAGAACTTCGGTTCTGGGGTTTTTCTTTACCCTTAAATCTTGATGAAATGTCTAGAAATGTGGTGAAACTTATTCGGTTTGCAACAAAGAAATCTATTCCCATCTTCTGTATGAAGAAGATATTCACAATCAGGACAACAGAAGACGTTTATGACAAAGCAAAATTGTAGAGAAGAAATCAACAGAATTAATAAAAGACGAATATCAAAGTTGCCTGTATGAAAAGGGAACTGAAGTTTTGGCAAATCATTTCGGTAGGAACAGTGGTAATGGGAATGTTGCTTGGATGGATGTTGTGAAGTTAAGATAGTTCTTATCAAGGGCGAAAGAAGATGCATGCTAGAAAGAATCTTTTGGGGAAGCCGACAACTCCCGATTTACTTAACGATAGATTTGTAAATGGGATAAATGCTTGATTTTAGCGGCCGCACCATAATGGTGACATGCGTTATTGAGATGTTGCTTGAAGTTGTTCTAGTAATTTGTGATACTAAGGTTACATCTGCAGATGAACTGATTATGAAAGGAGTAGATTTAATATGGTCGAATTTGGCGAACAACTAAGAAGAGCGAGAGAAGAAAAGGGAATGACCCAACAGTCTCTTGCCGAGCAATTATATGTAACTAGACAGGCGGTATCAAGGTGGGAATGTGGAGTTTCCCATAGTTAAAGATACCACACCAAATATGATGAACCCACGCTTATACACTACCAGCTATAATAAACCGCAAGGACAGCAATTTGATGATACTGCTGTCCTTTCTTTTATAAAATTGCAG
>ENA-OQBD01000535-OQBD01000535.1-human-gut-metagenome-genome-assembly--contig:-NODE-535-length-20315-cov-4.214632_pt1 | contig 20315 bp, 21 predicted proteins | sample MGYA00242742_ERZ504543 | MGnify/ENA primary metagenome ERZ504543 (study PRJEB26092, sample SAMD00036239) | human gut metagenome | host: Homo sapiens | study: EMG produced TPA metagenomics assembly of...
CACTACTTTGAAAACATTGACTTTGAGCCAGTGAAGCACTTGCATCAGTGCCGTGAAGAAGACGAAGAAGCTGGCGATGAGCAGCAGCGTGTTGTCCTGTATCCACTGTTTGTTTTCGGGGTCATGAAGGAGCTGTCTTTCAACCCTTTGATCAGCATGAAGTAGATGATGGAGGTGGCGGCGATCCCACCGAAAAGGCCGATGCTGTATTTGATGTTTTTCGTGTAATTGAACGTGAAAACGATGCGGGCGAGCCACTGTACTAACATACCGAAGAAGAAGGCGATGGCTACGGACACGAAAATGGCCATGATCACGGAAAGTGCTTTGTCGGTGTTGATCAGATCGCCCAACGCAAGGGTGGCGTCATTGTTTACTTTGATCAGGGAGAGGGCGAAAGTTCCTCCGAGCAGCTCGAAGACCAGTGAGACGGTCGTGGAGGTGGGCATGCCCATAGAGTTGAAGACGTCCAGAAGGACTACGTCGGTCAGCATGACGGCGAGCAGTATACACATGATTTCGGCAAAGTAGAAATGCTCGGGCTGATAGATTCCGTGACGGGCTATATCCATCATGCCATTGGACAGGGATGCGCCAATGAAAATACCGATCCCGGCTATGAAAAGAATGGTTTTGAACGAAGCGGCCTTGGCGCCTACCGCCGAATTCAGAAAGTTGACTGCATCATTACTGACTCCGACGATGAGATCGAACACGGCCAGCACGAACAGGAAAATGATAATGCATAAATAAATTGTCTCCATAAAGAAAGTTGTGTATGTTTATTTATGGAGGCAAAGAACGGAGTTTAACGTTGCGGAAAAATGTCATACGTGTTACATTTCTGTTATCTTGAATATCTTCTCTTGTCAGAATTTCTTTCTTTGATAAACGAAAGGACAAATTGCGGTAATGAATTTGAAAAATATTCCTTTATAACTTCTTTTCTCTGACCATTTTCATAATCTGCTCTTGATTTTAATACAGTAATAACTGCCTCTGAATTACAAACCATTTTTTATTCAACTAATTTTTTCAAATTAGTATAGGTTGTTGACTTTTTCCAATTAAACCGCTCTAAACATTCTTTAACAAGTTTATTTGAAGGAATTTGACCCTTCTCCCAAATTACTTCCATCAATTTTAATTCTGCTTTTGTCAAATAAGTTTTCATTTCTATCACCGTATTTATTACTTTACCTATTTATTTTTGGTCTAAACTACTTAGACTACTTTTAGTCTAAGTCATTTAAACCTGTTTGTCAAGTATTTCCTCACACAAAAAAACCGCCGCGGAAATCCGCGGCGGTTTCTTTTCACATCTTTATGTAAGATGAAATTATTTATTCTTCATTTCAGCCTTTAAAGCTTCTGTCAGAGCTGGAACGATCTTGTTCAGATCTCCAACGATACCGTAATCAGCTACGGAGAAGATTGGAGCATCCTCATCCTTGTTGATTGCGATGATCAGGTCAGACTCTTCCATACCAGCTACGTGCTGGATTGCTCCGGAAATACCGATTGCAAAATAGATCTGCGGACGAACCGTCTTACCTGTCTGTCCTACCTGATAATCCTGTGCTAACCAGCCGTTTTCTACAGCGGCACGGGAACAGCTTACCATTCCGCCAAATACATCAGCGAGATCCTGCAGCATCTTGAAGTTCTCTTTGCTTCCAACTCCACGGCCACCAGATACAAGAACCTTTGCATCCATGATGTTCTCTACGTTTCCAACTGCCTTAACAACGTTAAGGATGTCAACGTAACGGTTGTTCTTCTCAAGTGTAGGATTAAACTCGATCACTTCTGCCTTGCGACCAGCCTCTTTTGGAAGCTTCTGCATAACACCAGGACGAACGGTAGCCATCTGAGGACGGTTGTCCGGGCAGGCGATTGTTGCGATTGTGTTTCCACCGAATGCAGGACGGGTCATCAGTAACTGGTTGTGCTTCTGCTCGTCTTCCTTACCAGGAACTGCGTTGATTGGGAAATCACCGATCTCAAGCTTTGTACAGTCAGCGGTAAGTCCAGTTGCAACTCTTGCAGATACGGTAGGACCAAGGTCACGACCGATTGCTGTTGCACCAACTAACATAATCTCTGGCTTGTACTCATTGATGACTGCTGCAAGAGCCTGTGCATATGGCTCTGTACGGTATGTCTCAAGTTCAGGGTTGTCCACTACGATAACCTTGTCTGCGCCATACTCGCCTAACTCATCTGTTAAGCCCTTTACGTTTGATCCAAGAAGGACTGCTGTTACGTCTGTTCCTAAATCTTTTGCAAGCTCCTTTGCCTTTCCGATTAACTCAAAAGCGATAGAGCTAAGTTCATTGTCTACCTGCTGTGCGTAGATATATACGCCCTTATATTCTTCTAAACCCATGTTATTCACCACTTTTCTCTATAATCTTAGATAATATGTTTCTCTTTGAATTTTCCGATTAAGTATGCAACGGACTCTGCAGGATCCAGATTTACTTTCTCTCCTGCACCCTTCGGTACCTTATCAGATGCCTTAGCGATCTTTGTTGGAGATCCTTTCAGACCAAGGTTAGAATCATCTACATCCTTTAAGTCTGCTCTGCCCCATACGGTAACTTCTTTGTCACATGCATCGAAAATTCCACCCGGAGTCATATATCTTGGCTCGTTTAACTCAGAAAGAGCAGTGATCAGGCAAGGCATTTTAGCCTTAACTTCATGATATCTGTCCTCATACTGACGCTTAACGATTACGGAATCTCCCTCAACCTTGATATCCTCAGCATAAGAGATTACCGGAAGTCCAAGATGCTCAGCGATCTGTGGTCCTACCTGTGCGGTATCACCATCGATAGCCTGACGTCCTGTGATAATCAGATCATAATCTAAGTTACGAAGTGCACCGGCGATTGTTGTGGAAGTAGCCCATGTATCAGCTCCACCTAATACTCTGTCGGTAACAAGAATAGCATCGTCAGCTCCCATAGCCATAGCCTCACGAAGAACAGCATCTGCCTTTGGAAGTCCCATGGTAAGAACAGTAACCTTTGCACCGTTCTGATCCTTAATTCTAAGTGCTGCCTCAAGACCAGCTTTGTCATCTGGGTTCATGATAGCAAGCATTGCAGCTCTATCGAGTGTTCCGTCTGCGTTGAACTTTACGCCGCCCTTTGTATCCGGAACCTGTTTAATACATACTACGATATTCATGTATTATTTATCTCCTTTTCTTCAATCTTGTTGTGATACAACTGTACGATTATCTTAATAATGATCCAGAAATAACCATACGCTGAACTTCGGAAGTTCCTTCGTAGATCTCTGTGATCTTAGCATCACGCATCATACGCTCTACATCGTACTCACGGATATATCCGTATCCACCGAATAACTGGACAACTTCTGTTGTAACAGCCATAGCTGTCTCTGCTGCGAATAATTTAGCCTTGGCAGCTTCTACAGAATAAACCTTCTGTGTAGCCTTAGCCATGGCAGCCTTGTAAACAAGAAGCTGAGCAGCTTCGATTCTTGCAGCCATATCAGCAAGCTTGAACTGTGTATTCTGCTGCTGTGCGATAGAACGGCCAAACTGCTTTCTTTCCTTTGTATACTCGATACAACGATCCAAAGCACCTTCTGCAATACCAAGTGCCTGGGCAGCGATACCGATACGTCCACCATCGAGTGTGTGCATTGCGATTGGGAAACCTCTTCCTTCCTGACCGAGTAATGCATCCTTTGGAATTCTGCAGTCCTCGAAGATCAGCTCGTATGTAGAAGATCCACGGATACCCATCTTCTTTTCCTTTGTACCGAAGGAGAATCCAGGAGCCCCCTTCTCTACGATAAATGCGGAGAAGTTTTTCTTCTTTCTTCCTCTCTTGTCCTCGGTAATGCTTGTGATTGCGATTACGATATAAACATCTGCAACCTTACCGTTTGTGATGAAACACTTAGATCCGTTTAAAACCCACTCATCACCATCTAATACAGCCTTTGTCTGGCAGCCCTGTGCGTCTGTACCAGCGCCTGGCTCAGTAAGACCAAAAGCACCGAGCTTCTCGCCCTTTGCAAGCGGTACTACATATTTCTTCTTCTGCTCTTCGGTACCGAATGTCATGATTGGGTCGATACAAAGAGAAGTATGTGCAGATACGATAACACCGGTAGTTGCACAAACTTTGGATAACTCCTCAACACATGTAACGTATGTCAGAGGATCACATCCCTGTCCGCCGTACTCCTTTGGAACCGGAATTCCCATGAATCCGTATTTTGCCATCTTTGCAACAGTCTCAGCCGGGAACTGTTCTGTCTCATCTGTCTCCTGTGCAAGAGGTTTTACTTCTGTCTCAGCGAAATCTCTGAAAAGACCGCGAGCCATCTCATGTTTCTTGTCTAAAGTAAAATCCATGATTTTAACACTCCTTAATTATGATTTATTTTTATTATACTTTTCTACTGTGCGTCTACAGGTGTCTTTGTGCGGTCTGCATTGTAGATGTAGAATCCCTTACCAGACTTAGCACCAAGGTTACCACCACGAACCATCTTACGGATGAGTGGGCATGCACGGTACTTGCTGTCACCTGTCTCATTGTAAAGTACATCCATGATTGCAAGGCAGATATCAAGACCAATGAAATCACCTAACTCTAAAGGTCCCATTGGATGGTTAGCACCAAGCTTCATAGCTGCATCGATACCAGCGATATCGGAAACACCTTCCATCTTGATGAAAGCAGCTTCGTTGATCATTGGGATTAAGATACGGTTTACTACGAAACCAGCAGCCTCATTTACCTGTACCGGAGTCTTTCCGATCTCTACAGCGATCTTCTTGATTGCTTCAACAGTCTCAGCAGGAGTATTTACACCAGCGATAACTTCTACTAACTTCATACGGTCAGCAGGATTGAAGAAATGCATACCGATCATTGGACGTGTAAGTCCGTTTCCGATCTCTGTGATAGAAAGGGAAGAAGTATTGGAAGCGAAGATACACTCTGGCTTAGCAATCTTGTCTAACTCAGCAAATGTAGTCTTCTTTACATTCATATCCTCGAAAGCAGCCTCAACGATCAGGTCGCAGTCTTTGCAAAGGTCTTCTTTTAAACCTGGAGTGATCTTGGCAAGAATGCCATCAACCTTCTCCTGTGTCATTTTCTCTTTTGCAACAAGTCTTGCATATCCTTTTGCAATCTTGTCTTTTCCACCTTCAGCCCACTCCTGCTTGATATCGCAGAGTGCTACTTCATATCCGTCAACCTGTGCGAATGCCTTAGCGATTCCCTGGCCCATTGTACCAGCACCGATAACTCCAACCTTCATTTTAGTTCCTCCTAAATAATAAATATATTCACATTTCAAGGGGATGCAGCGCACCCCCTCTATGTATCTTATCTGGCAAAAAAATTAGTATTTCTCAACGATTGTAGAACATCCCATTCCACCACCGATGCAAAGTGTAGCAAGACCTCTGTTAGATCCACGCTTCTGCATCTCATGAAGCAGTGTAACAAGGATACGGCATCCGGAAGCTCCTACCGGATGTCCAAGTGCGATTGCGCCACCGTTTACGTTTACCTTGCTCATATCGAACTTTAAGTCTCTTGCAACTGCGATAGACTGGGCAGCGAATGCCTCGTTAGCCTCGATCAGATCGAAATCATCGATAGAAAGACCGGTCTTTGCAAGAACTTTCTTTGTAGAAGCAACAGGACCAACACCCATGATCTCCGGCTCAACTCCGCCAAGAGCTCCAGCTACCCATGTAGCCATTGGTGTAACACCAAGCTCCTTAGCCTTCTCTTCGCTCATAACAACGATTGCTGCAGCACCATCGTTGATTCCGGAAGCGTTACCAGCTGTAACCAGTCCGCCTTCCTTACCAGAGCAGCAACGTAACTTGGAAAGAGACTCAGCAGTTGTTCCTGCACGAGGTCCTTCGTCTTTCTTGAAGTCAACCATTTCCTTCTTAACCTTTACAGGTACCGGAACGATCTCGTCATCAAACTTGCCGGCTGCGATAGCTGCCTCGCACTTCTGCTGGCTGTTTGCAGAGAACTCATCAAGTTCTTCTCTTGTAATACCATACTTGTCACATACGTTCTCAGCAGTGATCATCATGTGGTAGTGGTTGAATGCATCTGTTAATGCATCGTTAACCATTGTATCGATAATTGTTGCATTGTTCATTCTGTATCCGAAACGAGCCTTTGTCATAGCGTAAGGAGCCATAGACATGTTCTCCATACCACCGGCTACAACGATATCAGCCTCACCAGCCATGATCATTGTTGCAGCATCGTTTACACATTTAAGACCGGATCCACAAACAACGTTGATTGTGATTGCCGGAACTTCAATCGGTAAACCAGCCTTGATGGAAGCCTGACGAGCTACGTTCTGTCCCTGAGCTGCCTGGATTACACAACCCATCTTAACTTCGTCAACCATCTCCGGCTTAACACCTGCTCTGTTTAAAGCTTCTTTAATTACAATTGCACCTAAATCTGCTGCTGGAGTATTGCTTAATGCTCCACCCATCTTGCCGATTGCTGTACGGCAAGCACCTGCTAATACAACTTTCTTTGCCATTCTTCGTTCTCCTTTAAATCAAACTCGCACCCAATGATGCTGTTAATTTTTTAACAATGTCTATAATACCACATTTTCCGCACAAAATCAATGAAAACCTACGTTGTTCATAAAAAATTCTTCATTTATTGCAACCGGCTCTGTTTCATGGTATATTTATGGTATATTTCAAGCAATACTGAGGGAAATCCAAACGGGGGATCATGTGATATGAAATTTGTAAGAACAGAAGACTTAAAGGCAGGCATGCGTCTTGCCAAACCAATTTACAATAAAAAAGGTGTGCTGCTTTATGAGCGCAATTCCGCACTCACCGCGCCGGGAAATTGCCAGTGCAAAAATTTCGGTCTGATCGGTGTCTACATTCTCGAGCCGGCCGAACCGACTTCCTCCGCTTTCCCGTGAAGATCTTCGGAGTTTGAGCAGTTACAGACGGTATACGATTTTCCGTTCTCCGGGAAGTGTAAACTGCATTATCCCGAGCGCGAAAACTCGAAAAATTACCCAGTTTTCTGGAAGTATCCTTTCCCACTACGGGTCTTTAAAACACCGTGTGAATTTTAACCAGAATCTGCGCAGCAGTGATGATTTCATGTATAAGCATGCGATCAGCACCGCAATACTCGTAACCATGATGGGAGCCCATCTGAGACTTCCGCAGGAAAAACTCCGTATACTGACCACGGCTGCCCTTCTTTATGACAATGGATACCGGAATGTTCCGCGGAATATTCTGGAAAAAGGAATGAACGACCTGTCCTCATCCGATCAGGATGTCATCCAGCTTTCTCTGGAAAAAGGACTCGTTCCGCTTTCCATGTACCGGAACGATTTTGACTTTTTTCCACGCGCACTGGCTCTGATGCAGACCTATGTATATGAAGACCACCTGGAAAAACTCGCAACCGCTCCGGATCAGGAATTACAGGAAATGGCATCCATTCTGCGCATCGCCGACTGGTTTGACCGGATGACTGCCATGAACAGCGGACATGAACCGATGTCGGAAATTGCCGCCATGCAGTATTTCAAAAAATACCCAAAGAAGTTTCTTCCGGTGCTTGTCACAGCACTTGCAGAGTGTATTCATATTATTCCAAAGGCCGCCAGTGTTGATCTTTCCACAGGTGATAAAGGCATTGTTCTTATAGAAAACACCCGTGATTTTATGCGTCCGGTTGTCCTGCGCCTTTCTGACAATCAGATCTACGACCTGAGCGACAAAAACGTTTATCAGGAAATGCAGGTGACCGACATCATGAAAACCATGGATAACCGTGTTGCCATGGATGAAGAAACCCTAAAGCAATTTGTACCGGATGAAAAACTCCGACAATTAACGCAAGAATTCCGTAGAAAACTTGCTGCCGGGAAAAAATAGCATAACCGTAATCACCTTCCCCATGATTTATTCATGGGGGTTTTTTTATTTTTCACTTGACGCGTTTCCTCTATTCTGTTATATTTACTTCATCAGACGTAGTACATCTATCGTAGCAACGACAGACGAAATACGACAGATACAGTAAGGAGGTATGCATATGGCAATCAGCAGTGATGTTATCCGTGGTTACAATGACACCATGATTCTTTATCTTCTGCTGGATCAGCCATCCTACGGTTATGAAATCTCCAGACAGATCAAAACGCTCTCCCATGAAAAATATATTATCAAGGAGACCACGCTCTATTCTGCGTTTACACGTATGGAGAAAAATGGCTATATCACATCTTTTCAGGATCAGAACACTGCAACCGGCAAACGCCGTACCTACTACCAGATCACTGGCAAAGGGCGTGCTTACTATCAGGAAAAATGTGAGGAATGGCTGCTTACGCAGGAAGTTGTAGAACAGTTTATCAGGAAAGGGGAAACGGAAAATGGAAGCTATTAGAAATTATCTGGAAACTATGTTTTTAAATCTTCCAAACACGCCAGAAGTATACAAAGCCAAAAACGAGCTCTGGCAGATGATGGAAGACAAATACACCGAGTTAAAAAATGAGGGAAAATCGGAAAATGAAGCGGTTGGCACCGTCATCGCGGAATTTGGAAATCTCGACGAACTTGCAGAAGATCTTGGGATCAAACAGTTTGTTCACCAGCCGCGACAGGAGCAGACTCCCAATGCTGTATCGCTCTCTATGGAAGATGTCAGACAGTTTCTGCGGGAACATTCCCGTCATTCCTACTTTGTGGCACTAAGCGTATTTTTGTTTATCCTTTCCGCCTGCTGCCCGATCTTTTTCGGGGCTGCTGCAGATACTTCGCTGCGCAGCAGTGATGTACTTGATGCATCCGGTGTTATTCTGATGTTTGTTTTCATAGCCATCGGTGTGGGCATGCTTGTCTATTCGAATGTATGCATGGGGCACTGGAAACACTTAGAGGAAGGAAATTTTGTTACTGATTTTGCCACCACAGACTACATCCATCATGAAATGGAACATTATAAAAGCACACATGCGCTCCTGCTGACCATAGGTATCATGCTGTGCATCTTAAGTGTTGTCCCACCGATCTTTTTAGATGCGGCATCCAGTTTTGCTGCAGATACACTTGAGGACTGTTCCGCCGGGTTTGTATTAATCTTTGTTGCCATCGGCGTTTTCCTGATTGTAATCAGTTCCATGCGCATGGGTGGATATCGCACTCTGCTGCATCTGAACAACCAGAACACCATTGGCGGAAACTACGTTCCGGAGCAGCAGGACCGCCAGCAGTACCATAATTCCACACTGGCTGCAATCATGTCCGTCTACTGGCCAACCATCACCTGCCTTTACCTGATCTGGAGTTTTCTTTCGTTCGACTGGTGGATTACCTGGATTGTCTGGCCGATTGCTGCGATTGTAGAATCCCTGATCAAAAACATCAGTAAAAACTAATGGGAGGAGAACTGTCATGAAACGAAATGTTTATTTAATCCTTATTACCGTCATTACGATTCTCTGTATCATTGCAGGAACCGGCTACCATCTGGTGCGTTTTGGTCTCTCCGTGGCAGAAGGACTGCCGTCCTTCAGCGAATTTATAAAGGCCATCTCTGACTGGGATGATGATGGTGACGATAGTGATGACAATGATGATAGCGATAATGGTATATCTACATCTGTAGATGCCAGCCAAAAAAATCTGGATGCCTTCTCATCCATCAATGCCGACTTAAATGTTGTCGATTTAACCATCCAGCGGGGGAACACTTTTTCCATCACCTGCAAAGCCAGCAAAAAGCTTACCCCGGAATATAAAGTAGAAAACAACTGCCTGACAATCACACAGTATGCCAAAGCCCACAACGCTCTCGGCAGAAACAAAAAATGCTCCGTAACCATCACGGTCGCCGATACTTTAACCGATTTAAAACTCCATACAAACGTGGGCGATGTTGACCTGTCCGGTCTGAACGTTCTGGCACTTGACCTGCGTGCCGATGTCGGAGATATTGATCTGGAGAACTGCACTCTGGAGACTTCCACACTGGATGCAAATGTGGGCGATATTGATCTGGAAGATTGTACCTTTACTTCCATGGAAATTACCAGTAATGTGGGAGATGTCGATCTCGATTGCAAGGAAGACCTGTCCAGTTACCATATAGAATTAGGAACCGGTGTCGGAGATGTAAATGTTAATGATACCTACTGTCACCGCAGTTACTCCAACCAAGGCGATTCCTCACACTCGCTGACCATTTCCAACGATACCGGGGATATCAGCTTAACCTACTGATTCCAAAAAAGAGCGGAACACCTGACGGTGCCCGCTCTTTCTTTTTCATTATCTTTTATTTTAATGTAAGAAACAGATTTGCTTTCTTGAGTGCCGGACGGAGTGCCATGTAGATAATTACTGCAACAACGGCAGAAATGATGGCATTGACAGAAGTCGTTGTGATATTCCATACCAGTGCCACTTCTGCAGCCGGTTTTCCCATCAGCACACGTTTGTAAAAATATCCGAACAGTGGATCAAATACCACATTAAATCCAAGTCCGCAGACCGTGGCAATAATTGTCCACTTTAATACATGCTTGTTGTCATCCGATGTGGAAATATGGCCAATCTTATGTGCGATCAGACCAGTAATCAAACCAATACAGAACTTTAAAATAAAAGTCTTTGGTGCATAGACAACATAAACCGGGTCCAACAGATCACCGATCGTCATACCAATGGCTCCGCCGATTCCACCATATACACCACCAAGAAGCAGTGCAGCCAGTACACAAACAGCATTGCCAAGATGGAAGGAAGTGGCATCTCCACCCGGAAGTGTTACCTTAATCTGCAAAAATGTAAATACGACATAAGATAATGCTGCCATAAGCGCAGTCAATGTCAATTTGTAAATGTTTTCATGTTTCATAACGCATTCCTCTTTTCTGTAAAATCTAACGCTATTTTACAGCAGAATGGTCATATGTAAATATCCAGTTTTGTATATTTTTTATAGGGTCAGACAATATCTGACCCTATTTTTAATTTCCGCACTCTATTGAAATTTCATTAAAGGTTCCTAGAATATCATCGACCTGCATCGCCTTCTTTTCGGCTCCCGCCTTGTCAATGATCGCATGTCCCTGATGCATCATCAGAAGACGGTCCCCGTATTCCACGGCATAACGAAGGTTATGAGTGACCATAATCGTCGTGACCTTTTTCTCTTTTACAATTTTTCCGGTGAGCTGCATCACAATCTCGGCGGTCTTTGGATCGAGTGCTGCGGTATGTTCGTCAAGAATGAGAAATTCAATCGGTTTCATCGTTGCCATAAGAAGTGCCAGCGTCTGTCTCTGTCCTCCGGAGAGTGCCCCGACCTTCGTATGCATTTTATCTTCCAGTCCCAGACCAACACTCGCAAGAAGCTCACGGTACGCATCGATTCTTGCATGATTCGTTCCTCGTCCCAAACCATACGTTTTTCCTTTATTGTCTGCTATAGCCAGATTCTCCAGAATCGTCATGGACGGGCAGGTGCCCTTCGATGGGTCCTGAAATACCCGTCCAATACTCTGGTGGCGGATAAAATCTTTTTTCTTTGTAATATCCACGCCGTTTACCATAATCTTACCACCGTCCACCGGAATACTTCCACAGATGATATTAAGCATGGAAGTCTTTCCGGAACCGTTACTTCCGACAACAGAAACAAACTGTCCGTCCTCGATGGTCAGGTTAAAATCATCAAACAGGCAGATCTCATTGATCGTGCCGGGATTATACATTTTGTGAATGTGCTGTAACTCCAGCATTTACGCCACCTTCTTTCTCTTTTTGCGATCCATGCCAAGTACAAGGATCACAAGGAATAACACTGCCGTAATCAGTTTCAAATCAGAGGACGGCATACCAAGCCGGATGGCAATTGCCACACAGGCTTTGTACACAATCGAGCCGATCACGACGCTCGTCGTCACACGAATAAATGTCACCTTTTTAACAGACTGATACCGATGATAACGCTCGCAAGACCAATCACCATCGTTCCGGTTCCCATCGAAATATCAAAATACCGCTGCTGCTGTGCAAAAATACATCCGCTTAATGTCACCAGACCGTTTGCAATCGCAAGGCCAATGATTTTGATTACACCTTTGTCCACGCCCATAGATGTCACGATCATTTCGTTATCACCAACCGCACGAAGCAGATAACCGGACTTGGTATTCATATACCAGTCCAGTAAAAATTTCATGATCAGTGTAATAATCAGGATAATAATGGTATTGGCAAATGGTGCCAGCGCACCGGAAAATACCTTCTTTACCAATGCATTATCAAACAACGTTGTCATATTATAAATCGGAAGGTTTGCGCGTCCTGCAATCCGAAGATTTACCGTATAAAGAGCTGTCATCATAATAATACCGGACAGCAGATCCCGGACTTTTAATTTTACATGAATCAGTCCGGTTAAAGTACCTGCCACAGCACCTGCCGCAAATGCGATCACCAGTGTCAGAACCGGATTCATCCCTTTGGAGATCAGCACCGCAGAAAGTGCCGCCCCAAGAGGAAAACTCCCATCTACCGTAAGATCCGGGAAATCCAGAATCGTATACGTGATATAAATGCCGAGGGCCATAATCGCATAGATCATACCCTGCTCCAAAACGCTTAATACTAATGTCATGTCATACCCCTTTATAACTTTATAACTTACTCTACTGTAAATCTCATCAAATGTCTGTGCAGCATCTTTGATGTAGGATTCGTCCAGCTTCATGCCAATTTTATCAGCGGCTGCTGTATTGACGTACAGCTCTGCTTTTGATGCTGTAATGTATGGAGTATCCGAAGCCTTTTCTTCTCCCTTTAAGATCTTTGCTGCCATCTTTCCGGTTTCAATTCCAAGCTGATAATAATCAATTCCCATGGATGCAACACATCCGGATTTTACCTGCTCGATCTCGCTTCCAAATACCGGGATCTTTGCACTGTTTGCCTTATCAAGAACCGTCTGTAACGCATTTACTACCGTATTATCGGTCAGGTTACACAGACAATCTACCTTGCCAACCAGATCCGTTGCTGCAATCTCAATATCTGCGGAGGTATTGATACCCGTGTCAACAATCTCAAAGTTATAATTGCCTGCCAGCTTTTTGTATTCTTCGATGGTGCTGCAGGAATTTGCCTCACTTGTGGTATAAAGAATGCCGATCTTCTTTGCATCCGGAAGCATCGCACGGATCATTTTCAGCTGTTCCTCCACCGGAAGGATATCAGAAGATCCTGTGATATTTCCAATGCTGGAACCATCTTCGTTTGCCAGGCCGGCAGAAACCGGATCAGACACTGCAGTATAAACAACCGGAATGTCCGTATTCATGGTAGAGTTGTATGCGCTGGCTGCACAAGGTGTTGCAATTGCACAGATCAGATCATCCTTTGCAGATACAAAGCTGTCAGCAATCGTGCTTGCCGTACCGGTATCGGTCTGTGCATTCTGATAATCCACCGTCAGGTTTTTGCCTTCCTCAATGCCTTCTTCTTTTAATCCTTCCAGAAATCCTTCGCGGCAGTTATCCAAAGATCCATGCTCCGCAAACTGGGAAATTCCCACTTTATAACCACTCTCTGTCGCTGCATTCTGTGTTCCTGTAGCTGCATTTCCACTGTTTCCGCATCCTGCCATAAGTCCCATTGCACATACGGCTGTCAAAACCATTGCTAATACTTTCTTTTTCATAATCTTTTCCTCGCTTTCTTTTTCTGACTAACTAACTTCAGAAACAAACCTTTCCCGGCTTTTCTGACTCTGAAAATCAAAAAAACCGTCTCAGGAAATAAATCCTGAGACGGTAATAAAGCCTTTGCTTTCTTATCGCGGTACCACTCAAATTGACAGTCATCTGTCCGCTCTGTCACATACCTTCATATGCGCCGAATTGGTAACGGGTTCGGTTCCCGGCGACACCTACTCAATAAACCATATCAAAAATATGTTTCCTGCATTAATCGCCTCCGCATAACGGAATCCATGCGATCTGCTCCTTTTCAGGTCGCCCTCAAAAGTCCATTCAACAAATCCTTCCATACTGCATCGCACCACCTGCAGCTCTCTGGGATATCCAGATAAGTCTACTCCTCTTTCTCATCGGTTTGTTCTCTTATTGCTATACTTTAATCCTTTTATCTGTATTTGTCAACCGCTAAATCTGGAAGAATTTCAGATCTCCCGCCAGACTGTCTGCCATCTCATTTAACTCTTTTGCTTTTTCAACCAGCTGCTCAATCGTCTGATTCAGTTCCGTCATGGAAGCGGTTGTTTCCTCTGTAGATGCCGCATTTTCCTCGGAAATGGAAGACAGACTGACAATTACTTCTTCTACCTTATTGCGGGCATCATCGCAGATACCTGTGCTTGGACTTGATATGAGCAGTCTCTTCACTGGACTTTTGGATTCCATCTCCGAGTGTACGGAAATGTTCCTGTGTGCTTGCAAGTTTTTCCTGCTGGTTCTGCATTATTTCGGTTACTTCATCCACAATACTTACGGTCTGTTCTGCTTCATTTGCCAGTTCTTCAATAATTCCGTTGATAATATCTGCCGAAGAACTTGACTGCTCTGCAAGCTTCTGAATCTCACTTGCAACTACCGCAAATCCCTTTCCTGCCTCTCCGGCTCTTGCTGCCTCAATGCTTGCATTCAGGGAAAGCAGGTTGGTCTGGCTTGCAATGGAAGTAATCAGTTCCGTCGCTTCACGGATCTTCTGCACCGATTCATTTGTGGTATGTGTCTGCTGTGCCACCTGCGCAAAAGCTTCCGTTGTACGACTGTTGGCACTTCCGAGTTCCTCCATAAACTGTGTGGATTCCACACTTACCTGCTGCATCTGCTCAGCCATCTCTCCAAGCTGGTCTACATCTGCTACGATCTCCGCAAAAACATCTCCCATTTTTGAAATCTGTGTCGATGCTACATCTACCTCACTGGCCTGATTGGTCGCTCCCTTTGAAATTTCCTCTACCGCGCTTCCGATTTCTCCGGATGTCATATTACTGTTCTTTGCCATTACATCCAGTTCGTTTCCGGATTTCTTTACGTGCTTGGAAATTTTCTGTGCGGATTTGATCACCTCAGAAAGTCTTTCCAGGAACTGATTGACATACGCACCAAACGCTGAGAACTCATCCTTGCCGTTTGCTGCGGCACGAACGGTCAGGTTTCCTTCTGTCATCTGCTGCAATGTATTTTTAAAGTTTTTGATACTCTCATTCATGGTTCGGCTGATCAGCAGTGTCAGCATAATCAGAATACCTGCACTTAAAAACAGCACAAAAATCATAATTGCTGTCAGTCTCGTTCTGGATGCACTGGTATCTTTTTCCACTTCTTTCTGTACCGTGGCTGTTGTCTTTGTCAAATTATCTGCCAGCGTAATATTTTCTTTTTTCAGCTTCAGAACCTGCTCGTCCACCTTGTTCATTGCTTCAAACTGAGACTGCTTGTCTGCTAGCTTGCTGCTCACATCACTCTGCCGTCCATTATCAAAAATATACAGTGGAATATTATCTGTCATCTCTTTGAACTGGGCTTCCAGTGCTTTGGCTTCATCCGCCACATCATTTCCTTCCATAACATGTTTGCTGTATGTCGCAAAATTATCGTTGATGGAAGCAAATGTTCCGCTGAAATCATATTTGTCCGAAAACGCTGCAGCAAGAGACAATTCCGCATAGTTTCCCTTTTCGAGATAAGCTTCAAACGTAACGGTACTGTAATCCTGCATCGCGTAGGAAGTAATCGGAAGCTTAATCGATACTTCTTCCCACTTTGCATTGGATGCCGTAAACTTACTGTTGAAATAAATTGCTTTTCCTTTATTAAAATCAGTGATTTTCTGATCTTTTAATGCATCACCGTAAGAACCGGAAATATCCTCATCCGTTACTTTGGAAAGATCTATTTTTTCTTTTTTACTGCCTTTTTGAAAACTGATGTTACTAAAATATACTTTTCCCGCATATCCTGCACCGTTACCACCGATTCTGGCAACGAGATAATCTCTCTTTCCGCCTTCCGGAATTTTTCCCTTATAAACAAACTTTGTATATGTTTTTCCGTCAATTTTGATTGTCTGTCCACCGCCGCTGATGGATGACCAGCTGCCATCCAGCCAGGACTGATCATCTTTGACAGCAGCAAATGTACTTGCAAGATCCTCATCATTGGCAATGAATTTCTGATATTCTCCCACATCCGAAGTGTAACCTCTCTGTGATGCCAGTTCACGGATCTGTGAATAATTATCCTTGCACTCTCCGATGGTTTCTGCCACCGTATCCAGTTTCTTCTTCTCCAGAATGGAGGCAGAATTTTTTGGCCGCCTTGCTGTCATTTTCCATATCGGATAAATTCTTTACAATTTTTTCGAGGTAGGAATCATCCAGAAAGTAAAGATAAGAAGTTTCCAGACTCTGATTCTCACTCTGTGCCACATTAATGGCATTAATTTCTTTTAATACCTCATTGTTCCGGCTGTTCTTATTTAACGCGGTAATTCCGCCACTTCCCAAAATCACAGATGCTGCAATTGCAACTCCGCCCATTAAAAGGATTTTTCCTTTAATGCTCTGTACGAGTCTCATCTTCATATTCTGTACTCCTCCTTCATTCTTCTCTGGTACTTTCCATTTATTTTCTAATAAATTTTATCATTAAAAATACTTAATTTCAATATTTTATCAGCTTAAATTTAGCTAATATTTCGCGTTGCTTTTTTGGTGATTTTTTCTTTTATTACTTTATATCCATACAAAAAAAGACGTCTTTTGCAGACAAAGCCCACAAAAAACGTCTTTTTTCCTTTTTATCGCCAGATTCCCCGGCGTCTGCGAATCGTATCATACATATCGTGTTCCATTGCCATAACTTTTTCCACCGGAACACTTTTAAAAACCGGCATCTTCATTTTAAACCGAATCCAGAAGAAGGAATATACACCCAGTGCAAAAAATACTGCAGCAGATAAAAATAGAATCGCATTGCGTTCCACCGGGTCTGTTGAAATGTTACAAATCATAAAAATAGTACCCGCAATTCCGATAAGCGGAAGCACCGGTCCAAACGGAACCTTAAAACTTCTCGGAGCTTTCGGAAGACGGTGCCGCAGCACCAGCACATCAATATGTGCAAAAATATAGGACACCATCCAGAATACTGATCCCACCAGAATAAAAAAGGAAATTGCATCTGAGGAATCACTGCTGATAAATGCAAATACAAGAATCAGAATACTGATGAACCACACACCGACAAACGGCACATTGTTTTTGTTCAGTTTTTTAAAGCAGCGCGGCATCATATTCATTTTTGCCATTCCCTGACAGATACTTGCCAGCCCGTTGATCGCAGAGTTCTGGGAACTGATCAGTGCCAGCGCCGCCACAAAAGCCATCCATATTTTTCCGACATTTCCCAGAAGATTTTCCCCGTACAGCAGATGCGGGGCTGCAGAATCTGCCAGCTTGTCCCATGGGGTATAATTGTGAAATCCGAACACCAGAATCGACTGCACAACACAGATCAGTCCCAGCCCAAGAAACATACCAAGCGGTACATTCCGCTTGGCATTTTTGACATCCTTCGAAATCGGAATCACATATTCTGCACCGATAAACAGCCAGAATGCAACTGCGGTCATGGAAACAATCGTTTTCCAGTCTGCGGAAAGAACCATCGGCTGGCTTATCTTTTTCCCAGTACCAAGCCCCAGCATACCGATGACACCCATAATCACCATTGATCCGACCATCAGATATGCCACTGCATCCTGAATCTTTGCAAACATATCCACACCCTTTAAATTGGCAATCAGAAGAATGACTGTCACCAGAACGGTATAGGAAAAGTTTGGAATCGGCAGATGAAAAATTTCTCCCATGGCATATGCAAAAATTGAGGCTTCCACACCGGAAGACAATACATTGCAGAACAGGTAACCTCCCACCATGGAAATCATCGTCGGAAACGGTCCCAGGCAGGCAAGCGTATACTGTGCCAGTCCCCCGGTCGTATTCGGCATCAGGGCATTGAGTTCCGACAGGGATGCAATGGTTGTCATGTTAAACAGACAGGCAATTACCATGGCAAAAATAAAGGTCACGCCTATCGTCCCTGCGCCCTGTCCGAGTGAAACCAGACAACTCGTTGCAATGACAAGTCCTACAGAAACAGAAATAACACTTTTGAGTCCTAACTTCTTTTCTTCCATAAACAGACCCCCATCTCCTACAACGCTTTTTCGCCCTCATCACCGGTGCGGACGCGGATGACATTATCCAGTTTATAGATAAAGATCTTTCCATCTCCGATGTGACCGGTATACAGCTGTTCCTTGATGATCTCTACGATGGAATTCACACGCTCCGTTTCCACAACAATATTGATCTGCTGTTTTGGAAGCAGTTCCATCTCTTCAAGCTCATCCACTTCATACTCTCTGGTTCCTTTTTCCACACCGCATCCAAGTACCTGCATCACGGTCATTCCCCGCACACCGGCTTTGCTGAGTGCTGCTTTTAAGCTGGAAAATTTTGACATGCCTGTAATTACTTCAATTCTTGACAAACTCATGGTCTTTCCTCCTTGGTATAATGCTCTTTACAATTCCAGTTCCGGAATCTTTGTTCCTGTAATGAGCCGCTCATAACCCTGTGGGGTAATCCCGGCATACTGTTTAAAATCTTTGATCATATGTGCTTCGTCATAATAGCCGCACTGCTGCGCCAGTGCATCCAGCCGGATCCTCTCCGGCATTTTATTTATGACATGCAGCAGCTTCTGAAACCGGACAAACCGTTCAAAATTCTTTGGCGAAATTCCATGCACCTGCTGAAAAACACGCCGGATATAACATTCCGAATATCCGGTTTCCTCTGCCAGCTGCCGGATACAAATGCATCCATCGGTATCATAAATTCTCTCCCTGAGATAATTTTCCAGCTTTTGTATGCCATCCGCCAGTTCTTTTCCACGCAGTTTTGCATATTCCGTCGTAAATACATTGACACGCTCCGAAATATTTTTACTCCCGGCAAGTTTTTCGGTCAGGTGATCTCCAAACAGATTGCCATCAATCTCGAGATCTTTGTTAACCAGATCCCGGATGGAAAGTTCTTCCGGCAGAATACAGCTTCCCGGCTGAAAACGGACCCCAAAATATGAACGTCCGTCCTCAAACTCCCAGCCTTTTGCGGCAAGAACCGTTCCGCCAATATACGTCTTGACATCCTGCTCTCCGATTCCAAACAACAGGTCCACGCTGCCATCCGGCACCGCTTTCATCTCTTCCTTTAAACTCTTCTTTTTGGAAAATTCATAAAAGTGGGAGATTCCGGATTTCATTTCTTTTTTTACCTCATAATCATCTGTATCCAGCACCAGATACGGCTGCATTGGCATGACGTTTTTCATTTTCTTTCGCCCCTTGTACTTAAACCTCTGCCAGGACCGCCCGGCAAAAAGTACTTAAAAAGGCGTACCTTTTATGCCATATCCGGCTGATCCCATAAAGGCAGTTCCACGCCGATACCTTCTTTTAATGCATTGCGGTATACGGTACCGCCCCAGGCAATGTCCTCAACAGGCATACCGCCTACCGAGTATACAATGATCTCATCATCGCTTTCCCGTCCCGGATGCTTTTTATTAATGATATCGGCAATATCTACAATATCTTCCCGCTGAATCCGTCCTTCGTGCAGATAATCCGTAAACTTGGAACCTATGATCTGTACCATCTCATAACTCGGATACGGAAATTCCTCTGCCCAGGCTTCATACAGTTTATAGTTATCCACCACTTTCTTGCAGCGGTTGATCAGAAAATCATCATCAAACCGTGCAGCCGATGGCAGACAGATGAGTGCACCTTTTTTTGACCCAGTCTTCTGCGATATATGGGAAATCGATTTCTTTTACCGGTGCGGTGGAAGTAACACAGATGATGTCACTGTCTTTTACGGCCTCTTCCATCGAATCACATACGATGACCTGCTGAATCTGCGGACATTCCTTCTTTACGAACTCTTCAAATGCATGCAGGGAACGCAGTCCTCTTCCTTTCACTTTTACCGTAGTAATCTTCGGGCAGACGCTTGAAAAAAAGCCAGCAGACAGGTTCTTCCCATAACACCCGGTCCGATAATAGTAACCGTTTCGGAATCTTTTCCTGCCAGATATTTTGCCCCGACTCCTGGAATTGCTCCGGTACG
>ENA-OQBD01000540-OQBD01000540.1-human-gut-metagenome-genome-assembly--contig:-NODE-540-length-20254-cov-2.669598_pt1 | contig 20254 bp, 20 predicted proteins | sample MGYA00242742_ERZ504543 | MGnify/ENA primary metagenome ERZ504543 (study PRJEB26092, sample SAMD00036239) | human gut metagenome | host: Homo sapiens | study: EMG produced TPA metagenomics assembly of...
CAGTGCGTGGAAGATGACGAATGCCATGCCCAGCTGGAGCTGGACCGGCTGCGAGGAGCGCAAGGCCAGCGTGGAGGTCTACGCCCGCGCCGCCCGCGTGGAGTTGGTGCTGAATGGTCACACGGTGGGCAGTAAAATGCTGAAAAACGACTGTCTTGCAAAATTCAGCATTCCCTACGAGAGCGGCACGCTGGAAGCCGTCAGCTATGACGCTGCCGATCACGAAATTGGTCGCTGCAAGCTGCAAAGTGCCGGCGGCACGACCCGCCTGACGCTGGACGCGGAAGAACCGACTGTAAAACCGGGGCATCTGTGCTACATCCGTCTGCGCTACACCGATGAAAACGGCATCACCAAGCCGCTGGTGCGCGGCAATATTCAAGTACAGGTGCGCGGCGGCACGTTGGTGGGGCTGGGCAGCGCCTGCCCCTTCAACAAGCACAGCTATCTGGACAGCGAAACCGATACCTACTACGGCGAGGCTCTTGCCATCGTCCGCATGGGGGACGGCGACGCCATGACGATTGCTGCTTCCGACGGCGAATACAGCGCGGAGCTGACTGTGCCTGCGCAAGCATGAGGTGAGCTATGGAGGTATGGGCTATTTTGCGGCGCTTGCCATCACGCTGTTTCTGGCGGCGTTCGTGCGCATCACCGTCATCAACGGCGGCGTGCAGATGGTGATTTACTTCCCGTGTACGCATGGGACAAAATCCGTTCTGAACCTTGGCACACAACACCACAAAACCGACAAAAGCTCGTTGAAACGATAAGCTTCAACGAGCTTTTGTCGGCTCTTTTTTAGGATGCAAATTTCAGTGCAGGGCTTCGCACAGGGCAATCAGGGTCAGCGCCTGGTCGTAGGCCATCGGGCGGATGCCGATGCCCTTAGCAGTTCCACGGTGCGCTGGACGCGCAGCCCTTTACAACCGGCGGTCAGGGTGCTATAATAAATCCGACTGACCGGTCGGTCGGAAAAGAAAGGGAACACTTCCATGCCGAAATACAGCGTTAAAAAGCCATTTACCATTCTGGTGGCGGTCATTCTGGTGCTGGTGCTGGGCTTTGTCAGCCTGACCGGCATCCAGACGGACCTGCTGCCCGCCATGAACCTGCCCTACCTGATGGTCATCACGACCTACCCCGGCGCCAGCCCCGAGCAGGTCGAGGCCGACGTGACCAAGCCGCTGGAAAATGCACTTTCGACGCTGAACGGCGTCAAGAACGTGACGAGCCAGAGCAATGAAAACTACAGCCTGCTCTTTCTGGAATACCAGGACGACACCGACATGGACAGCGCCATGGTCAAGGCCAGCACCGCCGTGAACCAGCTCGGCGACGCGCTGCCCGACATGGCGTCCACGCCGACGCTGATGGAGATCAGCCCGGACATGATGGCGACGCAGTACATTGCCGTGGACTACGACGGCATGGATATTTACGAGCTGTCCGACTATGTCAGCGAGAACGTGCTGCCCCAGCTCGAGCGCGTGGACGGCGTGGCCAGCGTGTCCACGACGGGCCTGGTGGAAAAGTCGGTGCAGATCACGCTCGACCAGGAAAAGATCGACGCTGTCAACGACAAGCTGCTGGTCAAGGTCAGTGACCGCCTGGCCGATGCCAAAAAAGAGTTGGATGCCAACAAGAAAAAAATCAACGATGGCATGAAGGAACTGGACGCCGCCCAGGCCCAGCTGGACGCAGGCAAGGCCCAGCTGAACAGCCAGAAGGCCGACGTGACGACCCAGCTGCGGGACGCCATCACCGAGCTGGACAAGCAGATCCCCGAGCTGGAAAAGAAGATCGCCAGCCTGCAGACCGACCTGGACGAGGCAAACCGCAAGCTGGAGGACGCCAAAAATACAAGCACGACCCTGCCCGAGGTCACGCTGCCCATCGACGATGCACTGTTTGCCGGCTGCAAGACGGTGCTGGCCGCCTACGACCCGCAGTATAACGCCGACGCGCTCCCGGCCAACCTGGCCGAAGCCAAGAGCGACCTGAACAAGATGGGCGCGATGATCAACTCGATAGACCGCGCGGATGCGGCCATCCGCCAGCGCGCCGCAGACGAGGGGCTGTTGGAGCAGAACATGACGGTGGAGCAGACTGCGGCCTACTTAGATGCCCAGTATGCGGCCATGAGCGCCCGCATTCAGGCGTTGGAGGTGGAGATCGCGTCGCTGCAGGACACCCTCAACAACACCGAGGACGAGACCGAACGGGCCGATTTACAGGCACAGATCGACGCCAAGCGCGCCGAGCAGGCGCAGGACCAGGCCGTCATCGACGGCAACGCCGCCCGCCGCGCCCGCGTCAGCGAGCTGAGCGGCAATCTGTCAACGCTCTCCACGACGAAGGTCGCCCTGCAGAACGCCACGACGCTGCTGACTGCGCGGCAGGAGGCCGAGACTGCGCTGAACGACGGTATGCAGCCGCTGCAGCAGACGCTGAACGACACCGCCGCCGCCCTGCGCGACCAGCTGACCAAAGCGCAGGAAATGCTGGCCCAGCTGAACGAACAGCGCGACAAGCTGCAAAAAATGCTGGCAAGCCTTGGCGACGAGGCGGTAGACCCCGCCATGGCCGATATGGCCGTCCAGCTGCTGCTGAGCGGCACCGAGGCCCAGCTGCAGCTGGGCGAGTTCCAGGTCTCCAGTGGCAAGACCCAGCTCGAGGCCGGCAAGACCCAGCTCGAGGCCGCGCAGGAGGAATACGAGTCCGCCCGCGAGGAGGCGCTGAAAAGCGCGAATCTGAACCAGCTGCTGAACATGACGACGCTGCAGCAGCTCATTTATGCGCAGAACTTCTCGATGCCCGCGGGCTATATCGAGGGCGGCGACGGCGACGACAACCGCTACATCGTCAAGGTCGGTGATGCCTTTGCCGACGCGGACGAGCTGAAAAGCATGGTGCTCTGCAATATCGACGGCATCGGCGACGTGCGCCTGTCCGATGTGGCCGAGGTCGAAATGACCGACAATGCCGACGACGCCTACGCCAAGGTGGACAAGAACCGCGCCGTGCTGCTGTCGCTGTACAAGAGCTCGACGTCGTCCACCTCGACGGTCTCCAACGCCAGCAGCGCGGCGATGGAAACGATGATGGCCGAAAACGAGGGCCTGCACCTGACGCCCATCATGGACCAGGGCGACTATATCAAGCTCATCGTCAACAGCGTGCTGTCCAACCTGATCGAGGGCGCAGCGCTGGCCATCATCGTGCTGGCGCTGTTTTTGAAGGACCTGCGCCCGACCATCGTCGTGGCCATCAGTATGCCGTTGAGCGTGCTGTTTGCCATTGTGCTGATGTATTTCACCGGCATTACCTTCAATATCCTGTCGCTGTCCGGCCTGGCGCTGGGCGTCGGCATGCTGGTCGACAACTCGGTTGTCGTCATTGAAAACATCTACCGCCTGCGGGGCCGCGGCGTGCCCGCCGCCCGCGCGTCGGTGCAGGGCGCGCGTCAGGTGGCCGGGTCCATCGTATCCTCCACCCTGACGACGATCTGCGTTTTTCTGCCGCTGGTGTTCACCACCGGCATGGTGCGTGAGCTTCTCAGCGACATGGCCTGGACCATCACCTTCAGTCTGCTGGCGTCCCTTGTTGTGGCGCTGACCGTTGTGCCCTGCGCGGGCTCCACCGTGCTGAAAAAGCAGAAGGACATCAAGCACCCGCTGTTCGACAAGGTGCTGAACGGCTATGAAAAGCTGCTGCGCTTCTGCCTGCGCCGCAAGGCTGTGCCGCTGGCGCTGGCCATTGCGCTGCTGGGGGTGTCGGTCTGGCGCGTCGCTACCATGGGCATCGTCATGATCCCCGACATGAGCAGCAACCAGCTGACCATCACGGTCAATGTGCCTGACGATACGGCTAAGGAGGACGCCTTCGCCACGGCGGACAGCGTCATGGACGCGGTCATGACCGTGGACGGCGTCGACACCGTCGGCGCGATGTCGGGCGGTTCCAACAACATGGTCGCCATGGCCGGCAGCAATGCCGCCGCCGACAACACCACGTTTACCTATTACGTCCTGCTGGGCGACAAGGCACCCAAGGCCAAGGTCGTGGAGCAGGAGATCTACGGCAAAACAGCAGATCTAAACTGCGAAATTGAAGTGAACTCCAATGGCATGATGGACATGAGTGCGCTGTCCGGCTCCGGCATCGAGGTGGACCTCTACGGCAGCGACCTCAATGACCTGGCCGCCGCGGGCAAGCAGGTCATGGCGCTGATGGAGGGCATCGACGGTATCCAAAACGTCACCGACGGCCAGGACGCCGGCGACGCCGAGATCAACATCACGATTGACAAGGACAAGGCTATGCGGATGGGTCTGACCGTCGCGCAGGTCTACCAGCAGATCGCCGCCAAGCTGGCGACGGACACCACCGCCACGACGCTGAAGGCGGGCGGCGACAGCTACAGCGTCGTCATCGTCGATAAGACCGACACGCCGACGCTGGACGATATTTTCAATATGGAGTTCGAGACGACGACCACCGACGAGAACGGCAGCAGCGTAAAGGAGACGCACACCCTCGGTGAGTTCGCGACCCGCACCACGACGGCGGGCTATACGACGATTGCCCGCGAGAACGGCTCCCGCAAGCTGGCCGTGACGAGTGAGACCGCCGACGGCTACAACACGACGCTGCTCTCCCGCGAGCTGGAGCCGCAGCTGGCCGCACTGGACCTGCCCGACGGCGTGACCGCCGAGCTGGCCGGTGAGACGACCCAGGTCACCGAGATGCTGAGCCAGATGGCAAAAATGCTTGCACTGGCATTGGCTTTTGTCTATTTTGTCATGGTGGCGCAGTTCCAGAGCCTGCTGTCGCCGTTCATTGTTCTGTTCACGATCCCGCTGGCCTTCACCGGCGGTATGCTCGGCCTGATGGCTGCCGGTGAGCAGCTGTCGCTGATCTCGCTGATGGGCTTCCTGGTCCTGATGGGCGTCGTCGTCAACAACGGCATTGTGTTTGTGGACTACGCCAACCAGCTGCGCATCGGCGGGCTGGAGCGCACCGACGCCCTTGTGGCGACGGGCCGCACCCGTATGCGCCCGATCCTGATGACGACGCTGACGACGGTGCTGGCGATGGTCACGATGCTGTTCGGCACCGACATGGCCAGCGAGATGAGCACCGGCATGGCCATTGTCATCATCGGCGGTCTGAGCTACGCCACGCTGATGACGCTGTTCGTCGTGCCTGTGCTGTATGACCTGTTCTACCGCAGGCCGCCGGTCAATATTGACGTCGGTGATGACGGTCTGGACGACCTGCCCGACGATGCGGCCGAGTTTGCCGCAGAGTTCGCCGCCCGCCGCGCCGCCGAAGCTGCATCCGCGCCACGCCGCCCGGATCTGAGCCGCGCGGCCCGTGCGCCGGAGGAAAACGACGGGGAGAAAAAGGAGGCCGACCATGACAATGGATAACCATGCAGCCCGCAAGGCTGCCGTCTACGAGGCTGCCCTGCAGCTGATCGCCCGGGGCGTCAGCCCCGCCGCTATGACCATCCAGCAGCTGGCCGACACGGCAGGTATTGGAAAAGGTACGGTGTACGGCTATTTTTCCTCGAAGGAGGAGATCCTGCAGGGCCTGGCCGAATACTGCTTTGCCCGGGAAAACGAACGCATCCGCGTCCTGTTTGCCGACTGCTGCACGCTGGCCGGGCTGGAGGAGCGGACGGTGGCCTATTTGCAGGACATTGCCGCCAACCGGATGGGCGATTATAAGATGATTGCCCAGGCGCTGGGCACGCCGGGAAAGTGCGAGTCCGTGCCCGCCTGTGCGGACGAGCTGCGGGACATCATGCGCACGCTGCTCATACGCCTGCAGGCTGCGGGGGAGATCGACCCCGCGGTAAGTCTGGAATACTGCTGCACCGCGATCTTTTCCGCCGTTGTCGGCGGCCTGATCGGGCTGTGTGTTACCGCGGAGTGCGGGATACAGAGCGGCCTGCCGGAAAATTTAAAAATGCTGCTGCATCGGACATTACAGGTGCAGCAATAAAAAGCAGCCCGTGGGCGACAGTGCTCACGGGCTGCTTTGTGCTTATATTACAGCAGCTTACTCCCCAGCGCGCGGCTTGTGCGGGAGAGGGAAAAGTTGGCAAGCTCCTGATTGTCCAGCGTGTAGCGCAGGACGAGGACGTTCGCCACAAAGAGGACGGCCAGCTTGACCGGCATGCTGCCGGAGTCGAGCGGGCTTTCTTTGGCACCGCACAGGAGCACGACATCGGCCAGCGCTGCGCCGGGGGCGTCGCTGTAGTGGGTGAGCAGGATGACCTTGGCACCGTTCTCCCTGGCCAGATGCAGCGTGTCCATCATATCCCGCGTTGCGCCGGAGTAGGAGACAAAGACCACGACGTCCTCGGGACCCATCAGGCTGGCGGCGATGGCCTGCATGTGGCTGTCGCCTGCCGTGCGGAACTTCGTGGAGAGCATCGAGAACCGCGCCCAGATGTCGCAGGCCAGTATATAGCTGCCGCCCTGCCCGAAAAAGAACACCTGCCGTGCCCGCTGCAAAAGCGTGGCCGCGCGGTCCACCGACTCGGGGTCCAGTGCGCTGCGGGTGCCGTTCAGTGCCTCGATGGCGGTGTTGTAGGCGTGGGTGCAGAGCGTCTGGGTGTCGACGCCCGGCTCCAGCTTGAGCGAGACCGGCATCGCCGTGGCCGTGGCCTTTGCCAGCGCGATCTTCATCTCGTTATAGCCGTCAAAGCCCAGGGCGCGGCAGAAACGGAAAATCGTAGCCTCTGCCACACCGCAGGCTTTTGCCAGCGATGAGATCGACAGGTATTGTGCGTCCTCTGCGTGCTGCATAAGGTAATCCGCAACGATGATGCCGGATTTCGTCAGGCTGTCGCGCTTGGTGCGCAGCATATCCCAAAAACTTTGCTCTGCCATGATGGAGGGTCCTTTCTGCTGTGATGGATTGGTATTGCGGGGATGGCCGTCGGGCCGATGCCCCCTCTTAGCCCCCTCGCAGAGGGAGGCAAGGAGGCTGGCCGCTGCTATTACTTATAATGTATCCCCGGTCAGCGCCTTTTGCAAGGCTTTGGCCAGGACTTTGTGGGACTGGACGGTCATGTGCATGCCGTCAAGGGGCGAGCAGCCCGCGCCGGGCAGCGTGTTGGCGTCCAGGAACCGCACATTGGCGATGTCCTTCAGCATCGGCTCCAGCTGGGCGGCAATGCCGGCGCAGCGTTCATGGCAGCCGGGGCCCATGGCATCTTTAAAAATCAGGTGGTCGTACTCCGGCGTGATGGACGGCGGAACGATGACGAGCACGTCCGGCCTGGCGTTGTCGCGCCAGCATTCGGTGTGCAGGGCCTTCTTGACGAGCCGCACGATGCCCAGAGAGATCAGATGGGAATTGCAGCCGAACCGCGCCTTGCTGTCGTTCGTGCCCAGCATGATCGTCACGGTGTCCAGCGGCGCGTGGCTCATCAGGATCGGCGTGATGACCCGCAGCCCGTTCATACCTTCTGTAATAGGGTCGTCAAACACGGCGGTGCGCCCGGGCAGCCCCTCCTCGACCACGCTCCAGCCGTCGCCCAGCAGGTCCTGCAGCACCATCGGGTAGCGCTCATCGTCGCCGTAGCGCCCGTCGCGGGCAGGGTCATAGCCGTAGGTGTTGGAATCGCCGAAGCAGAGCACCCGGCGGCGGGTCATATTTTCATAATTCATAAAAAAGGCTCCCTTTCTTAAAAATGAAAAGTTATTTCGCTCCTCCCATTATATAGGGAAATACCCACGCTTGCAAGAGGCTTTTTCCCGGAAAAAGCGGCCTGTTTTTGTGCAAATGTGCAAAAATTGAGACGAATTGCGTGAAAAGGATGTTTCATTTTGACATCTTGTATTTTTTGACAAAAAGAGTATCCTAATAACAAAGCAAAGGCGCTTACCCGTAAATGTAACGGGTGAGCGCCTTTTTGCTTTACAGCACCAAAGCGCGCGCGACAGAAAATTTTCAAAGGTAAAAGTTGTTTTCATTTTGTAATAAATCAAAAAAGAGGCGGTTTTCCTATGAAAAGCAAGAAAAACCGATAGAAACGCATGTATTTTGCGACAATGTGGATGGGATTTGTGCAGCATGTACAAAAACGACAGCTTTTCTTGGCTATTTCACCTCTGGACAAAATGAAAAAAGTTTTCTAAAATGGAGACATCACGAGGGACACAGAACGAAGATGCCCCACAAAGGCCGAAAGGCAAAAAAGGAGAACAACCTATGAAGAAGCAAGTTTCCGCGATCCTGGCCGCCAGCATGGCAGCCAGCATGCTCGTCGCCTGCGGCGGCTCCACTTCCAGCGCAGCGACCTCTACCGCGCCTGCTGAGAGCACCTCTACCGCCTCCAGCGAGGCCGCTCCCGCGGAGTCCACCGCCGATGCCGGTCAGGCTGCTGACATTACGCTGTGGACCTACCCCATCGGCAAGTGGGGCGATTCCGAGTCCGTTGATGCGCTGCTGGCAGACTTCAATGCCCAGTATCCTGACATCCACGTCACCGTCGAGTACCTCGACTACACCAACGGCGACGACCAGGTCAACACCGCTATCGAGGGCGGCAGCGCACCTGACATCGTCATGGAAGGACCCGAGCGTCTGGTTGCCAACTGGGGCGCCAAGGGCCTGATGGCCGATCTGAGCGACCTGTGGACCGACGACCAGAAGGCCGACATCAGCGCCAGCGTTGAGGCCGCCTGCAAGGATTCCTCCGGCGCTTACTACGAGTTCCCGCTCTGCATGACCGCGCACTGCATGGCCATCAACAAGACCGTGTTTGAGGCTGCCGGTGCTATGCAGTATGTCGATGCCGAGAACCACACCTGGACCACCGACAACTTCCTGAAGGCTGTGCAGGCCGTCTACGACTCCGGCAAGACCGACGTCGGCGCGATCTACTGCAGCGGCCAGGGCGGCGACCAGGGCACCCGCGCCATCATCAACAACATGTACGGCGGCACCTTCACCGATGCGGCCCACACCAAGTACACCGCTGATTCTGCCGAAAACATCAAGGCGATCGAGGCCCTGTACAACCAGAAAGGCATCAACTTTGACGCCTCCATCAACGGCGGCGAGGAGATCACCCTCTTCCGCAACGGCACCCTGCAGATGGCCTTCTGCTGGAACATTGCCCAGCAGACCAACGCTGACAACAGCGCAGCCGGCACGACCAACAGCGGCGACGACATCCTGTTCATGGCGTTCCCGACTGAGTCCGGCGACCCCGCACTGTGCGGCGGCATCTGGGGCTTCGGCGTGTTTGACAACGGCGACGAGAACAAGATCGCTGCCTCCAAGACCTTCATCAACTTCATGGCCAACTCTGACGAGACCGCAAAGGCCGTCAAGACCTCTACTTACTTCTCCGTCAAGAACTCTCTGTCCGACCTGTACAAGGACGACGAGGTCATGAACGAGTACCAGAAGCTCATGCCTTACCTGGGCGACTACTATCAGGTCACTCCCGGCTGGGCCGAGGCTCGTACCGCTTGGTGGAACATGCTGCAGCAGGTTGGCCAGGGCACTGACGTGACCACCGCCGTTACCGAGTTCTGCAACACCGCCAACGCAGCGGCCAGCGCATCCTGAACCTCCTGAAAAAACCTCCGGTTTGTAACTAAACCCCACGGCGTCCGACCTCTGACATAAAACGCAGCGGTGGGGCGCCACTTTTATCGAATGAACCTGTGACCTTAAAACAGAAGGGAGCGATCCTCTTGGCACATACCGCAGCTGCCGAAAAAGCAGAGCGAGCCGAAGATGAGCCGCGCGCTTGTCCGGCAGGAGACCATCGCAGGTTACCTGTTCCTGCTGCCCAGCCTCATCTTCTTTATCGGCTTTGTCATCTACCCCATGGTGATGTGCATCTTCACCAGCTTCTTTGACTCCAGCATGAACCGCGCCGATGTGTTCATCGGCCTGCAGAACTATGTGGAGCTGTTCCACGACAGCGTCTTTCTGGGCGCACTGCGCAACACGCTGATCATTGTTGTCGTGTCGGTGCCCATCACCTGCATCTTCTCGCTGTGGGTGGCGTCCGCCATCGTCAACATGCCGCCGTGGGCGACCTCGCTGTTCCGCGTCATCTTCTATCTGCCCGTCGTCACCGGCTCTGTCGCTGTTACCGTCGTGTGGAAGTGGATGTTCAACAACTACTACGGCATCTTCAACTATCTGGGCAAGTCGATGGGCCCTCATTGACCAGAACATCAACTGGCTGGGCGATACCCGCTACGCGCTGGCCTGCATCATCCTGATCCTGCTCACCACCTCTGTGGGCCAGCCCATCGTGCTGTATGTCTCCGCGCTCGGCAATGTGGACCAGTCTCTGGTCGAGGCCGCTGAGGTGGACGGTGCCACGAAGCTGCAGGCCTTCTGGAAGATCAAGTGGCCGCAGATCATGCCCACCACGCTGTACATCCTGGTCATCACGACGATCAACTCCTTCCAGTGCTTCGCGCTGATCCAGCTGCTGACGTCCGGCGGCCCGAACCACTCCACCGATACCATCATGTACTACATCTACTACACAGCCTTCAAGCTGTACCGCTACGGCTACGGCAACGCGATGGGCGTTATCCTCGCCATCAGATCGCCGTTCTGTCCGCTGTGCAGTTCAAGGTCACGCGGTCTGATTAAGAAGGAGGGAAATGACTATGGATACCAAAAATGAAAAAAAAATGAAGATTTTCCCCCCTACATGGTGTTCAGCACCATCGTCATCATCCTGCTGGCCATCGCGTTCGCGTTCCCGCTGTACTGGATCCTGACGGGCTCCTTTAAGACGCAGATCTCCATCAACTCCACACCCCGAATGGTGCCGAGCGAGTGGGTCGCGACGAACTATGACAAGCTGTTCAGCCGCCAGAAGTCCCCGCTGTGGGAGTTCGCGGTGCCGTTCAGCAGCCACTTCAGCGCGGACGGCAAGGACATCATCTGGTGGGCCGGTCCCCAGGTGCCCGCCGCTGTGCGCTGGCTCATCAACACGGTCTTTATGGCCGTTGCCTCGATGATCCTGACCTGCATCACCTCCGCTATGGCAGGCTATGCGCTGGCAAAAAAGCGCTTTGTGGGCCGCAGCATCCTCTTTACCCTGATCGTCTGCGCCATGGCGCTGCCGAAGCAGGTCATCCTGATCCCCCTGCTGCGCGAGATGAGCAGCCTGCAGCTCTACAACACGATCTGGGCGGTCATCTTCCCCATCGTCGGCTGGCCGTTCGGCGTATTCCTGATGAAGCAGTTCAGTGAGGGCATCCCCACTGAGATGCTGGAAGCGGCCCGCATCGACGGTGCAAGCGAGGCCAAGACCTTCATCGACATCGTGCTGCCCATGGTCAAGCCCGGCATCGGCGCACTGGCCATCTTCACCTTCATCAACTCGTGGAACGATTACTTCATGCAGTTGATCATGCTGTCCAGCACCAGCAAGCTGACGATCTCTCTTGGTATCGCCAAGCTGCAGGCCGAGAACTCCACCGACTACGGCCTGATCATGGCCGGTGCCGCGCTGGCAGCCGTGCCCATCATCATCGTGTTCCTGGCCTTCCAGAAGTACTTCACGAAGGGCATCACGATGGGCGCTGTCAAGGGCTAAAAACGCAAAACGGGGTGTTATGGCGGGGCTCTCTCCCCCGGTCGCTGCGGCGACGGCCCCCTCGCAGAGGGAGAGAGCCCTGCCATTGCCCGAATCCTACCCGTACAGAAAAGCCTTCCCCCTTGGGGGCAAGGTGTCTGTGGCCCCGACCACAGACGGATGAGGGGCAGCCTGCCGGGGATTGCCCGCAAACGGGCCGTGCCAGCAGGCTCCGCCCTCATCAGTCACCTTCGGTGACAGCTCCTCCCTCGGGGGAAGCCTTTACATACAGTTTTACGAACAGGGAGTGTTTGTATATGAAAGACATCAACAAATATCGCGGCATTATCCCCGCCTTCTACGCATGCTACGCACCGGACGGCTCTATCTCCACCGAGGGCGTCAAGGCACTGACCCGCCACCTGATCGCCAAGGGCGTCAAGGGCGTTTACGTCGGCGGCTCCTCCGGCGAGTGCATCTACCAGCACCCGGATGAGCGCAAGGCCGTGCTGGAGGCCGTCATGAGCGAGGCCAAGGGCAAGATCACCGTTATTGCCCACGTCGCCTGCAACAACACGGCGGACTCCGTCGAGCTGGCCGCCCATGCTGAAAAGTGCGGCGTTGACGCTATCGCGTCCATCCCGCCGATCTACTTCCACCTGCCCAACTACGCCATCGCGGACTACTGGAACGCCATGAGCGCCGCCGCGCCCAACACCGAGTTCATCATCTACAACATCCCGCAGCTGGCCGGTACCGCCCTGACGATGCCCCTGCTGAACGAGATGCTCAAGAACCCCAACGTCATCGCGGTCAAGAACTCCTCGATGCCCACCCAGGACATCCAGATGTTCAAGGATGCCGGTATTCAGGCGCGCGGTGCGGACGGCTTCGCCGTGTTCAACGGCCCCGATGAGCAGTTCGTCTCCGGCCGTGTCATGGGCGCGGACGGCGGCATCGGCGGCACCTACGCCGTCATGCCGGAGCTGTTCATCCACATGAACGAGCTGATCGAACAGGGCGACATCCCCGCCGCCCGCGCCATCCAGTACAAGGCAGACCGCATCATCTACAAAATGTGCGAAGCCAAGGGCAACCTGTACGCCGTCATGAAGGAGATCCTGCGCCGGATGTACGGGCTGGATCTGGGCGGTGTGCGCGCCCCGCTGGCGAACCTTGCGCCGGAGGACGAGGCCATCGTCGCCGAGGCGCAGCGCATGATTGAGGAAGCCGTCGCGGCACTGTGAGGAGCGCAGCATGATCGTAGATTCGTTTGATTACATCGCCTGTTACAAGGGGTTGCACCCCAATCTAGACACGGCGATTGACTGGCTGAACAGCCATACCCTTGACGCGCTGGAAAACGGTAAGACCATCATTGACGGCGAGAACGTCTTTGTCAACGTGATGGACGCCGACCTGCGCGATGCCGACGGCGCTGCGTTCGAGTACCACCGCCGCTATGCCGACCTGCAGATCGACCTGACCGGCAGCGAGCATCTGGGCTGGGCGTCCGAGGGCACGGAGCAGGGCGAGTTTGACGAAGCCGCCGACTGCGGCTTCAAGTCCGGTGCCGAGCACGTCGGCGGCGTTTTGGGCGGCGGGCGGTTTGCCATCTTCTTCCCCGGTGAGCTGCACAAGCCCAGCTGCAAAAGCGAGGCTGCAACCACGTAAGAAAAGCCGTGGTCAAGATTTTGATGAAATAATAAGTAATGCATTGTGGTTCTGTAGGGAGCGGTCTTGACCGCTCCGCGGGACCTTGCACCGGCCACTGCGCTCCCGGGTGGCATGTATGCCACCCTTACAAGTAGGGGACGCATATATGCGTCCCGGGAGCTTTGCGGTTGCCGCGAACGGGCACGGAGGGGTCAAGACCCCTCCCTACAATGCTTACATAAAAAGGAGTTTGCCACCATGACCCACGAACAAATCTTCAACCAGATCCAAGGCGGCCTTATCGTCTCCTGCCAGGCGCTGGAGCACGAGCCGCTGTATACAAAAGAGGGCGGCGTCATGCCGCTGATGGCCAAGGCGGCGGCACAGTCCGGCGCTGTCGGAATCCGCGCCAATACGGTGCGCGACATCACCCAGATCAAGCAGGTGGTGGACCTGCCGGTCATCGGCATCATCAAAAAGGGATTACCCCGGCACGCCGATGTACATCACCGTCACGATGCAGGAGGTCGATGAGCTCGTCGCCTGCGGCGTGGACATTCTGGCCGTGCAGGGCACCGGCGCCCTGCGCCCCAACGGGCAGACGAGCGCCGAGTTCATCCGCGCCATCAAGGAGAAGTACCCCGACCAGCTCGTTATGGCCGACTGCGACAACATTGAGAACGCGCTGGCCTGCGCGGGGGCCGGTGCGGACTTTGTCGGCACGACGATGCGCGGCTACACGCCCGAGACGACGGGCATCAACGATGTGGACTTCGGCTTTATCGCCCAGCTCGCGCGGGAGTGCCCGGCCAAGGTCATCGCCGAGGGCCATATCCACACGCCGGAGCAGGCCGTGCAGGCGCTTTACGCCGGTGCGTTCGCCCTCGTCGTCGGCGGTGCCATCACCCGCCCGGCGGAGATCACGGCCCGCTACACCGCGGCCATCAACAACCACAAATAAGCAGGTGCGCTATGAGTAAAACCTATCTGGGCGTTGACATCGGCGGCACGGCGGTCAAGCTGGGGCTCGTTGATGAGAACGGCAGGGTGCTGCGCCGCGCCGAGCGCAGCGTCAGCTTTGACGGCTACAAAACGCCGATCCTGGATACCGTGCAGGCGGCCATCCACGAATTTCTGACTGCGGACGCGCCGAGGCTCGAGGGCATCGCTGTGTCCGCCACGGGCCAGATCGACAGCCGCCGCGGCGTGGTCGCGGGGACCTGCGGCAATTTCCCGGGGTGGATCGGCGCGGACATTAAAGGTACGCTGGAGCGTGCCTTCGGCCTGCCCGTCACCGTCGCCAACGACGCCAACTGTATGCTGCTGGGGCGAAGTCTGGGCCGGTGCGGCTAAGGGCTATACCGATGTCATCGGTGTGACGCTGGGCACCGGCGTCGGCGGCGGCATCCTGACCGGCGGACGTCTGCTGGAGGGGGCGCGCGGCCTTGGCGGCGAGCTGGGGCATTTCCGTCTGCACGCGCTGGACGGCGTGGCCTGCACCTGCGGAGCCATCGGCTGTTATGAGCGCTACGCCGCCACAACGGCGCTGGTCCGCAGCGCCCAGAAGGCCGGGCTGGACGCGCCCGACGGGCGTGCGATTTTTTGAGGCTGCCGCCGCGGGCGACGCCCGCACGCTGGCGGTGCTGAACCGCTGGATCAACGAGATCGCACAGGGACTGGCGGGGCTTGTACACATCTTCAACCCGCAGCTGATCCTGATCGGCGGCGGCGTCAGCGCGCAGCAGGCGCTTCTGATCGACCCGCTGGCCGCGCAGGTGCGCAAAAGCATCATGCCCGCCTTCGCCGAGGGCCTTGAGGTCAGGGCCGCAGCCCTCCAGAACGACGCCGGGCTTGTCGGCGCAGTGTATTATTTTAAACAGCAGCAGTAAGGCGGACGGCCCGGGTCGCCGAGGGCGCCGCCTCCCTACAGCTCCACCATGAAATTCCCCCCGCCGCACCCCGGCGGCGGGGAAATTTTTTTTGCGGAAATACAGTATGTAAAATTTGGAACGCAAAAGCGCAAAAAATGTGCGAACGACGGCCTTTTGTGGGTTCTGGACAAAAATATTGACTTTGAACCGATGGTTTTGGCACGGCGCAGACGGGCGTAAATTGTTGCAATTACAGAGCGTGTGTGTTATACTCTTCATTATGAATAAGTGTGTAAAATTGCCCAAACGAGGCAGAGCGCACGGGACAAAAACCGGTCGTCGACGGACTGACCGGCTCACAAAACAATAAAGGAGCGCACTATGAAAGTAGTAATTCTGGCTGGCGGCCTTGGCACGCGCATCAGCGAAGAAAGCGTCTACAAACCCAAGCCGATGATCGAAATCGGCAACATGCCCATCCTGTGGCATATCATGAAGGAATATTCCTACTACGGCTTTCACGACTTTGTCATCTGCGCGGGCTACAAGCAGCACATGATCAAGGAGTGGTTCGCGGATTACTTCCTGCATACCAGCGATATTACGTTTGATTTCACCCGCGGCCAGAACGAGATGATCGTCCACAACCACCACACCGAGCCGTGGAAGGTCACCGTTGTGGACACCGGCCTCAACACGATGACCGGCGGGCGCATCAAACGCATTCGTCCCTACATCGGCAATGAGACCTTCATGATGACCTACGGCGACGGCGTCTGCGATGTGGACATTGCCAAGCTGGTGGCATTCCACCGCGAGAACGGCAAGATCGCCACGCTGACCGCCGTTCAGCAGGAGCAGCAGAAGGGTGTTCTGGATATTGCCGAGGATAATTCTGTCTGTTCTTTCCGTGAAAAGAAGGCCAGCGACGGCGCGCTTATCAACGCGGGCTATATGGTGCTGGAGCCGCAGATTTTCGACTATCTGGACGGCGACGCCTGCGTCTTTGAGCAGAAGCCGCTGCAGAAGCTGGCCGAGGAGGGTCAGCTGATGAGCTATATCCACAAGGGCTTCTGGCAGTGCATGGACACCGCCCGCGAGAAGCAGGTCCTGGAGAAAATGCTTGCCACCGGCAACGCGCCCTGGAAGAAGTGGGAGGATTGATGATGGTACATTACGATCCTGAATTTTACCGCGGCAAGCGGGTGTTCGTCACCGGTCACACCGGCTTCAAGGGCAGCTGGCTCTGCAAGATGCTGCTGATGGCCGGGGCCGAGGTCACGGGCTACAGCCTGCAGCCGCCGACGCAGCCGAACCTTTTCTCCATCGCCGGCGTCGAGGGCAAGATGCACAGCGTCATCGGCGACATCCGCGACTTTGACGCGCTGAAGGCCGCTTTTTGACGCGGCTGCAGCCCGACATTGTGCTGCACCTGGCCGCGCAGCCCATCGTGCGCGACAGCTACAAGGACCCGCGCTACACCTATGAGACGAACGTTATGGGTACGGTCAACCTGCTGGAATGTGTGCGGCTGGCCCAGCAGCAGGGCAGAGCGCCCCGCTCGGTGCTGAACGTCACCACCGACAAGGTCTACCACAACAACGAGTGGGCCTGGGGCTACCGCGAGAACGAGCCGCTGGACGGTTTCGACCCCTACTCCAACAGCAAGAGCTGCTCGGAGTTGGCGACGCACTCCTACATCAACAGCTTTTTTGCCGATAAGACCGTGGCCGTCTCGACGGCCCGCGCGGGCAATGTCATCGGCGGCGGCGACTTTGCCAATGACCGCATCATCCCCGACTGCGTCCGCGCCATGGCCGCGGGCCGTAAGATCGGCGTGCGCAACCCCTACTCGACCCGCCCGTACCAGCATGTGCTGGAGCCGCTGGCGGCCTACCTGCTAATCGCCCAGCGCCAGTACGAGGACAGCCGCTTTGCGGGCTACTATAACGTAGGCCCCGACGACTGCGACTGCGTCACCACCGGCACGCTGGTGGATCTGTTCTGCCGGGCCTGGGGCGGCGACGCCGCCTGGGAGAATCAGGCCGAGGCCAATGCCCCGCACGAGGCCAACTTCCTGAAGCTGGACTGCAGCAAGCTGAAAACGACCTTCGGCTGGACGCCGCGCTGGCACATGGCCGAGTGCATGGAAAAGACCGTCGCCTTCAGCAAGATCTGGCTTGCCAACGGCGATGTCCCGGCGGAGATGGAAAAGGAAATTAACAGCTTCTTGGAGGGGCAGAAATGACAAAGGAACAGAGGAGTATAACAAGCGCTTTTGTCATTTCGGTTTTGGTAGGTGGAGCCTATCTGGTTTCCTGGCTGGCGCATGTATGGGGTGGTCAGCCGTGGCCCATCGGCAGCAACATGGTCAACTATGCCGTAGTTCTAGTACTGTTCGGCGTTTCGCTTTTGCTGTTCGGCAACCTTTTTGCCCGCATTCTGCCGCAAGAACGTGGCTTTGTGCGGGCTTGTGACGCGCGTCTGCAGGGTCGCGGCGCGGCAGCGGCCCTTGTGGTATCTGCGCTGGTGACAGCCGCCTACCTTATTTATTACGCGAACATTGGGGTGTCCAAGGAATTTGCGGGGCCTTCCTATTCGCCGTCCTCCCTGATGGCGCCGCAGATGGTGCCGCTGTATTACCTGCTTACGGTGCTGTTTTTTGTGGCGGCAATCTATCTGCTGCTGACGGGTAAGGACTGCCCGCAGTGGATGGCCTGGGGCGGCTACGGCCTTTCGGCAGTGATGTACTTCTTGGGCGTATGGATCGTCAATACGTTTGAGGGAGACCCGTACCACGGTGAGGCGTATTTGGAAAGCATCTACAACGTGGCTGACAGCATCCCCTATGAGGAGTTGACGACAGGCATCTACGGCCACTACGGACTGTTCTTTCTGCTGCCGATGAAGATCTTCGGTGCAAAGGCTGTCGTTATTCAATTCCTGATCGCGCTGGTCGGCGTTGTGACGGATCTGGCCATGCTGTACTGCATCCATCACCTGATAAAAAAGACTGGGTACGCCTGTTGATGGCACTGGTTGTGCCGGTCATTCCGTTTGCATAACAGACGGACGAATTTACTGGCAGCTGCAGCCTCACCGTTTGGTATCCCGATGTTGCTGGCGGCCTATATGGCTGTTCTGTTTGCGAAAAAAGCGTCGAAAAAAACGGCTCGGTTCTGGGGCGGCTGGCTTCTGTGCATGCTGGCAGTGCTGTGGAGCACCGAGAGTGGTCTGTTCTGTATCTCGGCTGGTGCGCGGGCTGCATCGTCCGCTGGTGGCAGCAGGAGCCATGGTACGCCCGCGGCCAGTGGGGAACGCTATGGTGCGCTGCTGCTGGGCGCTGTGTTGGCGGTGCTGGGGGCCATTGGCCTGACAAATTTGTATAACCTGGCCTGCGGCGGAGCACCGATCTTCAAGGTGTTTTTTTACCCGCTGTACAGCAGCAATTATATGGATGGTTCCATCGGCTACCCGCTTGAGCTAGGCGTGCGCCCATGGGTGTTTGTGCTGCTGCTTATGCTGGCCGTGCTGGCATGGTCGCTGTTCCAGACAACCGCTATCGGAAGAATAGCCAAAACGGAGAACATTGCCCCATTTGCGGCCTGCCTGTCGGTGCTGGGGCTGGTATCGTTCAGCTACTATGCAAACCGTTCTGCCTGGATGAATCTGGAGATCTGCCTGCCGGAGGCACTGCTCTGCCTGTGCTTCCCGCTGCAGGCGCTGACGGACGGGGAGGGGCTACGCAAGAAGCTGGGCGGCCTGTACTGCACGGCGGCACAGTCTGTGGGACTGGCCGTGCTGCTGGTGCTCTGCGTGCTTACGGCACAGCTGCCCGGCGGCGTGATGAATACAGTGATCCTGCAGGAGCGCGGTGCGTTCAGCACACGCGGCATCTATGCGGAGGTGGAGAATTTCTCTGCCAATATACCGGACAACACCTTTGCGGTTGGCCGCGATGTGGGGATCATCTACCATGCAGCAGGCTGGGACAACTACGGACATTATGTGGATGCTGCGGATTACGGCGTGGCAGATACCGAAAAATTACTCCCTCATATTCTGGCAGAGTTGAAGGCCCAGCCGAGCTTTGTCGTGGATGACATACTGGGGGTCTATCTGGGGCAGAATGGCTACACGCCCGACATGCTCGGATACCAGCTGCAGACGACCTTCACATCGGCTGGCGGCACGAACCCAATTACCTATTACTACTACGAAAAGCAATAAAAAAGGAGAGCAAAACCTATGGCATGGAAGAACGAGGCAGAAGCCCGCGAGCAGATCAAGGCGATGGTCGCCGAGTATTATCACGACTTCAAGGAGAAAAAGACCCCCTATCAGGAGGGTGATCGCATCACCTACGCAGCCCGCGTCTTTGACGAGAAGGAGATGTGCGCTCTGACCGATGCCACGCTGGACTTCTGGCTGACGACGGGCCGCTTTGCCGACCAGTTCGAAAAGGAATTTGCCAAGTGGATCGGCGTTAAGTTCGCCCATCTGGTCAACAGCGGTTCCTCCGCCAACCTGATCGCCTTCATGGCGCTGACCGCCCCCGAGCTAGGTGACCGCCAGATCAGGAAGGGCGACGAGATCATCACCGTGGCCTGCGGCTTCCCCACCACCGTGACCCCGGCCATCCAGTACGGCGCGGTGCCCGTGTTTGTGGATGTGACCGTGCCCCAGTACAACATCGACGTCACCAAGCTCGAGGCCGCCCTCTCCCCCAAGACGAAGGCTGTCATGATCGCCCACACACTGGGCAATCCGTTTGACCTGTCCGCCGTCAAGGCGTTCTGTGACGCCCACAACCTGTGGCTGGTCGAGGACAACTGCGACGCGCTGGGCACCCAGTACACCATCAACGGCGAGACCCGCTTTACCGGTACCTGGGCGACATCGGCACGTCCAGCTTCTACCCGCCGCACCACATGACAATGGGCGAGGGCGGCTGCGTTTACACCAACAACCCGCTGCTGAACCGCCTGATCCTCTCCTTCCGCGACTGGGGCCGCGACTGCATCTGCCCCTCCGGCCAGGATAACTTCTGCGGCCACCGCTTTGACGGTCAGTTCGGCGAGCTGCCCAAGGGCTACGACCACAAGTACGTCTACAGCCACTTTGGCTATAACCTCAAGGTCAC
>ENA-OQBD01000548-OQBD01000548.1-human-gut-metagenome-genome-assembly--contig:-NODE-548-length-20099-cov-3.055327_pt1 | contig 20099 bp, 15 predicted proteins | sample MGYA00242742_ERZ504543 | MGnify/ENA primary metagenome ERZ504543 (study PRJEB26092, sample SAMD00036239) | human gut metagenome | host: Homo sapiens | study: EMG produced TPA metagenomics assembly of...
AAGTATACTTCGCCCCCCGCTTGAAAGAAATCGAACTGTACACCGAACATGCAGGTGAGTTGCAGGCAGGTGTCCTGAAACGTTTGGTACGCATGGCCGCCAATACGGAATGGGGAAAGAAATATGACTATGCCTCTATTCGTACTTATGAAGATTTCAAAAAACGCCTTCCCATACAGACTTACGAAGAAATCAAACCTTATGTAGCCCGCTTGCGTGCCGGTGAGCAAAATTTGCTCTGGCCGTCGGAAATACGTTGGTTTGCCAAGTCTTCGGGAACAACCAACGATAAAAGCAAATTCCTGCCGGTCAGCAAAGAGTCTCTGCAAGACACTCATTATCAAGGCGGGAAAGATGCTGTTGCCATCTATCTGGGAATCAATCCCGAAAGCCGTTTTTTTCCGGAAAGGATTGATTCTCGGCGGTAGCCACAGCCCCAACCTGAACTCCAATCATAGTTTGGTAGGTGATTTATCTGCCATTCTGATACAGAATGTACACCCGCTGGTCAACTATATCCGTGTGCCAAGCAAGGAAATAGCCTTGATGAGCGAGTTCGAACCTAAGATGGAGGCCATAGCCAACAGTACAATCCATGCCAATGTCACCAATCTTTCGGGTGTGCCATCCTGGATGCTGGTACTTGTTAAACATATACTTGAAAAAACCGGGAAACAGTCATTGGAAGAAGTATGGCCCAATCTGGAAGTATTCTTCCATGGCGGAGTGGCTTTACTCCTTATCGGGAACAATACAGACAAGTCATCAAAAGTTCCAAGATGCACTATGTCGAGACATATAATGCCTCCGAAGGCTATTTCGGCACACAGAACGACCCGAACGATCCGGCCATGCTGCTGATGATTGATTACGGTGTTTTCTATGAATTCATACCTTTGGAAGATGTCGGCAAGGAAAATCCGCGTATCTACTGTCTGGAAGAAGTAGAACTCAACAAGAACTACGCAATGGTCATCTCCACTTCTGCCGGACTGTGGCGGTATATGATTGGAGATACCGTGAAGTTCACCAATAACCGCCCGTACAAATTCGTCATTACCGGCCGCACAAAGCATTTCATCAATGCCTTTGGCGAAGAACTTATCGTGGACAATGCGGAAAAAGGTTTAAGCAAAGCCTGTGCTGCCACGGGAGCACAGATTGTAGACTATTCCGCCGCTCCCGTCTTCATGGACGAACATGCCAAATGCCGCCATCAATGGCTGATTGAATTTGCCAAAATGCCAGATGACCTGGATAAATTTGCCAAAATATTGGATGACACCCTTAAAGAGGTAAACTCCGACTATGAAGCCAAACGACAGAATGACCTGGCTTTGCAGCCTCTGGAGATAATCGTTGCCCGCAGAAATCTGTTCCACGATTGGCTGGACAGTAAAGGCAAGCTTGGCGGACAGCATAAGATACCGCGCCTCAGCAATACAAGAGAATACATGGAAGAGATGCTGAAGCTCAACTTCAAAGAATAATACCACCGCCCAACAACAAGCCGTCCGCATCATAAAAGGCGGCGGCTTGCCCCGGGCGATAGACTCCAACGGCTCCAATAGCGAAACCCGCAGATATCCGTTCCCCTCCTGAGCGACCATACAGCGGTTTGCCTGCTTGCGATAGCGTATCTTTACGATAACCGTTTCCGCTCCCAATACCCGATGTGCACTGATAAGGTTCCAATCTTTAAGATACATTTCCTTTTTATATAAGGAGGCAAGTGGTGCAAGTACCACCTCGTTGGTTTCCATTCTGACTTCCTTCACAAATACAGCCCGATTCAGATGAATGCCCAGTCCGCGCCGTTGACCTATCGTATAGAAAGGGTATCCTTCATGCCATCCTAATACATCCCCTTTTCATCGAGAAAATGCCCTCTGCCCGGCAGTTGCTCCATAGGAACCTCACGCTTCAGGAAAGAACGGTAATCCAACGGACAGAAACACACTCCTATACTGTCTTTTTTAGTGGCGACACGCATAAACCCACGTTCAGCGGCATAAGCACGCGCATCCTCTTTTGTCATATCTCCCATCGGGAGTAACATCCGTTGCAAGATATCCTGTTTCAAGCCCCATAAAAAGAAAGTCTGGTCCTTGTCTCTGTCAACTGCCGGAGCAATGTAATAGTTGTCCTCTAAAAAGAGTTTACGTACGTAATGTCCGGTAGAGATCCAATAAATCCCCTTTTCATCGGCTATTTCCGCCAAAAGTTTCCACTTCAGCTCATTATTGCAGAGGGTACAGGGAACGGGGGTATGCCCCGCCAGATATTCATCTATAAAGTAACGGATAATGCGTTCACGGAAGAGTTCCCTTGCATCGTATGTAATATGCTCAATACCCAACCGTCCTGCCAGCGCCCGCGCATCTTCCAGATATTCCGTTTTTCCACCCACTTCGTAAAAACGGAAAGTGACTCCCGTTACTTCATAGCCGGCTTCCTGTAACTTCATGGCAGCCACGGAACTGTCCGTACCGCCGCTCATTCCCAATAATACACGTTCTTTTGACTTCATACTGCAAAAATAGTATTTCATCCTGAGAAAATCCTATCTTTGCCACTTTCAAAAAACAATCAAATTCAAACCATGAAACAAGACTATCGACTGCTCGTCCTCGACCTGGACGGAACCCTGACCAATTCGAAGAAAGAAATCTCTCCGCGCAATCTCCGTACCCTGTTACGGCTACAGCAAAGCGGCGTACGCCTGGTACTGGCATCAGGCCGTCCTACCTACGGCATTGTTCCTTTGGCGGAACAACTGCAAATGAAAGAAAACAACGGCTATATTCTTTCTTATAACGGCGGAGAAATCATAGACTGGAGTACCGGCGAACTACTGTATAAAAATCTGCTTCCCGACGATGTACTGCCTATCCTGTACCAGACTGCAACCGATAACCGGCAAACAATCCTCACATACGACAACGAATGCATACTTACCGAAAATCCCAACGACCCGTACGTACAAAAAGAAGCATTCCTCAACAAAATGCAGGTACGCTGCGTAGAGAACTTCCTGCAGGAAGTTCCCCATTCCCCTACCCAAATGCCTTATTGTAGGTGAACCGGAACAACTTATGAAAACAGAAGCCGAACTGAGCCTTCGTCTGCAAAGGCAAATCAGCGTATACCGTTCGGAACCTTATTTTCTGGAACTCGTTCCTTTGGGCATAGACAAAGCACGTTCGATCGCCGTATTATCGGAAAAGCTGGGTATCACCCGCGAAAGAAGTGGCAGCCATGGGCGACGGTTACAATGATCTCAGCATGATAAAATACGCCGGACTTGGTATAGCAATGAACAATGCACAGGAACCCGTGAAAGCTGCTGCGGACTACATTGCCCCAAGTAACGACGAAGATGGAGTAGCCATCGCCGTAGAACGATACTTCCTGCACGCTTTTTAAAAACAGATAGTCCTAATTTACAAATATTTGTTATACCTTTGCCTTTCCAAAAAGAACTAATTATCAAACGTTATGGAACAACAACTGACCATTTACAACACCTTAAATAGAAAAAAGGAGTTATTCGTACCTTTGCATGCTCCTCATGTAGGTATGTATGTCTGCGGACCGACCGTTTACGGTGATGCCCACCTGGGCCACGCACGTCCTGCCATTACTTTCGATTTACTTTTCCGCTATCTTACACACATTGGCTATAAAGTGCGCTATGTCCGCAATATTACCGATGTAGGTCATTTGGAGCATGACGCGGACGACGGTGAAGACAAAATTGCAAAGAAAGCCCGTTTGGAACAACTGGAGCCCATGGAAGTGGCACAGTATTATATAAACCGTTATCACAAGGCAATGGAAGCATTAAACGTGCTTTCTCCCAGCATCGAACCGCATGCATCGGGACATATCATCGAACAGATAGAGCTCGTAAAAGAGATACTGGAGAACGGCTACGCTTACGAAAGTGAAGGCTCCATTTACTTTGATGTAGCCAAATACAACAAAGACCACCACTACGGCAAACTGTCAGGACGTAATCTGGACGATGTACTAAACACTACGCGTGAACTGGACGGCCAGGAGGAAAAACACAATCCCGCCGACTTTGCACTGTGGAAACGTGCCCAACCGGAACATATCATGCGCTGGCCAAGCCCATGGAGTGACGGCTTCCCCGGCTGGCACGCCGAATGTACGGCAATGGGAAAGAAATATCTGGGTAAACATTTCGACATTCACGGTGGCGGTATGGACCTTATCTTCCCGCACCACGAATGTGAAATTGCACAATCCGTAGCATCACAAGGCGATGACATGGTGCATTACTGGATGCATAACAACATGATAACCATCAACGGACAGAAAATGGGTAAAAGCCTCGGCAACTTCATCACATTGGATGAGTTCTTCACCGGTTCCAACAAAACGCTGACACAGGCTTACAGCCCGATGACCATCCGTTTCTTCATTCTCCAGGCCCACTATCGCAGTACGGTAGATTTCAGCAATGAAGCCCTGCAAGCTGCAGAAAAAGGTCTGGCAAGGCTTATGGATGCTGTACACGGACTGGAAAAGATTGTTCCAGGCAAAGCTTCTACGGTAAACGTGAAAACATTACGTGCCGAATGCTATGAAGCCATGAACGATGATTTGAATTCTCCGATTGTAATAGCCCATCTCTTCGATGGTGCCAGAATGATAAACAATATCATTGCAGGCAATGACACCATTACAGCCGAAGACCTGAAAGAGCTGAAAGAGACCTTCCATCTCTTCTGCTTCGATATATTGGGACTGAAAGAGGAGAACACCTCCAATGAAGAACGCGAAGCCGCTTTCGGTAAAGTTGTAGACATGTTGCTGGCAGAACGTATAAAAGCCAAAGCCAACAAGGACTGGGCTACTTCCGATAAAATCCGTGATGAACTGACTGCATTAGGCTTTGCCATCAAGGACACCAAAGACGGATGTGAGTGGAAATTAAACAAGTAAACTCAAAACGGTTATAACCGTTTCCTATAAACGAAAGAAAGAGGTGCATCATATCCTCCAAAAAATTTACCCCTGCTACATATGATTGTAGCAGGGGGTAATTCAGTTTAGAAACAACAATTTTTATTTAATCGTACGGTATCATGTCCGACAAAATGCGCTCTCTGTACCAGGGATCGTCAATCTCCTTCAAGACTTTTCCCATCTCTGCACACAGCTCATCTACTATTTCCTTATTCTCCTCTAACGGAAGATTATTCATCTGATACGGATCTTTTTCGTCGTCAAATAAGAAACTCTTTACAAGCTTGTGATTATCACGGTCTACATAAAGAGCCAATGTGTAACGGGCCGATTTAAAACCGCGTGACGATGGAAAATAGGAACGGACCTTACCGTCTTCATCTTTCTTACCGTCTACGTTCTGAATATAAAGAGCTCCTGCAGGACGCACTATATCAGCTTTTTCATTAAAGAACAGCGGAGCATAATTGTGTCCCTGCACATTTGCCGGAATAGAATCGGAAAGACCCGCCAACCCCAACAAAGTAGGCATAATATCCGGAGAAGAAAGCATCAAATCATCCAGACGGGGTTGAATCTTGTCGGGGAAGCGAACCAGGAAAGGCACATTCATCGACTCGGAGAAAGGAGAATTCTTCGGATCGTCCGTGTGCTGGCTGCACATAGTCTCACCATGGTCGGAAGAGAAGACTACGATTGTGTTTTTATCCAATCCCAGTTCTTTCAACGCATCGAGTATCTGCCCGAAAGCACGGTCAACACCTGTAACGGAAGCGAAATAGTAACGTACACTCTCCGCCTTTGCCATTTTAGAATCGGCATTGGGGCGAACCAGCAGGCTGTCCAACGGCTGATCCTTGTATAAGTTGAAGTCCTGTTCCATACAGTCGTCCAACGAACGATAAGGACTATGCGGCGGATTCATGCCGACCATGATAAAGAACGGTTTCTTCGGGTCGCGTACATTTCCCTCATTCTTCAGATAAGAAATAACTTTACCTGACTCATGCAGCGGAGACCATTCGCGCGGATCATGCCGTTTACCGTCCGTATCCCAATAATGCGGATTCTTATGTTCATCAAAAGTTCCGTAAGCATACCAATAGTTAAATCCGTGACGACGGTCTTTCGGTGTATAAGCATCCCATGCTGGTATGCGGTCTTCCACATATTTTCCCGGACGCTGGGGGTCATTGGGGGTCGGGAAGTCTGCATGCAGTTTACCGAAATAAGCACAGTCGTACCCCGCATTGCTGAATACATCGCTCACACAGTCTACATCTTCACGCAACGAACTGATAGGACGGTTCGAATTGCAGTTCAAAGGAATGCCACTCTTGTTGGGATACATGCCTGTCAGTAACGAACCCCGGTGAGGACTGCTCAACGGGCAATTGCTCATGGCAGAGGTCAGTACCAAAGACTCTCTCGCAAAATCATTCAGACGAGGAGTATGCACCGGATCATTCCGGAAATTCACTTTCTCCCGAAAACCTTCCTGCCCCCAGAACTCCATTGCCTGATTGCGGAACTGGTCGGGAAAAACATAAATAACATTCGGCTGTTGGGCCTGCTCTGCCTGCGGAGTTTTACAACCCTGCAAGGCGAACAAGCCTAAACCACCTAACAATATATTCAATTGACTTTTCATTTTTCCAAATCTCTTTTACGCTTCAAAGCTTCCAGGAAATAATAATCGGCATAGTTCAGCGGAACATCGATTTCAGCACCGTGAGGAATACTGCCGACCGAGTGCATCAGGATAAAGTTCCCGTTTGTCCCTACCTCTGCACGATAAGCCGGAGAAGCAAGACTTTCCATAATTCTGTCAGCCGTTTCCTTATACCCCTTATCGGTAACATAGGTACTCAGTTCGTAGAGAGCAGAAGCTGTACATGCTGCGGCAGAAGCGTCACGAGGCTCGTTCGGAATCTTCGGAGCATCGAAGTCCCAGTAAGGAACCAAATCTTCGGGAAGGTTCTTGTTTCCGAAAATAAAGTTATACACCTTTTCTGCCTGTGCCAGATATTTGGCATCATGAGTATAACGATAACACATTGTATAACCGTACAAAGCCCATGCCTGTCCGCGAGCCCAAGACGATTCATCGGCGTAGCCCTGCGCTGTTTGTTTTTTGCGCACCTCACCAGTCTCTGGATCATAATCCACCACGTGGTAACAACTGTTGTCCGCACGGAAGTGGTTGGCCATAGTCGTATCAGCATGTTTCTTAGCCACATTATAGAAAGTAGAGTCGCCCGAAAGTTTAGTGGCTTCGAACAGCAGCTCCAAATTCATCATATTGTCAATGATAACCGGACATTTCCATCCGCGTTCGGCCTGCCAGCCTTTGTCGGCATCCCAAGACTGGATAACACCTGCACCCGGACGAAAACGGGTAGACAATGATTTAGCAGTCTGGATAATTACGGGCTTGTACTCTTCCTTATTGGCAAAACGATACCCGTTCAGATAGCTGGAACCAATCATAAAGCCTACATCATGATGCCAAGTAAGATATTGTACGGAATCCAATGCTTCAGTATACTTCTCTGCCAGCGGTAACCACTTTTTATCACCGGTCAGTTCGTACGTATACCAAATATTACCGGGAAAGAAACCAGAGCACCAGTCGTCGATAGGAACGTAGTGAATGCTACCATCCTTATTAATGGTACGCGGATTAAGAATTTTGCCAGATTTTTCGATAATGTCTGTCTGAAGTGTTTCCTGTGCCACCGCATTATCAATATTCTCCTGAATGAAATCATTTGCAGTCTGTTTTTGTCCTGCACAACTTGCTAAAACAAGAAGGGAAATACCCAATGTAGTAAGAGTCGTTTTCATAATAAGGGATTTATTTATTAATTATGTCTATTTTTTCGAAGACAAAAGTAGTGCATGCTTTCGAAATAACCCACCTAAATTATCCAATTAAAAGCTAAAATATTACATTTGTGTCCAAAACATCAGATTTCTCCTTAATATTAATCATTTATTACCAAACGACATGACGCCGCAAGAATTTTTCAAGAAAGACTGTTTTGCCGATAAAGCAGGTGTAGAACTGATAGAAATAAAAGAAGGATACAGCAAAGCCCGTCTGGTGATTACGGAAACACATCTCAATGCCGGAAATCGCACCCAAGGCGGAGCTGCTTTTTACACTGGCCGACCTCGCCTTTGGCAGCGGCAGCCAATTCTCACGGCACACTGGCTTTCTCACTGTCTTCCAATATCACTTTCCTGCGTAGCAGCGGTCCGGGCGACATATTATATGCCGAAGCCCGCGAACGGTACATCGGACGTACTACCGGACATTATCAGATTGACATCACCAACCAGAACGGTGAGCTGGTAGCCACATTCGAGTCAAGTATCTTCAGAAAAGGAGACGCACTGCCGTTTACTTTGTAACAACGGAAGTCATCGGGTAACGATTCCCCTTACACTTTTGAGGAAAGCTTTTTGCAGAGCCGAAAGTTCAAATACATATCCAAACGTATGGGAAGGTGGTTCTTATCATCGGAAACGAAGAAAGTAATCACCTCCTTCTCTTTTCCTTTCTTGTACTCCACGAAAGAGAATACAAGGCAGCGGTAAATTGTATCATTATTCGCTTCTATATCTTCCTTTCCGCGATAAATCAAGGTTTGCTCCTCCACTCTGCGCCCTGTTGCCATAGGGAAAAGTATCTTCTCGCCTATCTTGTAGTCTTTAGGGTTATAAGAACGGGCTTGCGCCAAAATACTCAGCATATCAAAGATACAGCGGCTGTCGCTGTACTCCATCTCCTGCGGTTCACGCACGGGATTATGCCAGGTACGTCTCTGCTTTACGGTAGCTATACCGTCATCATACGAGAACCATGCCTCGTCGACCGTATAGCGTTTTCCCTCCTCGGCTGCTTTACGAAAATAAAGCGGTTCCAGTTTATCGCTGACATAGCAAGTCAGCGTATCGCGCATTTTAAAGAAAAAATCCGTTTTCTTGCTGCCCACAGAAAGAAGATTGAAACGGTAGGCCGGCTGGAAGCGGTAAGTAGTAGCATTAGTAGTCAAGCTTGCCAGCCCTACTTTCTTCCAGATAAATTTCCAGTTGAAATACAAATCGTACATAACATGTTCGCCCGACTGAAACGCTTCGTTCTTAGCCACGCATTGAGCCTGCACAGGCATTATGCTGCACAGACACAGAAGTCCGGCCAGCAAAAACAATCCTGCAGCCCGCTTCCGTTTAATAACTATATCCCCTACCGCTGTTACGGTTGCTGTTGTTGCGGTTATTCTGGCTTTTCTTCTTTTTCTTGTCTTCATCTGGCTTTTGTTTTTTCAGTTCATCCGGTTTTTGCTTATCCAACGGTTTTTCTTTTACGTTCCAGTCCTGAATCAAATCAAAATTGGCCTTAAATTCCAATACCTGCGGATAGTAATAAACCATTTCGGGCTGGCGCCTGGCAGCATAATCACCGGTATCCCATACCCCATTCCCATTTGTATCATTAATGAGCCGGGCTCCATATTTACCCGGATTCAAATAATAAAAATCCGCTTTTCCTTCTACAACCGGAACAGTACGTACCACCTTGTCCTGAGCATCCAGCAATTCTACAAATGCAGTAGAATCAGCTCCGGTAATGTTGAAAAATATCTGTCCGTACTCTTCCAGTTTCTTTACAGTAAACTCCTTCTTCACTTTATCGGTAAACAAACCGTACAACCCGTGAAAAGCGGTCGAGTCCACTTCAAAAACGTAACTTTCACCCGGTTTCCAGTCTGCATACAGATTGTAACGTTTCAAATCCAACGAATCCCGCATAAAGTCAAACGGCACATCCTGCCATAGCGTATCGACCTTCTGCCTTACATGCAAGGCAGTATCATTAAAGCCGGCTACCGGTTCCGTAAAGCTCAATGTGATATAGTCGTATACATCCATTGCCGAAGGCGCATACACATCCATTGCAAGGAAAGGAGTCGGTTCCGGCTCTTCTTCACCCTTTTTCCTTCTTTTCTTCTTCTCCTTCTCGGCTTTTTCCTTCTCTTCCAGTTTCTTTTCCTGCAGTTTCTGCCAGCTTACCTTCGATACAATTCTCAAAGTATCTGTCCGGGGAACCAACTGATTCAAAGTATCTGTATACAAATAACTCAAGCTCATCCTCAATGTATCTTGCTGATAAAGCAAAGAATCTTTTATCCAATAGTGAATCGTGTCGTTCCTCCCGGTTGTCTGCTCAATGACAAAAGCATCCTTTTCATCGAAATTCAACCCTTTCATCAGCGGCAGACTGTCGGCAGGAGCCGTAAAATAAAAAGAGAATTTTTCCGGAGTAAGACGTTCCGTTTTCATAAGACGCTGCGAGAAGGTTTTTTCCTTGAAACTGCGCAACAGCACATCATCCGGCAGGAAATGGGTATATTGTCTCTCTACAATCGTATCTATGGTCAAAGAGTCTCGCCACAAGGTATCCTGGCGCATACGCCTTTCCATGGAAGGGATAATAACGGAGTCATTAAAAGCTATGACCTCCGTAGGCTGGGAAAATTTAAAATTCTGGTCGGCATCCATTAAAGCATAAATACGATATTTGCCAGGAGAGACTCCACGAATGGAAAACTGTCCACGGCTATCCGTACGGCCTACACGGTCGAAAGGCAACGTGGTAAATGCCGAATCGGCTAAATTGGCATGCAATCCTACCAGTACCCCCTTTACCGGTTCCAAATTCGATGCATCAAGCAACGTACCGGCAATGGCCATTGAATCAAGCTCTGCTCCGGTAGAAAATGTATAGGTAAACCCCTGCATCGGGTTTCCTTCATTATTATCCTGAATCGCGTCGGCAAAATCGATAGTATACGTAGTATTAGCCTTTAACGTATCTTGCAGGTTGACCACTACCCTTTTACCGTTTGCCTTTATTTCCGGTTGCTGCACTTGAGGAGGTGAAATAACCACTTTTTCATTGGCTTTCTCCAATTTGATAAACTCATCGAACTCAATAGAGATTTTACTCTTTTTGTTATGGAGTGCACCCGGCAGGGGAGAACCGGTGACAAAATGAGGCGGTTCCTCATCAATCGGACCACCTTCCAGTCGGCCCACACTGGCACAGGAATATAAAACAGCCACACTTACAGCTGCCCCTAACAACCGACGTACAAACGGTTTCATCTTAATATGATGCTTGCAATCTAACATGATGCAAAAATAAAGGTTATCCTGCAATTAGCAGTATGCTTTACAGTATTTTAATCAAAAAACAAATATTTCCTTCAAGTATATATAAAACATAGTTAAAAATGAGGGAAATTCATACCTTATATACGGAGAAAAGAATAATTTTGCGACCGAAAACTAAACATTATGATTTAGTTTTCACCGTTATCCTTCTTCTATGATTTACACACAAAAGCTTCGGATTAACTAGAATAAAATTATACAGAGAATAAAAGAGTATGAAGAGTAGATTAGTATTATTGGCATGTTGCCTGGCACTGCTCAGCAGTTGTGGACAAGGTGACAAAAGCACGGGAAAAGCACCCGAATTTGCAGTGATTACAGTAGAAACAACCACTGCCAACCTGACAAACAGTTATCCGGCTACTATTAAAGGAAAACAAGATGTGGAAATCCGTCCGATGGTAAGCGGTTTCATCACCAAATTACATGTGGACGAGGGTTCCGTCGTACACAAAGGACAAGTATTGTTCAGCATCGACCCTGTACAATACCAGGCTGCAGTAAATTCGGCCAAGGCTGCGGTTGAAACGGCAAAAGCCGCTGTAAACACACAAGAACTTACTGTAAGCAACAAACGCACGCTGAACCAAAAGAACATCATCAGCGATTACGACCTGCAAATGGCTGAAAACCAGTTGGCACAAACCAAAGCACAATTGGCACAGGCGGAAGCGCAACTGATCAATGCTCAAAACAACCTGTCATACACCAGTGTAACAAGCCCCAGCGACGGTATTGTAGGTACTATCCCCTACCGTGTAGGTAGTTTGGTAAGCCCCTCCATGGCCACCCCGTTGACCACAGTTGCCGACATCTCCGAAATGTTCGCTTATTTCTCCATGACCGAAAGACAGCTCCTGTCACTGATACGCGAAGGCGGAAGTACCAAGGATATTCTGGCAAAGATGCCTCAGGTACAACTGCAACTGATTGACGGAACCATGTATGCCGACAGTGGTCGTGTAGAAACCATCAGCGGCGTTATCGACCAGACTACAGGTGCAGTAAACATGCGTGCCCTCTTCCCCAACAAACACAACATTCTGCGTAGCGGCGGTACAGGAAACGTAGTATTCCCCAATCCGATGGAGAATGTAATCATGATTCCTCAATCGGCCACCACAGAAATACAGGACAAGAAATTCGTATTCGTTGCACAACCTGACAACACGCTGAAAAATACCGAAATACAGGTATTCAGCCTGAATGATGGCAAATATTTTTACGTTACAGACGGCTTGAAGGCCGGCGATAAAATCGTGATAGAAGGCGTACAGAACCTGAAAGACGGACAAAGCATCACTCCTATCACTCCTGAAGAGAAAGAGGCTGAATATCAGAAAGCCCTCAAAGACCAAAAAGAAGGTAATATCCAAACTGCGTTCAATTAACATTTAACGCCCCTAATCATTAAGTAACATGAAATTAGATAGATTTATTAATCGTCCGGTACTATCTACGGTAATCTCCATCCTGATAGTAATCCTGGGACTTATTGGTCTGGCAACGCTGCCTATCACCCAATATCCGGACATTGCACCACCGACGGTATCGGTACGCGCCACTTACCAGGGTGCCAACGCCCAAACGGTGTTGAACTCTGTCATTGCGCCGCTGGAAGACCAAATCAACGGTGTGGAGAACATGATGTACATGACTTCCAGTGCATCCAATAACGGTTCCGCCGAAATTTCCATTTACTTCAAACAGGGTACAGACCCGGATATGGCAGCCGTTAACGTACAGAACCGCGTTTCCATGGCTCAGGGTTTGCTACCGGCCGAAGTAACCAAAGTCGGTGTGACTACGCAGAAGCGACAGACATCCATGTTGATGGTATTCTCCATTTACGATGAGAAAGACCAGTACGACATCGAATTCCTTGAGAACTATGCCAACATCAACCTTATTCCGGAAGTAAAGCGTGTAAACGGTGTGGGTGATGCCACCGTGCTCGGTCAGGACTACTCCATGCGTATCTGGCTGAAACCGGATGTGATGGCACAATACAAGTTGATCCCTAACGATGTAGCCGGTGCACTGGCCGAACAAAATATCGAAGCGGCTCCCGGACAGTTTGGTGAACGCGGCAACCAAAGCTTCCAATACACCATCCGCTACAAAGGCCGTCTCCAACAGCCGGAAGAATTTGAGAATATCGTAATCAAAGCCCTTGAGAACGGTGAAGTTCTCCGTTTGAAAGACATTGCCGATATTGAACTCGGACGTCTGTCCTACAACTTCAATAATACGGTAAACGGCCATAAGGCAGTATCCTGTATCGTATACCAGATGGCAGGAACCAATGCTACGCAGACTATCAGTGACCTGGAAGAAGTACTTGGAAAAGCATCCGAAACGCTGCCTTCCGGTTTGAAAATCAATATCGCCCAAAGTGCCAATGACTTCCTGTTCGCTTCTATCCATGAAGTAATCAAAACATTGATTGAGGCGTTCATCCTCGTGTTCATCGTAGTGTATATCTTCCTGCAAGACATGCGCTCTACGCTGATTCCTGCCATTGCCATTCCGGTAGCTTTGATTGCTACTTTCTTCGTACTGCAACTGATCGGCTTCAGTATCAACCTGCTGACACTCTCGGCTATGGTGCTTGCCATCGCAATTGTAGTGGATGACGCCATAGTTGTCGTCGAAGGTGTCCATGCCAAGCTCGACCAGGGATATAAATCGGCACGGACTGCATCTATCGACGCCATGAGCGAGCTGGGCGGCGCTATCATTTCCATTACACTGGTGATGATGTCTGTGTTTGTGCCGGTAAGTTTCATGGGTGGTACAGCCGGTACATTCTACCGCCAGTTCGGTCTTACAATGGCCATCGCCATCGGTTTCTCCGCATTGAACGCCTTGACACTGAGTCCGGCCTTGTGTGCCATCTTCCTGAAACCGCACAACAGTGATGCTACCATGAAAGAGCGCATCGGTGTCGCAACTAAAGAGGCACGTAAAATCATGATATCCCGTTACGTGGATTCTATTGGCAGAATGATGCGTCCCGGCCTTACACTGCTCTTTACCACAATCGCCATCTTGGGTATGATTTTCGGTTTGTTCAGCTTTGAGAACCATCCTGTACTCTGTCTGGTAATGATTGTTATCAGCGTATTGGCATTAGCAGGTATGACTACGGATAAGTTCAAACACTCTTTCAACGCATCCTACGACTCCATCCTGGGTAAATACAAGAAACAAGTGCTCCGCTTTATCCAGAAGAAATGGCTCTCCGGCGGTATTGTGGTAGGTTCCATTGTACTGTTGATGGTGTTTATGAACATCACACCGACAGGTATGGTGCCCAACGAAGACACCGGTACCATCATGGGTGTAGTAACGCTTCCCCCCGGTACTTCACAAGAACGTGCCATGGAAGTGCTGAACCGTGTAGACAGTCTCGTTGCAGCCGACCCTGCGGTAGAATCGCGTACGGTAATTTCCGGTTTCAGCTTCATCGGTGGTCAGGGACCTTCCTACGGTTCGCTCATTATCAAGCTGAAAAAATTGGGAAGAACGTTCCACTATGCAGAATTCAACGGTAGTTTACGCCACACTTTTCATGCGTGCGCAAAAAATCATCAAGGAAGCACAGGTACTGTTCTTTGCTCCGCCTATGATTCCGGGTTATTCGGCATCCAGCGATATCGAACTGAACATGCAGGATAAAACCGGTGGCGACCTGAACCACTTCTTCGATGTAGTGAACGACTATACTGCTGCACTGGAAGCACGTCCGGAAATCAACTCCGCAAAGACCAGTTTTAACCCTAACTTCCCGCAATATATGTTGGATATTGATGCTGCTGCCTGTAAGAAAGCAGGTCTCAGCCCAAGCGACATCCTCAGCACCATGCAGGGATATTTCGGTGGACTTTACGCTTCTAACTTCAACAGCTTCGGTAAAATGTACCGTGTCATGATTCAGGCAGAACCGAATGCGACCAAAAATCTGGAATCACTCTCCAGTATCAAGGTGCGTAACGGCAATGAGATGGCTCCCATCACCCAGTTCGTATCCGTCAAGAAGGTATACGGTCCGGATATCATCAGCCGTTTCAACCTTTACACATCTATGAAAGTGATGGTGGCTCCTGCCAGCGGTTATACATCCGGTCAGGCACTTGCTGCCATTGCAGAAGTGGCCAAAGAGAACCTGCCTGCCGGTTTTGCCTACGAACTCGGCGGTATGGCACGTGAGGAAGCCGAAACCAGCGGTAGCACAACCGGTTTGATTTTTGTGCTCTGTTTCGTATTCGTTTACCTGTTGTTGAGTGCGCAATATGAAAGTTATATTCTTCCGCTCTCCGTATTGCTCTCCGTACCATTCGGATTGTTGGGTAGCTTCCTGTTTGTCAGCGGCATCGGTTCATTGGGTAACATTCCTGCATTGAAAATGATTTTGGGAACCATGTCTAACGACATCTACATGCAGATTGCACTTATCATGCTGATGGGTCTGTTGGCCAAGAACGCCATCCTGATCGTAGAGTTCGCCCTCGACCGCCGCAAAATGGGTATGAGCATTACATGGGCTGCCGTGCTGGGTGCCGCCGCCCGTCTGCGTCCTATCCTGATGACTTCTCTGGCAATGATTGTCGGTCTGCTCCCGTTGATGTTTGCTTCCGGTGCAGGAGCCAACGGTAACCGTACACTGGGAACTTCGGCTATCGGCGGTATGTTAATCGGTATGATTCTGCAGATATTCATCGTACCTGCCCTGTTCGTTGCTTTCCAATATCTCCAGGAGAAGGTTAAACCGATGGAATGGGGAAGATGTGGATAACTCGGATGCAGAACCTGAGATTGAACAATATACAAAATAGTGATTAGCGTTTAACGATTAATGGATAGTGGACATCCACAAGCAAAATACTAATTATTAAACACTAACCGCTAAACACTAAAATATAGTTTATCATGAAGAAAATAATAATTCTGATGTGCGCAACTGCTTTATTGAGCAGTTGCCATATCTACAAATCATACGACAGACCCGAAGATATTACAGTAGAAGGCCTATATCGGGACACCATTGCCGGTGGCGATACAACTTGCCGCAGATACTGCCAATTTCGGTAATCTGCCCTGGAAAGAAGTGTTTACGGATGCACAGTTACAGACACTTATCGAACAGGCATTGACCAACAATGCCGACCTTCGCAGCGCTGCACTCACCGTAAAGCAGGCTCAGGCAGCACTGATGTCCGCACGTCTGGCTTATGCTCCCAATGCTGGCTCTCTCTCCGCAAGGAACGGTAAGCAGCTTCGACAAAGGTAAAGCCACACAGACGTATTCGCTTCCTGTGACAGCAAGCTGGCAGATAGATCTGTTCGGTCAGTTGCTGAACCCCAAGCGTAAGGCTCAAGTCTCACTGAAACAGACACAGTTCTATGAACAGGCTGTACAGACACAAGTGATTGCAAACGTAGCCAATATGTACTATACGCTGCTAATGCTCGACCGCCAGTTGCAAATAAGCGAAAGCACCTGTGACATCCTGAAACGCAACCTTGAAACCGTAGAAGCAATGAAAGAGGCTGCTATGGCTAACAGTGCAGCCGTAGAGCAAAGCCGCACCGCCTATGCACAAGTACTGGCTTCCCTGCCCGATATCCGCCAAAGCATCCGTGAAACGGAAAACGCACTATGCCTGATGCTGAACCAACCTGCACAGAGCATTGCACGTGGTACATTGGAACAGCAGCAGTTACCTGCCGAATTCTCTACCGGTATTCCTTTACAACTGCTGTCCAACCGTCCCGATGTAAAAGCTGCTGAAATGTCACTGGCAGCAAGCTACTACGACACCAACAGCGCACGTGCAGCTTCTATCCGCAAATTACCTTAAGCGGTTCTGCCGGCTGGACCAACAGTGCAGGTTCCGCTATTATCAATCCAGGAAAGCTGCTGGCATCCGCTATCGGTTCGCTCACACAACCTCTGTTCTACCGCGGTGCCAACATTGCCCGGTTGAAACAAGCAAAGGCACAGGAAGAGCAAGCCAAAATCCAGTTCCAGACCACACTGCTCAAGGCCGGAAATGAAGTAAGCAATGCTTTGTATCAATATCAAATGACCTCGGACAAAGCCATTTCACGTGAAATTCAAGTGAATTCTGCCCGTAAAGCTGCGGAAGATACAAAAGAATTGTTTAACTTAGGCACGTCAACCTATTTGGAAGTCTTGTCCGCCGAACAGTCTTACCTCAGCGCACAGCTTTCGGAAGTGGCCGACACCTTCGACCGCATGCAGTCTGTAATCAGCCTGTATCAAGCATTGGGCGGAGGAAGAGAATAATATCAGTTACGGGTTATGGGTTATAAGTTATTTTTGACGGCTCATCTCCCATAACTCATAACTTATAATTTATAACTCATAACTAATTACTATGATTAGTCCATTAGCATCTGTAGATTCTACCGCAAAAATCGGTAAGAATGTAACCATTCAGCCTTTCGCTTACATCGAAGGAGATGTGGAAATCGGTGACGACTGCGTGATTATGTCAAATGCAAGTATCCTCAAGGGTACGCGTTTAGGTAAAGGAAATAAAGTACACCATGGTGCCGTACTGGGTAGTGAACCGCAAGATTTTCATTACACAGGCGAAGCAAGTCGGTTGATTATCGGTGACAACAACGACATTCGTGAAAATGTGGTTATCAGCCGTGCTACGCACGAAAGCGGATGTACGCGCATTGGCGATAGTAACTATCTAATGGACGGTGTTCACCTCTGCCACGACGTACAAGTAGGCAATCACTGTGTACTGGGAATTAAGAGCACGGTAGCTGGCGACTGCCACATAGACGACTGTACAATCCTGAGCAGTAATGTTATCCTACATCAGAATTGCCACATAGGCAGTTGGGTATTGATTCAGGCAGGTTGCCGCATCTCAAAAGATGTACCGCCTTATGTTATAATGAACGGCAATCCGGCAGAATATCACGGTATCAATGCGGTGGTACTTCAGCATAAGCATCAGGTTACCGAGCGTATTTTGCGCCATATAGTCAATGCTTACCGCCTGGTATATCAAGGGAATTTCAGCATACAGGACGCTTTACAGAAGATTGAAGATCAGGTTCCGATGAGTGATGAGATACATAATATCATCAACTTTATCCGTAACTCAAAAGGTATTGTAAAGTAAACCTCGGCATAATAAGAAAAAAGGCTTGCAGAAGTCCTGTGAATAAGATATCTGCAAGCCTATATTTTATATACCGGCTTTATTGCTATTCAGAGTATTATAACCCTCATACCTACTTGAAACGCAACATCCCGAAAAATTCCGGACAATGGAAGTTCGGCTTTTCCAAATCAATGGGATTCCATGACAGGAAATGAGGAGTCTGCAACTTATCACCGCATTTATAGAAATTGGCACGAATGGCCTTACCGTCCAATGAGGTGATATTATGCATAAAGAAAGCGGAATAAGGTACCACCAAAGCTACTTCCCAACTGCAATCTCCTATCCGCTCCTCAAAATCCTTCTGTCCCAAAGAAGACCAACGCTGTACTTTATCAAGCACTTCCTGCGGTGCATGTTGACGGTTAGAGCGTCCTGCTCCCGCACCGATAAGCAGTCTTCCAACACAGTTACATTCCATATTATAATATACTCCGTCTCCGGCAGGAATAGAAAAGAACTCCACACAGGCATCTTCCCAAACCGGCCCGATTGTCTTTGCCCGCTACTGCGCGTACCGACTTGGCTTTGCCTTTCCACTTTATAATGAATCAGGATAGCGTTGTCCGTATAAGCAATACGGAACTTTACGTCCGGACAGTACTGGATATGTCGTCCAATTCACTGTATTAACCTGGCTGCAAAAGCCACATTTTTCTTCCATCCAAAAGAGCAGGCACCGCTTCTACCGGTATATTTGCCATACTCACTTTCTTGACATCCAGTTCTTTCATCATCTTATTTTTAGGAGTTAATGCGAATAAGGGTAAGACACAGCAACCCATCATCGCCGCCATTATACACCTTTTCAAATGCATGAAGCTATGAATTTCTGCATTTCCGGAGTATGTTCTTCTACACTTTGAAGCAGTTTGAATTGAGCCTTTGTGCGCACCAGGTTATGTTCCGGATATTGAATTTTATAATAAGTATCGCCATTGATATAGTCGGCCAGGAAACGCACGCACTGCATATAAGGGAATAGAGCAGCCGCATAGGGCAGGTTCTCTATCTCTACCGGCAGCAGGAAAGATTTGGCCGATTCCAAATAGCCTTTTGTGAATGCCTTGAATATTTCCATATTGAAATTCACATTCGCAAGGTCTTTATCATCTTCCAAACCGGTATTGGCTCCCGAACGCAGGAAATCGCCAAAGTCGGAAAAGACGAAACTGGGCATTACGGTATCGAGGTCGATGACACAAAGTACATTGCCACTTTCGTCAAACATCATATTATTGACTTTCGTATCGCAATGGCAAACCCGCTTGGGTAACTTGCCTTCACGATGCAGGCGCTCCGCTTTGCACATTTCCTCTGCACGGCGCTCTATCTCATCCAGAAAATACCGTACTTCCTTTACACGTCCGGCAGCATCGGCCGCCACGGCATCGCGAAGCTGTTTCAAACGGAATTCCATATTATGGAAGTCAGGAATCGTCTCGCCCAGTTTATCGGGAATATCGGCAAGCATTGCCTGGAAATTACCGAAAGCTACGCCTGCATAATACGAATATTCGGGGTTAACCGTTTCGTAGGTCCTTGCATTGGGAATAAACGCCATGACACGCCAATAACTCTCACCATCATGCCAATAAGTCTTTCCTGTATCGGCAGGAAAGAAATGCAGCACCTTACGTTCAA
>ENA-OQBD01000549-OQBD01000549.1-human-gut-metagenome-genome-assembly--contig:-NODE-549-length-20045-cov-3.262627_pt1 | contig 20045 bp, 26 predicted proteins | sample MGYA00242742_ERZ504543 | MGnify/ENA primary metagenome ERZ504543 (study PRJEB26092, sample SAMD00036239) | human gut metagenome | host: Homo sapiens | study: EMG produced TPA metagenomics assembly of...
TGTACCTTTCGAAAGGGGAGAAGTGGTTTCTTTTATACACCAACGATGCACCATTTTAAGCGAAACGTACGAAGCTGAAGGAACACATCTTGTGGTGAGGGCGAACAAACAAGCTGCTGCAAAGCTTGTTGAGTTTAAGCAAAATTCATAAATTAATAAATCAATAAGCCTTACTTTCGAATTGTATTTTTAGGATTCCATCTGGTATTTATTACGTGATGGCACTAAGCCAGATGAGCTTAAAGCGTATCTGGCTTAGTAGACTTTTCTTAACACAGCAACAACTTTTCCCACGATAGTGCATTCTTTTACAATAATTGGGTCTAAAGAGGAATTTTCTGGCTGAAGTCTTATATGATCAGCTTCCTTATAAAAACGCTTTACCGTTGCACCATCCTCGATCAACGCAACGACAATTTCGCCATTACGAGCCACATTTTGCTGTTTGACGACTACATAATCACCGTCATTGATGCCAATTTCAATCATGGAATCGCCATGAACAGAAAGAATAAAGGATGCAGCATCTCCAACTAATTCAGTAGGTAGAGTCATAGTTGTTTCGATATTTTGCTCTGCAAGTATAGGTTCGCCTGCCGCAACGTTTCCTACAAGAGGAAGAGATAAGGTGTTATCAAAGCCTTCGGAGCCGAAGGATAAGTCAACATCAACAGTGTGGGGAAGTGCAATAGAACGAGATTTGAGAGGGTCGCGAACAATATAACCCTTTTCTTCTAAGGTTTTTAAGTGGACGTGTACCGTAGAGGGAGAAGAAAGATTAACTGCTTCAGCAATCTCACGTACGGTGGGTCCAAACCCTTTTTCGTGAATATAAGATTCAATAAATTCGTATACCGATCGTTGTCGCTTGGTAAGCGGAGCAGTCATACTATTTCCTTTCCAAATACGAACTTTTGTTCGTTTTTTATTGACAAGAACATCTGTTCGAATTAAAGTATACACGAACAAAAGTTCTATGCCAATATGGAGGTCCGCAATGGAAAAGAAATATCAGCATTATCGCACTGAAGGTACTGCGGCTCTCAAAGTTACTGTGCTTAATGAGCAAACGCCTATCATTCCTTTTAATCAGAATTCTCTTTCTAATCCTAAGCTGCAAGAAAATCAGCAGATAACTAGCAAAAATTAAAGCTTATGTTGCTAATGACCCTTTATTTGGCTCAATTAAAAAAGCTGAGCTTTCTTTTTTAACAAATAACCTCTCTGCAAATAAGGATCACCAAGTCTTTATTAAGGGAACATTCTTAACTACATTATTTGCTTTAGTGGTTATTCTTATTGGAGCTTAAGTTTTTACCACTATATCTTGTATACTAGCGTGTGTAATAAGAATTAAGGAGTTTACATGCGCTGTCCTTCTTGTGGTTTCCCTGAATCAAAAGTTGTCGATTCTCGTCCGGTAGAAGAAGGTTCTTCAATTCGTCGCAGACGAGAATGTCTTTCTTGTGGGGCGCGTTTTACTACCTATGAACGAACAGAAACAAGTCCTCTTTTAATAATAAAATCTGACGGATCATCTGAAGCATACAGTCGCGATAAGCTGTTTAGAGGCTTACTCAAAGCTTGTGCAAAGCGTCCTGTTTCACCAGAACAAATATATCAATTAATAGACGATATCGAAGCTGATTTAAGAAGCGAGTCAAAACGCGAAATTACTTCTAAAGCGTTAGGCGATAAAGCCCTCGATAAATTAGCAAACATCGACGAAGTAGCTTATATTCGCTTTGCAAGCGTCTATAAAGACTTCAAAAACATTGATGAATTTAAAGAAGCATTGAAGGGATTTTAATTAATGGAAAACCATCTTGTACATTCAATTCCTACAAAAAAACTTGTCGAAAATACTCTCATTCCACAAAATGCTTATCAAGGTGATGCGGGATATGATCTTTGCTCGACCGAAACGGTTACCTTAAAGCCTTTCGAGAGAAAGTTAATTCCTACAGGACTTGCCATTGAAATTCCCTTTGGTTATGCAGGTTTCGTTGTTCCTCGTAGTGGGCTCGCAATTAAACAAGGACTTTCTATAGTTAATGCTCCAGGTTTGATTGATAGCAACTATCGTGGCGAATTGAAAGTTATAGCAATTAATCTTGACCCTAAAGAACCAATCACGATTCAGGTCGGTGACCGTATTGCTCAGCTCGTTATTATGAAAGTTGAATCGCTTGAATTCAAAGAAGTTGAGGAATTAAACGATTCAGAGCGTGGTACAGGCGGATTCGGTTCAAGTGGTGTTTCAAAAGCTTAATTTCTAGGTATATTTATACATCCCAAGTCAAAATAGGCCCTTAGAACGGCTCTCATGGCTTCATTTTTATTTTACAACGCTGGCCTGCAGTTATAGTGCCTAAGTTCATGGATTTATAAATATCTCGTTAGTATTCCATTCAACAGTTGATAATATATGTTATGTAAACCTAGGATTTAAACTAAATATTCCTCTTATCGTTTAAAAGTTTATGAGTTGGTGCTAGTATTTTTCTTTGTGCACAACAGCACTTCTAAGATTCAAGACAAGGAGTTCCTATGATTAAGACCGAACCTGATCCGTATTGCAAAGGCGATAAATTTGCAGCAAAAAACGGAATGGTCGTAACTGAACTAGGTGAAAACTTTGCTAAAGCGCAAATGACCATTGATGAATCGTTCTTAAATGGTCTCGATATCCCTATGGGTGGTGTGTACTTCACTCTGGGAGATTTTACCTTTGGCGCTGCAAACCAATATATTACTAACGGAGTTGTAACGCTTGATGCATCCATAGATTTTATTGCTTCGGCAAAACTTGGAGATACTGTTACGGCAACCTGCACCCAAGTCTCACGTGCTCGCAAAATTGTTCGCAATGTGATCGAAATGCATGATCAAGACGGAAAGCTTCTTTGCGTAATGCGCTGCACTGGTTACCGAAAAGAAACTTGGAATTAATTGAACCTAAAGAAAGGACTGGAGTTTATGGCTGCCCCCCAGCAACGCCCTTCAGTGAAAAAGCCTTCGAGTTATTCATCCCTAAACCCATCGCTGGCATTTCAGCTTTCAGGACCACATACTTGGGCTGCAGCACTTACTCCTGTCCTTCTTGCCTATATATATTCAGGGATAACTTATTCCGGTAATATAAACTTCATTCTAGCTCTTATCCTTTTAGCGATAAGTATCTTGATGCAGTCGGCTGTTAACGTATTAAATGATTATTTCGATTATAAAAAAGGTACCGACTCGCTTGAAAACTCTTCTGAAGATGCCTTTGATGCAGTATTGGTATATAACCACTTAAATCCTCGTACGGTATTGCTGTATGCAATTTCTCTTTTAGTTTTGGCAGCTATCCTAGGATTCTATCTAGTTTTTATTACAGGGTGGCCACTGCTTATCCTTGGTTTAATTGGCGCACTTGCTGTAGTTCTCTACTCTGCTGGAAATACCCCTATTTCTTATCTGCCTGTAGGAGAGTTTGTAAGCGGTATTGTAATGGGTGGTCTTATTACTCTAGCAAGTTGTTATGTTCTATCTGGAATCTTAGATCCCCGAGTTCTTTTAATTTCTCTCCCCTGTATTATTGGTATTGGAATGATTCTCTTTACTAACAATACCTGCGATATTGAAAAAGATATTCCTGCCCACCGTAAAACAATTTCAGTTTTACTCGGTCGAAATACTGCTGTTAAAACATACCGCGCGATGATTGCAGTTTGGTTACTCGTAATCGTTGCGATTGTTGGAATCTTTTATGCACCAGGTATGCCTTTTATTCTTCTTTTGGTATTGGCAGCATTCCCTACTCTTCGAGCGCTTTTTTCCAATCCTCTAAATCAATCATCTCGTGACGGCGCGATGGCGCAAATAACCACACTAAACGTCCTTTTTACGGCATTCTATTGCTTGGCGCTCGCCTCTAGTGCCTTTTTAGTATGGATTTAATTGGGGAACGCTAAGGGTTTTAACTCCTTGTAGCGCACTTAAATCACATTCCTTGCAGAGCTCATCAATAGTACAAGGTTGCTGTTCTTTTATTAAGCCACTTGAATACGCCAGTAATCCTAAAAAATCTCGCGAGGAAAGCTTTGATCCTTCTCTGAGAAACTCGATGCTGAGATCATCTGCTCGTTTTGCAAGACGTCTACCATGAGTATCGACAAAGAGAGGAATGTGCCCATATTCAGGATGAGAAAACCTAAGTTTTTCACAAAGATATAGTTGTTTAGAAGTTGAAGCGAGGAGATCACAGCCCCTTACAACTGACGTAATCCCCATCTCTTCATCATCACACACAACAGCAAGCTGATAGGCAAAAATACCGTCACTTCTACGAATAATGAAGTCTCCGGATTCTTTTGGAAGAGATCCACTATAAGAGCCTTGAAAGTAATCTTTAAAGCTATAAGTAGCCTCATTTACTTTTATACGAAAAGAAGGATCCTTAAAACGTCCTTTTGAGATTCGTTCTTTCTCGGTTAAATTTCTACAAGTACCGGGATAGATTACCTCTTCCCCACTATGTGGTGCTGAAGCCGCATGTAAATCTGCTCGAGAACAATAACAGGGGTACACTAAATCCTGCTGCACGAGACAATTAAATGCTTCCTTGTAGAGGTCATTGCGTCTACTCTGATAGACTACTTCCCCCTCCCAAGTTAATCCAAGCCATTCGAAATCACGAAACAAAGATTCAATATATTCAGTTTTGCAACGGGCTGTATCTAAATCCTCCACACGCATACGCATAATTCCCCCTTGTTGCTTTACTAAAAGATAAGCAACAAGGAAAGAGAATGCATTTCCAACATGCAGTTTTCCGGAAGGAGTAGGTGCGAATCTTCCTACAAGACGAGAACTATTTGCGTCGGTCGATAACATGTTTAGTTTTGCCCATTGAACGTTCAATTCCGCCAGGTTCTACGAGCTGAACTTCCGAAGAAACCAACATTGATTCTTTCAGGGTTTGAGCAATATGCTTTCTGAAACCGTTCATTTCTTCATATGAATCAGTGAAAGCTGATGGTTCTAACTCTACAAGAATCTTCATGCGGTCGAGACCCGTATCATTGTCAACTTCAATGCGGTAAAACGGCGTCACACCCTTAATACCAGAGAGGATATCTTCAACCTGTGATGGGAATACATTAGTGCCACGAATAATAAGCATATCATCGCTGCGTTTACGGACTTTTTTCATACGTGCATGGGTACGACCACATTCGCAAGGCTCAGTAACAACATACGTAAGATCATGAGTGCGATAACGCAGTACTGGAATTGCCTGTTTATCAAGAGGCGTCAATACAAGTTCGCCTTCAACCCCTTCAGGAACTGGTTCACCTGTTTCGGGATCCACAACTTCCCAAAGGAAATGATCCTCAGCAATATGTTGCATGTCACGAACCGATAAGCACTCTCCCGCGACGCCAGGACCCATAACCTCGGTTAATCCATAGTTATCGGTGCAAGTAATATGCATGCGATTTTCAATTTCTCTTTCATCTTTGGAGGACAAGGTTCTCCGCCAAATAACCCAATACGTAAAGTTGAGTTTTTCCAATCAAATCCTGCTTTTTCTCCAACTTCGCACATATGAAGAGCATAAGAAGGTGTTGCAATAAGAACAGTTGAACCGTAGTCGTTAATCATTTGCAAGTGACGATCAGTGTTACCGGAACCTGCAGGAATCAACATACAACCCAGTTTTTGTAGACCATAGTGGAGTCCAAAACCGCCAGTAAACATGCCATAGCCAAAAGCCATTTGGGCACGATCACCAGGCACTACACCAGCCATACAGGCAAGGCGGGCAATACATTCACTCCAAATCTGCATGTCATGATTGTTGTAGCCTACAACAATTGGCTTACCGGTAGTACCGGAAAGACGCATGCAGCTCAGTGACCTCTTCAAGAGGAACAGCAAATAGCCCATAAGGAAACGTGTCTCTGAGAACCCGTTTTGTCAGTAAAGGGAAGCTTGCGAACATCTTCAAGAGAGCGTATGTCTGATGGATTTACTCCCATCTCATCCATTTTATTGCGATACCAATCAACTCGCTCATAAACGTAGCGTACCTGCTTTTGCAGTTTTGAAAGCTGCAGCGAAACGAATATCGTCTCGTGTCATCGTTTCAATATCAGGTTGATAAAGCCTTGTTTGCGAGTTAGTCATAGTGAAAATAATTCCTTTCGTGGCATCACGAATGTAGAGAAAATGGTAGCGAACAGTACGAAAAAGCTTTCAAACACTTAGCGTAGTTCCGCTTGATCGATAATGCGAACTCCTTCATTGCGCAATAGCTCTTCGGCAGCAAGAGGATCATCTACTCTAAAAGCAATGTAGGTAGCAATAAGGGAATAACTGTACGTTATATTTATACCCGCGTCCGCTATTATTCCAAACACGCGTGCTAATTCACCAGGTTCGTCAATAAGTTCAGCGCATACTACATCGGTGAGGGTTACTGCAGCACCTCGATCCTGCAATACCGCTAAACCGCGTTCGGGGTCATCCACGATAAAGCGAGCAATACCGTAATCCCCGGTATCTGAGCAGCTAAAGCCTCGTACGCTAATGCCTGCTTCTTGAAAATATCAAGATTACGCTTTAGATGACCCGGTTTACTTTGAACAAAAACACTTATCTGTTTAATACTCATTTAGAGCTCCCCTCTTGCATAGGAAGCGCCCTGTCGGAATGCTTCAATATTAATATCGATAGTTTTAGGTGGAACTTTAGCACGAATTACTTCTTCCCATAGCTCAGCTGAGAAAGGCAGGGAAACTGAAAGTGCTCCCAGAAGAACCACATTGGCGCATTTTGTTGTACCAGCTTTTCTTGCAATTTCACTAGCAGGAATCAAGGTCGCTCCATAGTCCTGTAAGCGCTTACGTGCTTGAGCAGGCATTGAAGCACGTCCCGTTAAAACAGGAAGAGGTTTAATTGATTCATCGTTGACCACTAATGAGCCGCTTGTTTTTAAAAAGGAAATATTTCTTAAAGCTTCAACGATTTCAAAAGAAACGACGCTATCAGCACAACCTTCATCACAAACCATAGTAGAAACGTTGTCGCCAAAACGTACAACCGTAGTAACAGCGCCTCCTCGCTGAGCCATTCCGTGAATTTCTGAAACCTTGCAATCAAGACCTGCTGCAGTAGCAACGCGAGCAAGAAGATCTGCTGCGGTAATAGTGCCTTGACCACCTACACCACAAAGAAGAATCGTATATACATTTGAATCCATCACTTATCGACTCCCCTCACGTGGCTCAATTGCCCCAAAATTACAGTATTGACGGCACTGATCGCAACCAATGCACAAGTCTGGATCAATAGAAGAAATGCCCGTTTCTGGATCAGAAGCAATAGCGGGACATCCTAATGTCTTGCAGATTCCGCAACCCGTGCAATCAGGTGTTACCACATAAGATTGCTTAGGAGATTTATCTAGAAGAACACAAGAACCCTGGAAGACTATGACATCCAGATCATCATTTTGAGTGGCATTTTTCAAAGCTGCTCGAACAGCCTTCATGTTAAATGCGTCAACACATTGAACATGATCGACACCTAAAGCTTCCAAAATTGCAGGAAGATTAAGTTCACGACTTGGACGGTTTTGCAAAGTAACCCCATTAAAAGGATTACCTTGTTGTCCTGTCATAGCAGTAGTTCGATTATCTAAAATACAAACGGTTCCTGCCCCTTTGTTGTAAATAGTATTCATCAGCGAAGTTAAGCCTGAATGAGCAAAAGTCGAATCGCCGATTACCGCAACAACGGGTCTATGATCGCCTTCTAGAGCCAACTCAAAGCCATGTGCCATTGAAACTGAAGCACCCATATCAAGCGTGGTATCCATTGCGGAAAGCGGCGGCAAAGCTCCTAAGGTATAACATCCAATATCACCTGTCACAATGGCACGAAGACGTGATAATTCCTTAAAGATTATGCGGTGAGGACAACCAGGGCATAGCGCTGGAGGTCTATTGGGGATATCACGCTCAGACTCTTTGTGTTCGGGAAGAGCTAAACCAAACGAAATACGAATCGCAGAAGGAGTAAGCTCTCCATCAGGAGGAAGAGGAACTTTAAAATCATTGAGTACGATCCCGCATGATTTAACCGCATCTGAAAGATAGGTCGAGGCTTCTTCGACAACATAAACTTCATCAACTGAATTTGCAAAATCCTGTAAGGCATTCTTTGGAAGAGGCCATGTCACGCCCAACTTAAAAACATCAACCTGTGGGCAAGCTTCTTTTACGTGTTGATAAACCGAGCCGGAACAAATTATTCCTTGACGCAACGAAGAAGTACCTTGCTGCTCAGATGCCCGTTCAACAACATTGTAAGGACACGTTTCAACCCAATTTTCGCAAAGACTCAATTCGTTCCACTAAAACTTTGCGACTGAGGTTTCGCGAAAGCAGGCATCATAACCCATTTGGAAGGGTCTTTTTCATAATGTTTTTTAGGGATCTCTTGACGCTGTCCAATTTCTACTGGTGTTTTCGTGTGTGAGATTCTGACCGTAGAGCGCATCATAACAGGAGTATCAAACTGTTCAGAAATCTCATACGCCTCTTTAGCAAAACGATGCGCTTCAGCTGAATCAGACGGTTCTAAAACTGGAATCAAAGAAGCCATGGCGTAGTAACGTGAGTCTTGTTCATTCTGAGAAGAAAACATACCCGGGTCATCTGCTGCAAGGAGAAGAAGGCCTCCATTGACTCCAGTGTACGCCGCGGTAAAAAGCGGATCTGCGCAGACATTAACTCCAACATGCTTCATAGTAACAAGACTACGAGCGCCTGCTGCAGAAGCACCAACGGCTACCTCTAAAGCAACTTTTTCATTGGGGCACCATTCGGCGTAAACATCAGGTAACTGTGCAAATGCCTCCATTGTTTCGGTCGAGGGCGTGCCAGGATAAGCCGTTCCAATATGACAACCAGCCTCCCATGCACCCTGGGCAATTGCTTCATTTCCCGAAAGAAGCTTCATAAACCTATCTCCTCATTACTCAGCGTACCGTAATACAAAGCACCCAATTTGAATAATGTCTCTATCTGAAAGCATGACATGATCAACGTTGGTATTGTTAACCCATACCCCGTTAAACGATTCAGTGTCTCGAATGGACCAACCATCCCCTACACGCTCTAGAAGAGCATGTTCGCGTGAGACAGTCATGTCATTTAAGAACACCTCACATTTTGGAGATCGACCAATTGAAGCTCGATCTCCCGTTAGCTGATAGACTAACCCCTCCTGTTTCCCATACAAAACCGTAAGAGTGGGTGTTGTAGCGGTGGAGCTAGGCACATCAGTGGTATCGGGCTCTAACGATACTACCTTAAATTCCTCCGTCGTATCCTGAAGACGATAACCACAAGCGGCACACGATTCATCTTGAGGATTAAGCGGACTATTGCATACAGGGCATCTATCCATTTTTCCTCCTAAGAGCTATAGCTTAAGTTGTTTGATTTAAGGTTGCATTACTCCCATAAATCAGAGGAGTGGTGTTTATCACGACACTTTCCGCTGAAGTTTGTTCGCCACTGAAACCTCGCATTAAACGGTCCCACCAAATTCCTATGCCTTCGATGAAATTGGGAGCGCTACAGGATTCTGCAGCAACAATATCACAAGATGCAATTTCTTCATTATGCTGATAAAACTTCGCTGTACCAACTTTTTGACCGACGCTTACATCACCTGAAATAGTGTCGAACTCGAACTCTTGACTTACATTCCCTTCAAGAGCAAAAACTTCAACAGACATCTCAGGGTCCGACAAAGTGGCCTTAAATGTTTTATCAATCCATCCTGAATGGCTAACATAAGCAACAACGGGAACTTCAGAGGTTTGACCATCAGAGGTAGTCATAGAAGTTGTTTCGGGGCTATGCGCGAGGGCGTAATCTATCACATTGTTAAAAACCCAGTCATCAAGTGTTGTAGCATCGGTAAAACGCTGTTGTTCAGAATTTGAATTAAGAACAACCGCATACAGAGTTTTGCCATCTCGTTCTACCGCTCCAGCAAAGCATTGACCTGCTTTTTCGGTATAGCCAGTTTTTACACCACAGGCACCCTCATAAGTCCCAATAAGTACATCAGTAGATTCAAGCGGTATATCAGCAGTAGCACCATTTCGCGTTACCTGGATAGTTGCACCATCCATGGAAACAATAGATCTAAAAGTTTCGTTTTTCATTACCTCGGAAACCATAGTTGCAACATCGCGAGCTGAGCAATACATCTCTGCATCATGTTGGTCGATGTCAAGCCCATGAGGATTAGCGAAAAGCGAATTCGTCATTCCTAGCTCTTGGGCTTTTTTGTTCATGGCATAAACAAAGGCATCATAGGCGGATTCGGGAACGTTTGTATCGCCTTGCTCTTGCAGCTGTTGCTTGACAGAGTCACCCATAGACTCAGCTATAGCCTGTGCAGCATCGTTGCCTGAAGGTATCATCAACGCCTTGAGTGCAGTTTCTAGATTCATCGAATCACCAGTTTGCAACATAGCAGATGATTCGCCAATGGTAGCAGCAGTTTGACTAACCGTGATGGTAGTCGACTGAGGATCACCATACTCAAGGGCAACGAGAGCAGTCATTACTTTAGTGATAGATGCGATATGAGTTTGCGTGTCTGCACCACGCTCAAAGTACACTTGACCCTGATCGTCGACAACATACACATATTCTGCAACTACATTGGGGCACGACGATGCGTTTAGCCCACGCGATTCTACGCTAATGCCCGCAATAATATCGGATTGTCTTACATCAGCCTGCGCTGTTGAAGGGAAAATCCCCACAGTAAGGCTAACACAAAGGAGAAAGGCGCTAATGCAAGCGCCTACTCTCGTACGATTAGAGATGTGAGAAAAGCAATTAGTCAACGACATAAACATCTTCCGGTTTGCATACCTTAAATCCTGCTGCCGAAAGTTTAACATCCAATGAAGGATCATTGACCTTTAAAACATCATACGCAAAATCTCCCACAATAAAGCAGTGAGCATATTCAACATTTATGTTGTTCTCATCCAAATAATCCATGAGATTAGCGAGCTCACCTGGCTTATTTGCAACGCGTACCGCAACCACGTCAATCAAACGTGCACGATAACCCGCAGCAGTAAGAGCATCACATGCTTTTTGAGGAGTGTCGCAAAAAATACGAAGAATACCAAAATCTGCAGTATCAGCTAAAAACAATGCCTGCATGTTTATATTGGCATCAGCAATAGTGCGAACCGCACTTGCAAGACGACCTTCTTCGTTTTCCAAGAAAACAGTTAGCTGAGAAATCATTAGTGCAACCCCTCTCGAAGATCGACAATACGTTTTGCTTTACCTTCGCTACGTTCTAAAGTTTTCGGCTCTACAATTTTAACGTCAACAGCAATTTGTAAGTTATCTTTCAAAGCTTTTTCAAGATCTCGCTTCAATTTCTCCAAACGACGAACCTCGTCGAAGGGGAAATCGGGAACAGTCTCAACCAACAATTCAACATGGTCAAGAGTACCTTTTGTGGTAAGAATAAGTTGATATTGAGCTGTAATCTCAGGGAAGGAAACAATTTCTTCCTCAATTTGTGACGGGAATACGTTTACGCCACGAAGAATCATCATATCGTCAGTTCTGCCTGTAATGCGATCCATTCTTCGGAAGGTGCGGCCACAAGAACATTCACCGGGAATAATGCGGGAAATATCTCGAGTGCGATAACGGATAAGCGGTGAACAGTCTTTGCAAAGTGTAGTGAACACCACTTCACCCCATTGACCATCTGGTACTGGCTGCAAGGTTTCAGGATCAACTATTTCAATAATAAATTGGTCTTCGCAGACATGAAGGCCATGCTGCATTTCACATTCACAAGCAACACCGGGGCCCATAATTTCTGATAGACCATAAATATCGAATACCTGGACACCAAGCTTCTCTTGAATTTCGCTTCGCATAGCTTCCGAACAGGGTTCAGCACCTAAAACAGCGGCATGAATCTTGAAATCCTTGGCCGGATCAAACCCTTCTTCTATTGCGACATCTGCAATATTAAGTGCATAAGAAGGCGTGCAGCAAAGAGCATCTACCTCAAAATCATGCATGAGCCTTACCTGTCGTTTAGTATTACCAGTCGACATAGGCAGCACAGTACAGCCCGCACGCTCACCACCATAATGGGCACCTAGCCCACCCGTAAACAATCCATACCCATAAGCGACCTGAATCGTAGCTTCTTTGCCACAATTTGCCGCATAGAGAAAACGAGCAAAGCAATCTCCCCAGCGATCCAAGTCTGCTTGCGTATATCCGACAACTGTTGCAGTGCCCGTAGTGCCTGAAGAGCAGTGAATTCGAGCAACTTCACTTTTTGGTACCGCAAACATTTCAAAGGGATAGGCATTACGCATATCCTGCTTCGTAGTAAAGGGAAACTTCGCAAGGTCTTCAAGGCAGGTAATGTCATCGGCAGAAAGACCTGCTTTTGCAAACGATTCTTTATAGAAAGGAATAGATTCAGAAACTCGTTTAACGAGATCCTTCAAGCGCTTAAGCTGTAGTGCCTCGAGATCTTCACGAGACATCGTTTCGATTTCGGGTTGATAAAGCACAAACGACCCCTTTCACTTACGAAGTGTGACTGCATCTTTAGATAAATAGGAAAGATAACCCATACAAAATAGTAATAAGTATTATGGCATTCTTGTCTAAACTTTATATTTAAGAACTAAGTATGGTGTCTGAGCAGCGGTAAATGACTTTAAGCACTGCCTCTCACAATCACTTCATCTTTCGGGGCATAATTCGACTCAAATACATCCTCGTGAAGAACGTTACCATTTGCATCTTTAACAATGCGCGTAATCGAAATACTGCTACCGTTCACTCCGGTAGTTTCAACATATTCTGTACCTTCTGCCACCGTATCATCAGTTTTGTATTTAACTGAATAGGGTTCTCCCTCTTTCCATTCACCATAGTCGGTTGATACTTCATAACCTGGATCAACGCCCCATAAAGTCGCAGTAACTGAAGAGTTGGTGTAAGACATAACGAGTATCACATCAGAAGAAGTGTCGTTTTGCCAGACAAGATCCATGTAAGGATAAGCGATAGCGGCATCTCTGCCTTCTGGGTAACTTTCAATATGCAGCGTATGATTGTGTCGTTCCGTGATTGGATACCCAGCGTCATATATAGCATTAAAAACTGTCGTTGCTACCTGGCAAATGCCGCCACCAATCGCATCAGAGTATTCTCCACCCACAATTGCCCCAGCATTTTGATAGCCTTTGTCTTCGGTAGCTTCTCCTGCAGTATCATTGAATGACCATGTGCCTCCATTTGCTTTAATGATTGAATTTGAAAGCAAATCGGCAGCGGTATGAATATTGACCGTTCTCGCTTCAGCACCTGACGAATATTGGGTAGTAAATGAAGAAATTTCGCTTATTAAACCGAAATCGACTGCATCGTCAAAAGAAACGGTAGAAGGTAAATCTGTCGATGAAAGTTCAATAGTAGGAGCTTCCGATCGGGATTCGCTCACAAAAAAGGTTTCATTCATTGATGCAATAGCATCCGAAATTAACGGAACAGTTCCCGTGGCATTTGACGATACGCTTATTGCACCTTGCTCATCACGAGAAATGCTTACTTGGAGATTAGAAAGTTCAATGTTGGAATGGAGTGAAGAAAGCAAAGCTTTTTTTGCGGTAGCTTCATCGAAAAGAGGCTTTAATATCCAGGAATCACCTTCCTGCTCAACTGAAGTAGTAATCCATTGTGAAAGATCTTGACGTGAAGCAGTCCAAGTCTGTCCTTCATAGGAAAATGTTGCCCCAGAAGACAAGGAAGCATTGATGCTATCAGCACAAATTCGAGCAGAATCTTCAGTGATCTGCAGAGGCATATACTGAGTCTCTAAAAGGTAGGAATTATTCTGATTTGAGCCAAAATACGTGTCATTGAGTCGAGAAATAAGCCAATCCCGTACTACCTCATTACCATCATGACCTGAGGTTACGGAAGCAATGCCTTCATCGTTCATTTCAACATTGTAATTCACGCGTTCATTACCAACCGCAGCAGTCATCTCTGAAAGAGTTTCCGATAAGGTAGTTTCGTTGAAAGTGCACTCCGGATTAAAATGCCATCCATTGAGCGCAGCTTGGATACGCGCAATTATTCCCCCCGTATTTCTTCCGACTTGAAATGCTTGTTCAACCGTGCCTTCGACATCGAAAGCGGCGTCAAGTTTACTGGATGGAAGCGTCCACTGCGTTCGTGAGTCAAGCGACTCTTCGTATGAAATCTGCTCTTCGACATTACCGGCATTTTCAGGAGTTTGAGGGTTTGCTTGAGCCTCTTCAGAGGAATAAAAAGTTGCAACATTTCCTGAAACTCTTGGAGAATAATACCCAGAAACCTGTTCAACCGCTTCTTGTTGCGTTAAGCCCGAAACATCAATTTCACCAATTGAAATACCTTGATAAATCTTATTACCATTAACGAGCGAATCTATACCAAAAGCACCACCAAGTAAAAGAACAATTACTAAGAAAGGTACTACTATTTTGTAGGGGAATCGGCGTTGCTTTTTATTCCATGAAGGGGCTGCGCGCCCTTTCGAGATGTGTTATCAAAACCAGATAACTGTCGACCCTGTTTTTGAGCGAGAGCGCTACCCTTTTGTGTTTTAAAACCACCGCGTGAAGCATCCATTCTTTTTGAAGAGTGACGTTCCTGATTCCAGATATGACTCGACATATTCTGCTCAGCAATTGATGATGTCGCAGATTGTCCTATTGATCCTTTTGCCGAATTTCGACGAGTAGATTGAGGTCTAAAAGAAGCTTGCACCCTCGACACTTCTCTTGAGTTCTTTCGAAAAGAAGCGCGTGAGCTAGCGTTCTCTTGAACCACCGAGGGACGATGCGCTCTTGTATTTTGAGAAGACGAGTTAACCTGTGTTCGCGGTTTAAAGGATCGCTGTACTTGAGGCCTCTTTCGCTTTAAGCGAGAATCCATACCAGTCTGAGAAAAATCAGAAAAAACTCTCTGCGAGCCATTACTACCTGATTTATCGCCTGCCTTTTGCGAGGCACGTGCACGTATTTCGTTAATGCGTGCTGAGAATCTTAAAGTATCTTGCGAATTTGATTTTGATGAAGTTTGAGGTACGGAAAACTGAGCTCCCCTATCCCGTGAAGAACTTTGTCTAAAATTCGATTTTTGCGCGCTTTTACGAGGGGATGGATGCTTATTGCCATCTCCTCTAAATTGAAATTGAGAACTATGGGAACGTTTTGAAGGCATCCCCTACCTATTCTCCTCCCTCATCATGTTGTTTCTCGCGCTGAGCGGCACGCATGCCTTGATACCCTTTTACAATATAGTACGTCGTAGTACCAATTAATAATACTAATCCAGCATATACAAACCAAAAGCCCCAAGAATACGCTTCAAATGAAAATCCAGGTAACCAGCTAACAGAAACAACACCAAGTCCTTCAAGCAACGGCATATTGAGGAGTACTCCTGCAAAACCTATATACAAAAAAGTTGTCGCTACTTTTCCAGCGTAAATAACAGGTACACGAACCTTCCAGCGAGACAATAAGTAAGATCCGCCGATTAGCATAAATATATCGCGTAAAACCACCACAAGGACAATCCAAAGAGGAAGACGTCCAATGATCAATAATCCTACAACACCTGAAATCATAAGGAATCGGTCAACAAAAGGATCTAACAGCTGACCTAATTTTGAAACAGAATTAGTTCGTCGAGCAACCTGACCATCGACCCAGTCAGTTGATGCGGCAATAGCGAAAACTAATGTTGCAGCAAGGTTGAAGCCATTTAATAACAGAACAAGAAATACAGGAATCATGCAAAGCCTAATAAAAGAAAGAAAATTAGGCAGAGTAAAAATTTTATTACTTACCTCATATTCTTCAGGCTTTTTATGATGCGACATAGTTTAATCCTCCACAAAGAACCGGGTAATAAGCCCGGTTCTTTCACTTCTATTCAACTACCGAAAAAAGAAACTTACTGTTGTTCAGCAGCAGCCTTCTCTCTAGCAGCTTTTGCTTCCTTTGCAGCCTTGATTCTAGCAGCTTTTTCGGCTTCTTTGCGCGCAAGCTCCGCCTTTTCTTCTTCTGTTGGCTCAGGTTTCGAAATTGTTACCTTTTTCTTTTCCGTACTTGGATGAACAAGAACGGGATTCATCGTCAAGCAAGATTTGGGACACTCCCGTATACAGGAGCCGCATTGAATGCAAGCAAAATGATCTATAGTCCAAGTTTGATCATTTTTATTCACCGAAATAGCATTGGTTGGACAACGCTTTTCGCAAATCCCACAGTAGATACAATTTGAATAGTCGAACTCCACAACGCCCTTCATGCAAGCTGGATGCTCAGGTTCTTCGAAAGGATACCGAATAGTTTCGGGTTTCGAAAACAGTGAGCGAAGGGTCATCTTTCCTAATTTTAAAACCACCCATTACGCTCCTACCTTTCCGTACAACTTATGCAAGGGTCAATTGAAAGAACAATCATATTTACGTCTGCGATTTCGCATCCTTTTAAGGCCATGGTCATACCAGCAAGATTTTGCGAAGTAGGAGTACGGATTCGCATGCGCTCAAGATTTTTTGTTCCGTTACCGCTGCAGTAATAAAAAACTTCACCGCGAGGCTGTTCAAGAATGTTGCACGCTTCCGAACCATCAGCAGGAGCTCCTTTTACCGGAATATGAACAGGGCCATCAGGTATTTTATCGATAAGCTCATTAATGATTTCGATTGACTGCAACACTTCTAGTGCACGAACCTTTACACGCGCATAACAATCACCCGCAGTTTCCATAATTGGCTCAAACGAGGAAAGTTCTCCATAACCGCCAATTCCTAAACAGCGAACATCATTGTTCACATTACTTGCTCGAGCAAACGGTCCAACCATACCGTATTCGTAAGCATGTTCTTCATCTATAACGCCAATTCCAACGGTGCGATTTTTAACCGAAGAATCTTTCAAAAAGGCATTACAGATTTCGCCATATTCTTTTCCAAGACCTTTTAAGGTGTCCTTTATAGAGGCAAGCATAGGAGCATCAATATCTTTAGTAACGCCTCCTAAAAGCGTATACGAAAGAATCACGCGTCCACCAGCAACCGCTTCAAAAATATCAAGAATTCGTTCACGTAAACGCCAGGTATGCATAAATAAGCTCTCATAACCAAATGCATCTGCTGCAAGACCCATCCACAAAAGATGAGAATGAATACGAGAGAGCTCATGCATGATCGTTCGCAAATATTCTGCGCGTTTTGGAACTTCTGCGCCCATTAAAGTTTCCACCGCTTGAGCATACCCATAACTATGACCAAAAGCACAAATACCGCATATACGTTCAGCAACATAAATGTATTGATGTATGTCGCGCGTCTCTACCAGTTTTTCAAGGCCTCGATGAATAAAACCGATTTGAGGCAAAACATCAACAACGGTTTCGTCCTGTACGACAAGGTCTAAATGAACAGGTTCCGGTAAAACAGGATGTTGGGGGCCAAAGGGTATAACTTGAGCTTTTCCCATCTTTATTCCCCTTCCTTGGATTCCGACTGAGCAGAAGCACTACGCGCTGCTTCCCTCTTTGCTTTTGCTTCCATTGCTGCACGCACTTTTGCAGCTTTTTCTGGATCCATTCCAGCAAGTTTAGCTTCAAGATCCTCGGTATTCTGACCTTTGCTCTCGGTTTTGCTATCTGGAGTAGATTCGTTACTGCCATCAGATTCGCGCGATGCTTTAGCTTTAGCCTCACGTGCCGCCTTAGCAGCAGCGATTTTCGCAGCCTTCTCACGCGCTGCAAGTTGTTCTGGGGAAATAATTGTCATAGGAGCTTCTACTCCATCGGGGAATTTATAGAAATTTCCCTTGAAATCCAGAACATTTCCCTCAATGTTAACCCCATAAAGTTCGTGAGCTTCATTTTCAAATACAAATGCAGCAATGAACATTCGGTAACCGAAGGAACGACCGTTTCGTTTTTTATGATTCCGCAAATTTTGAAATTAACGATTTCGTTATCAAGCACAAAAGTGTAGATCAGGGTAATGGTATTATCCCGTTCGAGTTTAGGAAGCAACTGATCGAGACGATATCCCTTCTCTTTGTACTCTTTGCAAGTATCAATAAGATTCTCTAGTGCCAATGGTCGAAAGTCTTGTTTTAATGACATAACTAGGCACCTTTCTTCTGTTCAGCAAACTTCTTAGCCTTTTCTTCAAGAACCGCAACACCTTGAACTACCGCATCAATAATAGCTTCGGGACGAACGGCGCATCCAGGTGCATATACATCTACTGGAATCGCTTGGTCTATACCGCCTATAACGTTGTAGCAATCATGGAAGATACCACCTGTACAAGCACAAACACCACAAGCAACCACTACTTTAGGTTCTACCATCTGGTTGTATATCTCTTGAATAACGCTTATATTTCGCTGATTAACGCTGCCAGTCACAAGGAAAATATCAGCGTGTTTGGGATTGCCTGTATTGATTACACCAAAACGTTCAGCATCATAAAGAGGCGTCAACGCTGCTAAGACTTCAATATCACATCCATTACAGCTCGAGCCGTCATAATGAATAATCCAAGGAGATTTCGAAATCGCAGACATATCTTCTCCTTACAGATAAATTAGTAGACCGATATTGATACCCGCAAAAATAAGGGTTACAACCCATGCAGATTTCAGAAGAAGCTGCCATTTTACACGGGCAAAATTGTTATCAATCCAGATTTCCAATAGATAGATAAGAATAAGCGCGACAATCACGACAGGGATACAGAGAGGATTATCCCAAACGAAAAACATCGCTACCCAAGCTAAAAACAAAATGTTTTCACACCAATGCATGATCTCAACTTGTCCGAGTACTTTACCGGACATTTCGGTAGTAACACCCTTTACAAGATCTTGGTGTGCATGATGTGAGTACGATAAATCAAAAAGGAGACTTACGAAGTTTAATAGTAAGAATAAAAAGTAAGCCTAAAAATACTCCAATAGCAGATCCAATAATGGGATAGTCCAAATGCAAAACCGTAGAAACATTAAAACTACCCGTTGCTAAGAAGAATCCGACAGCTAAAAGCAGCACCATAGGTTCGTACGCCATTACCTGCAGCGTTTCTCGATGAGCACCAACTTCTGCATAAGGAGAACGTGCAGCGTATGCAGCCATGATAAAAAGCATTTCTGCGAGCGTAACAATAAAGATGCAAAGCAGAAGATTTCCCCCGCAGAAAAACACACCACCAGCAATGAAGGTAAAGATAAGAGCCCAGAATACATACGTGCCAATAGCAGTATTTACAGCGGTATTTTCTTTACTAAACAGTTTTCTTACGTCGTAATAAGGCTGAAGCAAAGGAGGCCCTACACGACCCTGCATTCGAGCTGTAACCTTTCGGTCAAGACCAGCAAGCAAACAACCGAGTACCGTCGCCACTACCGCAAAAACAACTGAGGCAAGAAGCGTGATGAGAATTGAAATAATAGTATCCATTCAGTAACTCCTTTGCCTAGAGAATTCCAATAGTAACCGTCAAATATACAGCCCATATAAAGGCAGCGGCTAGCAACACATAGCAAGCTATGGTGCCAATGGGGCGAATTTTTGCTTCACCAAACACGGGCTCCAGATACCAATTTCGAGCCGTAGCAGCACTGGGTTGAGAAAGCGAATTCACAAAAGTACGTTCAGCATTATTTACTGAAATACCTGCAAGATAGGCATCTGTTTTGCGAACATTCTTCTTAAATTTGCGCATTCCGCCAAGAAGCACCACCGCCATAACTAAGCAAATTATTGCTGCAATATAGAGATCATCGTCCAAGATAGGCTGGATAGCGATACCAAGTACTGATGCAATGTAAGGTTCGATCAGATAATCAGACATAAGCGGAATTGCCGCACAGCAAA
>ENA-OQBD01000550-OQBD01000550.1-human-gut-metagenome-genome-assembly--contig:-NODE-550-length-20033-cov-2.684367_pt1 | contig 20033 bp, 17 predicted proteins | sample MGYA00242742_ERZ504543 | MGnify/ENA primary metagenome ERZ504543 (study PRJEB26092, sample SAMD00036239) | human gut metagenome | host: Homo sapiens | study: EMG produced TPA metagenomics assembly of...
TCTTTAAGATCATCCAGTCTATGTTTTTCATTGTTCTTCTCTCCTACCGGTAGGATGGTTTTATCGCAACTTCCCGCTCAATGTATTCAATAAATTCTTCAAGAGTTCTGGAAATCCTTTTATTCTTGGAATAAACAAACCAGGTATTACGGATCACTTCAGTTCCATCTGTCTTTACCAGAGGTGTCAGGCAGAGATTGTACTCATTCTGGAAATCATCCGGCAGGAAACAGCAGGTATATCCAAGTCCTTTATTGATCAGCTGCCACGCAAAGTCAATATAACCAACCGCCATACCAGCCGGTGCTTCTGTTTGAAAACGATCCTCCCACCAGCTGTTCAAAAGCTCCTGTGTGCGGTCATTGGTCTTATAGCCAATTCGCTGCATCTTCGGCAGATCTTCAATATCCACCGGCTCTTTTGTGACCAGATACCCCCGGTTCTGTGCCACCAGCACCTGATGCACCGCGCCTTCATAATCCCCACGGATAAATCCTACATCGATGGAATCCTCAAGCATTTTGCGGAACAGGATATTGCTCTGCTCGTTGATGATTTCAAACGTTGTGTGTGGATGTTCTGATGTATAACGGAACAGAATATCCGATAACGTATATTTGCTGTATGTATAAGAAGAGCCGATCAAAATACTGTCTTTGGTCTTCTCCTTGAATTCTTCCAGCTTCTCTTTTGTTTCTTTCATGAATTCCAGATACTTTTCTGCTCTCTGTGCCAGATACTCCCCCTCCTGGGTAAATTCAAGTCCCTTCGGAGTCCGGTTTACGATGGGAGTCTGAAACTCCGTTTCCATATGCTGCAGCCTCTTGGTCAGTGACGGCTGCGTCATATAAAGTAGGTTCGCCACCTTTGTCATATTCGGATTTTTATATAACTCATAAAGAATTTCCCAATCTGAATCTTTCATTTGTGTTTCCCCTTTTCTTTTGCAATTTTTGACATTACTATTAGAAAAGTATCCGCACAATTACTTAAATAGAATCGAGTAGGCTGACTCCTACTCGATTCGTATACTTTGTACACTATCTCGCTTAACAGCTCGATGATGTACATTCGCCAAATACAGATTCTTGTGCAAGCACAAATCTGTACTTGGCTCATCGTATACACAAAAAACGGAGCCAGAACTTTTTCCCGGCTCCGCCCTTCTATCCGAATATCCAGAAGAAATGCACTGTCTGTAACAGTTTTCTCCCATACTCTATTTTGCTGCTTTTAATTTCCGGATGGTTTCAATCAGATAATCGGTAAATTCTGCTGCGCTTGCATCCTCTGTAAATGTTGTAAGAACGACCTTTCGCTCTGTTACGGTACAGATATTCATTGCTTCTTCCAGAAGGACGTTGCGGTCTGCATATCCGATGTGAGCCAGCATCTGTCCCATTGCACGGATCAGACTGCTTGGATCTGCATAATTTCCTCTTCCATGGCTCATCAGATACGGAGCCGTTCCGTGGATGGCTTCAAATAATGCATAGTGATTTCCGATATTAGATGAAGATGCAGTCCCAAGTCCTCCCTGGTGTTCTGCAGCCACATCTGTTACGATATCTCCGTAAAGGTTTGGAAGTACGACAACTTCGATTCCCTTGTTGAATTCCGGATCCAGCATTTTTGCGCACATTGCATCTACAAGTCTTTCCTGGATCTCGATTTCCGGATATTCCTCGCCTACTTTACGGACAGCTTTGATGAAATTACCGTCTGCAAGCTTTACGATATTTGCTTTTGTTACGATCGTTACGTTCTTCTTGCCATTCTTTCTTGCAAATTCAAATGCGGCCCGGGCGATTCTTTCACTTCCCTGTTTGGTCTGTACCTTGAAATCTACCGCAAGGTCCTCATTTACCTGGATTCCTTTATTTCCCCAGATATATTCTCCTTCGATATTTTCACGGAAGAACGTCCAGTCAATGTTCTTGTCCGGAATCTTGATCGGGCGGACTGCTGCGAAAAGTTCCAAAGATCTTCTGAGGAGACTGTTTGCACTTACCAGATTCGGAAGTCCGTCTCCTGCTCTTGGTGTTACCATTGGTCCTTTTACCAGAACATCACATTTTTTCACTTCTTCAAGAACATCTGCCGGAAGACTTTCCATCTTTGCCACACGGTTTTCGATGGTCATTCCTTCGATTTCACGAAGCTCGATCCTTCCTGATTCGATTTCTTTATCTGCAAGTTCTTTTAATACACGGATTGCCTGTTCCATGATGATCGGTCCGATTCCGTCGCCCGGAAGAATACCGACTACAATCTTGTCAAGCTTGTCAAAATCAACCGGTTTTTCGCCCTGTTTCATTTTTTCAATACGTTCATATTCGCTTTTGATCAGTTCTCCAAATGCTTCCTGTGCTTTCCTTATGTTTTCCATTTTATACCTCCTGTTTTTCCAGCTCGGCGAGCTTTTTCTTTAAATAAGCGAGCTGTCCGCCGCTAAGTACAACTTCTACTTCGTTATCGCTGAGATCTAAGTTTACTTCAAAATCAAATCTTTTTGTCTTATCGGTTACGGTCACTTTTCTTGTCGGGATCTGGTCTAACAGATTATTAAATTCCAGTTCATCTTCCTGATCGATCTTATCGTAATCAGATGGATCTGCAAACAACATCGGAATAATTCCGTGGTTTACGAGATTTCCTTTGTGGATACGTGCAATGCTCTTGCAATGACTGCTTTTACGCCAAGGTACATCGGGTTGATGCTGCATGTCTCTTGAAGATCCCTGTCCGATGTTTTCACCACCTACGATAATGCTGCGTCCCATTTCTTTTGCACGTGCCGCAAAATCCGGTGCATAACGGTGATAACAGTACCGGGACATCAGCGGGATATTGGATCTCATGCTTGAGAACTCTGCACTTGCCGGTGTGATATCATCTGTAGATACGTTATCCAGTGTCTTTAAGCTGACCGGTACACACAAATGCTGCTGCGGTGTTTCCGGGATCGGAAGGAACTTGATGTTTGGTCCTTTTACGATTTCCACTTTCTTTGCCTCTTCAATCGGAAGTGGTTTGATGATCATAGAATCATCGATCAGATACTCATCCGGTTCTGTAATCTTGGCAAGTTCTTTTACATCTTCTCCCATAACATCTTCTGCAGAAGCAAAAGTTCCCATGATTGCAGTTGCTGCTGCACTTTCCGGACTTACCAGATAGATATCTGCAGTCGGATTTCCTGCACGCCCCTTGAAGTTACGGTTGGAAGTACGGACAGCAACTCCGTTTGTTGCCGGTGTCTGTCCGATCGCACAGCAAGGTCCGCATGCGATTTCCAGCATTCTGACACCCGCCTGTAGAAGAATGTCTACATAACCATCTCTCATCAGTTCACGGTAAGTCTGTTTGGAAGCCACTGCACAGGTACAGCTTACATTTTCATTGACATGATGTCCTTTGAATACGGTTGCAGCCTTTGCGATATCTGCATAACTTGCATTGGTACAGCTTCCGATAAATACCTGCTGTACTTTTCTCTTTTCCACGTCTTTGAGCGTCATTACGTTATCCGGCTGGTGTGGACATGAGATCATTGGCTCCAGTTCACTTAAGTTGATCTCGATACAGTCATCATATTGGGCATCTTCATCCGGAAGAAGTTCTACATAAGCTTCTTCTCTTCCCTGTGCTTTCAGGAATTTATGTACCTGTTCGTCTGCCGGAAAAATAGATGTGGTTGCTCCAAGCTCGGCTCCCATATTTGAAATCGTTGCTCTTGCCGGAACTTCCAGTTTCGCAACGCCAGGTCCTACATACTCATAGACATTTCCAAGACCACCCTTGATGGTGACTCTGCGGAGCATTTCCAGAATAATTTCTTTGGTGTTGCATCCCGGTTTTAATTCACCTGTCAGATTGACCTTTACAACTCTTGGCATTTTCAGTCTCATCGGCACACCGGTCATTGCTGTTGCAACATCCATTCCGCCAACTCCGATACAAAGCATTCCGATGGATCCACCATGTGGTGTGTGGCTGTCGCCTCCCATACTGATCTTGCCCGGTGCACCGAACCTTGATACATGAACCGTATGGCAGATTCCGTTACCTGGTCTTGATACATGAACCCCAAATTTTTCTGCTGCTGACTGCAGATAAATATGATCGTCCGGTGTCATGTTGTTAACATAGAGCAGGTTATGATCCAGATAGCTTACTGAACATTCGGTGCGGATCCGGTCAAGTCCGATCGCTTCAAACGCAAGATATGTCATAACTGCGTTAATGTCGTGGGTAAGTGTCTGATCTACTTTGATAAAGACTTCTTCGCCTGGTACCATGCTTCCCTTCACGTAATGTGACTCAATGATTTTACGTGTTAATGATTTTCCCATAAGTGACAACCTCCTGAATTACTGTCGTTTCTGTTTTCTATGATTTCATTATAATCGCCCGGCTTTCCAAAGGGAAATTGCATAAAATAATGAGGTTATTCCAAAAAGGAATCCCCGCGTATTCCGGGAACGATTGGTTATCATTCCCTGCGTGCCGGTAAAGATTCTGGATTCTATACGATCAAGGATGTTCTGCACCTGGATTAAAATCCACACTAAAAAAGAACTGGCGACACTTTTTATCGTGCCGCCAGTTCCTTATTTGCTCAACAATTTTCGATTATAATTGTTCAGACGCCTGCGCTTCGATCTTTCTTTTTGTCCTCATCCTCGTTCATCTCTTCCTTCTGATTGACTTATTTTTATCACATTTTACAAATCTGTTGTTTTTTTTCTTCGGAAGGCAGAGACTTTAAGATCAATGACACCACAAACACCCCTGCAACTGCATTTCCATTAAAGATATCTCCTACCTCCTTCGGAAATGCGGAAAAGAAGTTTCCGGAAGTCTGTGTCAGTCCGACACCAATACAGAATGCCAGCGAAACGATGATCATGGTTCTGTCATTAAACACACACTCTTTGAGCATCTTGATTCCTTCATACATGATCGATCCGAACATCATAACCGTACATCCTCCAAGTACCGCCTGCGGAAGCGAATTGAAAAAAGCTCCAAGCGGCGGGAACAGAGAAGCAAGGATCAAAATCAAAGCCCCCATCAGAATAGTAAAACGGTTGATAACTCCCGTCATAGTGACGAGCCTGATATTCTGACTAAAAGAAGTAAGCGGCAGACATCCAAAGCATCCTGAAATCGCACTGGAAAATCCATCCACGGCAAGAGACCCCTGCAGTTCCTCCATCTTGATATCCCGTCCAAGTGCACCGGTACACACTGCAGTAGTTGCACCCGTTGTCTCCGCTGCCGATACCAGGAATACAATTGCAATAGTAAAGAATGCTCCCAGATCAAAAACCGGTTTATGGGAAGTAAAAAATACAAGCTTTGGAAGGCTGAATACACCAACCTGCTCGATCGTCTTTGTAATTCCTGAAAAATCAACCATCGGTGCAATCCCTGCCACAGTAAATATAATGGACAGAAGATACCCACAGACCAGACCAACCAGTACGTTCAGGTTCTTGTATACACCTTTTAACAGATAACGGGCAGCCAGACACACAACCAGTGTGAAAAATCCGACCAGAAGATGATACCACGCTCCAAAATCTTCTGCTCCGTTTCCACCGCCCCAGGAATCCATTCCTACCGACAAAAGGGAAAGCCCAATCGCAATCACCACACATGCCGATACTACCGGTGTCAGAAACCGTTTCCAATATTTGGCACTCATTCCTACCAGTCCCTCAAAAAATACCTCCGGCGATCACCGCACCAACCATCCCTTCATATCCAAGTTCCGGATTGGTACAGATCATCAGCAGACTGCCAAGAAAGGTAAAACTGACTCCCATAACGATTGGAAGCCTGGAGCCAATCTTCCATACCGGGTAAAGCTGCAGACAGGTCCCGATCCCCGCTGCAAACATCGCACACTGCAGAAGCTGCGTAATTTCCGCAGCACTTAAGTGATTCTCCGATCCTCTCACAAATGCCGCACTGCACACGATCAGCACCGGTGCCAGATTCGACACAAACATTGCCAGAACATGCTGTAGTCCGAACGGAATCGCCTTTTTACCGGCACTCTTCCATTCAGACAGTAAATATTTTCCTCACTCACTGCTTTTGTATTTTTCTCTTTATCCATTTTCCTTTTCCCTCATTCTCTTTTTTATTCTGTCCTAAGCGCTGTCACTGGATCGCTCTTTGCTGCTTTCCTTGACGGAATGATTCCACCGAGCAGGGTAAGCCCGATACTCAAAAGAATCAGCACAATTGCCGGAAGCACTGGTAAAAATGCATTGATTTTGTTATTATCTGCCACAGCATGGATGATCATATTTCCAGGGATCAGAAGCAGCAGTGACAGTCCGATTCCGATCAGTCCGGCACACAGACCAATGATAACGGTTTCTGCATTAAATACCTGCGATACATTTCTCTTAGATGCCCCGATCGCGCGCAGGATTCCAATCTCCTTCTTCCGTTCCAGTACACTGATGTAGGTGATAACCCCGATCATAATTGAAGATACTACAAGGGAAATCGCCACAAACGCAATCAGCACATAGCTGATGATATCCACGATATTTGTCACGGAAGACATCAGTGTTCCGACTATATCGGTATAAGTGATGATCTGTTCCTCTTTTCCTTCTTTTTCCATCCGGCTGTTATAAGAATCCAGGATTTTCACCACTTTTTCCTTGCTCTCAAAATCCATCGGATATATGGAAATCTGACTCGGGTTCGCAAAATCCACGTATCCAAGCTTCTGCAGATTATTGTCATAGGAAGCAGTCGCGCTCATTGTCATGGATGTCATCAGCTCTTTCAGATCATCTTCTGTCATATTCATCTGAAATGCCTTTGCAAATGCATCGGTATCAATCTTCATCGAACTTCCAAGCAGGTTCTGCAGCTGGGTTCCCACATTTCCCATGGCAGCCTGCATGGCGTTCCCGATTCCTCCTGTGATCTGGGTGACGATCTGATTCATTGCCGAAGTGATCTGTGTCTCAAGCACATCCGAAATTGCTCCGGTATAAGTTCCCATTGCCTTTGCCATGTAACTTCCCATTGTCGCACTTAACTGGCTCTCCAGCTGATCCATATCGATCACCTCGGAAAGCCCGTTCATCAGACGCTGTTTTCCATCTGCTGTAGCAAGGTAGTTCAGAAAATAATCTCCCATTTTGGTCGGATCTGCTTTTCCATTCGCCGCAGCATATGCCGGATAACTACTCGCCAGTTCTTTTGTCAGTTTTTTCAGCTGGTCAGAAGTAATATTTATCACCGTATCTCCAAAAATCTCCTGCTGCCAGGCATTCATAATCTCTTTTGCTTCCTCGGTCTGTAAATACTCCGCCAGGTATTCTCCAAATTTATCCGGATCTGTATAGCCTTTTTCCGCAGCATACTTTTGATATCCTTTCATCACACGCTGTACAAGATCCTGCATCTGTTCAATCGTAATCTTAAAACCACCAGTGCTCTCAATGATCTCCTGCAGATTATCTTTCAGGATTTTCTGCGCTTCATCCGTCATCAGATAATCCATAAAATCTCCCGCCAGATTGGAATAATCTGCTTCCGGATGGGATTTCACATACTCCTGATAACCTTCCATAATACTCTCGGACAGCTTCTGCATTCCACCCGGTTTTACGGTAAGATCCAGGCTTTCGATCATATCACCCAGATTCATCTGTGGCATACCGGACACGTCAAGACTGATCTGATCCAGATTTATCATCCCGGACAGATCCAGAGAATCCCCACCCATCCGGAATGCATTTTCCAGATTCAGAGAATCTGCTGACAACAGATCACCGGAAAGTCCACTGTCATCAAAGCCAAATGCTTTCTGAAGTGCATCTTCATCGACCGTAAACAGACTGTTCGCATCCAGTCCGTTCTTCTCTTCTGTGGTTCCGAACTGTTCTCCGGTAAATACATTCTTGGATGGATTCTCCAGCTGATCTTTTACAATCTCACTTTTCGCAGCCTCTTTCGCAACATACTCGGTAAGACTCTGTGGATAACCGATCCCCGGTGTCAGAGCGGAGGCATTTGCATCCTCTGATGCCTGCACGATTCCGACGATTTTCAAATCTTCGCCCTGTTCCACCAGTTTCTTCATATATTCCTTATTATCGGATTTATCCTTCCATACCTTATACTGGCTGTCATATTCATAACAGTTAGATACATTGACCAGTTTGAACGTTTTTCCTAAAATATCCTCGTATGTGTAATTGTCAATATCTGCCGGTGTATTGACATCTTCTTCATTGATAAACTCCTGGATCATCTCATCCAGTTCCAGCTGATCCCGAAGTCCCAGAGTATAGAGAAGGAAATCACTTATTCCGCCATCCGAAGTCAGCACCAGCACACATTCATTATAATTCTGCGGCCAGCGACCTGCCTTCACATCATATTGATTTTTATAAAGACTTTCTGTCTTTGGCATCTCAAAAAACACATTGGTGCTCATCATTGATGACATCAGGCTGCTGGTGCTTGCACCGGAACCGATTCCCAGTGCCTCAAAGGATTTGTCCGGATTCACCTGGCGGACAGAACCGTCTTTGTTCTGCCGGAAAATCTGCGGTGAAATGCTATAGGAATACTCCACTGCACTGGTATAATCCTCGATTCCGCTTTTGCCGCTGTCCAGATATTTTTTAAGGACCTCAGATCGTTGGAATCCATCGTGGAAAACATATTGGTCATCACCTGCATGACCTTGACTTCCCCGTCTTTTTTTGTCTCCTTCTTATCCGAACTGCCCGAACCACTGTCCATATTGCCTACCATCATCGATGTCATATCAAATCCGGTACTCTGGATCTGAAGCGGATACTCGGAAAGAGTCTCTTCTTCAATTGACTTGATATAGGCATTGACTCCGTTGGAAAGTGCCAGGATCAGTGCAATCCCGATAATTCCAATAGAACCGGCAAAGGATGTCAGAAGGGTTCTTGCTTTCTTCGTCTTTAAGTTATTAAAACTCAGGGAAAGAGCCGTCAGAAATGACATGGAAGCTTTCCCCATATTCTTATGCTCCGGCTCCTTCATGACCGCTTCATTGACATAAAATTCGTCCGTATCCGAACGGATCTTTCCGTCCTTGAGCGTTACGATACGGGTCGCATATTCTTCAGCAAGCTCTGGGTTATGTGTAACCATTACAACAAGCCGGTCTTTTGCCACTTCTTTTAAAAGTTCCATAACCTGCACACTGGTCGCCGTATCCAGTGCTCCTGTCGGCTCATCAGCAAGCAGAATATCCGGATCATTGACCAGCGCACGGGCGATTGCCACCCTCTGCATCTGTCCGCCTGACATCTGGCTCGGTTTTTTATGCAACTGCTCCCCAAGACCAACTTTTTTCAGAGCCTCAATCGCTCTCTTTTTCCGTTCTTCCTTTCCCGATCCCAGAAATAGTCAGTGCCAGCTCCACGTTGGCAAGCACCGTCTGATGTGGAATCAGATTATAACTCTGAAATACAAACCAATTGTATGATTCCGATAGGAATCCCAGTCTCTGTCTTTATATTTTTTCGTAGAAATCCCGTTGATGATCAGATCACCACTATCGTACCGATCCAGTCCACCGATGATGTTAAGAAATGTCGTCTTTCCCGAACCACTCGGTCCCAGGATCGCAACAAATTCATTGTCCCTGAAATTCAGGCTTACATCATCCAGTGCCTTCTGTACCAGCGTACCTGTACGGTATTCTTTGCAGATATGTTGAATTTGAAGCATAAAAATTCTCCTTTTAAGTTGTAACTCATGAAACGCGTATGTTTCATTGTACACCCTTAAAAGGAGAAAATCATGTCTTTTAGAAAAATTTTATTCTTTATTTTCTGAGAAGTTCTTTTCCCGAAATACCTGGCTCTGTCATATTGACCGGATTCAGAACGGTTTCCATCTCTTTTTCACTTAAAAGACCTTCTCTGAGGATCAGATTACGGATGGATTCCCCGGTCTTCATTGCTTTTTTCGCAATCTCCGCTGCTTTCGCATAACCTACATGCGGACAGATTGCAGTAATTACGCCGATGCTGTTCTCTACCAGCTGACGGCATCTCTCTTCATTGGCTGTGATTCCTGTCACACAGTTGTCAATAAAAGTCTGCACTGCATATGCAAGTGTATCGATCGACTGGAACAGACAGTAGAATACGATCGGTTCAAACGCATTCAGTTCCAGCTGTCCACCCTCTGCTGCCATCGTGATCGTCACATCATTTCCAATGATGTTAAATGCGACCTGGTTCACTACTTCCGGGATGACCGGATTCACTTTTCCCGGCATGATCGAAGAACCATTCTGCTTTGCCGGAAGGTTGATCTCACCAAATCCGGCTCTTGGTCCGGATGACATCAGACGCAGGTCATTGGCAATCTTGGAAAGTGTGACTGCACACGCTTTCACTGCACCGGATACTGCCACAAACGGATCCAGGTTCTGGGTTGCATCGATCAGATCAAAAGCCTGGACAAACTGAATATCAGATATTTTTGAAAGATTCGGAACAATGCGGCTTACATAGGCTTCATCTGCATTGATTCCGGTTCCGACTGCCGTTCCACCCATGTTGACAGTACGCATCTCGTCCATCGCATTATCCATACGGTGGATATCACGCATGATGGCATCGGAATATGCCTGAAATTCCTGACCCAGACGGATCGGAACTGCATCCTGCATTTGGGTGCGTCCCATTTTGATCACATGGTCAAATTCCTCTGCCTTTTTGCAGAGCGCTCCATGAAGTCTGAGCAGTTCTTTTTTCAGATTCTGAAGAAGTCTGAGTGAAGTCATCTTGCCAGCTGTCGGAATAACATCATTTGTGGACTGTCCACAGTTTACATCATCATTCGGATTTACTACTGAATAATCTCCCTTTTTCCCGCCAAGAATCTCAATCGCACGGTTGGCAATGACTTCGTTTGCATTCATGTTCAGAGAAGTACCCGCACCTCCCTGGATCGGATCTACGATAAAGTACTCATGCAATTTTCCTGTAAGGATTTCATCACATGCCTGTACGATTGCTTTTGCCTTTTTCTTTTCCAGAATCCCACTCTCGCAGTTGGTGATCGCAGATGCTTTCTTTATGTACGCAAGACTGTTGATGATCTCCGGATGCATATTCAGCCCGGTAATACGGAAATTCTCCGCAGCACGCAGTGACTGTACCCCGTAATATACATCTCCCGGAATATCTTTTTCCCCTATTGAATCCTGTTCTACACGATAACCTGTCTTGTTTTCTTTTCCATTTTCCATCTCAAAATCCCTCGATTTTCCATTTTTCTCTGGCGTATTGCCTTTGTTGTTTTCATTATATCTCTGTGTTACAATATAATCTAATACATATATTTTTATAGTAACTATAATTTTAAAACTATGTCAAAGGAGAATACCTATGTTTCAGGGAATGGAATATGTCTATGAAGTTTATCTGGAAAAAATGCTTTTCCAAGGCGGCTTGAGAAGTTATTATCTCATCAGCCTTCACTCAGTGCCAATCGTAAAGCGTGTCGAGCATCACATCGGATATCCGATCTTTGACGGAGTACCAAACCACTTTCCCTTACCGAATGTGGGGTACAGTATATCAAAGCGGTAGAAAAAACTAAAAGTATCCAGAATGAATTTGAAGGATTTGCAAATCGACTGGGGCGACCTAAAAAAACGGAACACTCACCCTCGGAGGAAGCAACTTGTTTTCCTCCTGGATCCTGCCTCCGCTGATCGCGGATTTTGCCCGCAGATATCCTCTAATCCAGATCAGCCTGATTGAAGAAACCACTGCCAATCTTGCCCGTATGCTGCGACACGGGCAGCTGGATCTGATGCTGGACAGCAGTGTTCTGGATGCCACCATCTACGGCTGCCGTAAATTTCAGGAAGAGCACCTGATCCTTGCTGTTCCGGGAGCATTCCCGATCAATAATAGGCTGCGCTCCTATCAGCTTCCTGTAGAAGATATCCTGAGCAAAAGATTTCTGAAAGAATCCTGCCCTCCCGTTCCTCTGACACGCTTTAAAAGTGAACCATTTATTATGCTAAAACCGGAAAACGACACTGGGAAGCGTGCCCGTATGATCTGTCAGAACAATCTCTTTGAACCAAATATCATCCTGGAAATGGATCAGCAGATGACTTCTTATAACATCACCTGCTCCGGCATGGGGATCTCTTTTATCGGAGATATCATGCTCTCAAAAGTACCTCTTACCTCTGATGTGGTGTACTATAAGCTTCCTACAGGTGAAAGCAGCCGTGACATCCGGTTCTACTGGAAAAATGGTCGCTACCAGACAAGGGCAATGGAAGAAATTTTTAAAAATGGCGTGCCAGTAAGGCACGCCACTTGTCTGTAGAACAGATATTTTGTATTTATCTGCAATCTTGGATCCGACAAATATTTCTTCTCTACATGAACCTACTCACTTCTGAGTGCATCGATTGGATTCATGTTCGCCGCCTTCACCGACGGAAGGAGTCCGAAAATAATTCCGATCAATGTGGAAAATACTACTCCGACCAGAATAGACACTCCGCTGATTGCCACCGGAACTGCCGAGACTGCGGAAATAATATAGGCAAGCGCAATCCCTCCTGCCACACCGATCAGACCTCCAAGAAGGGTAAGTACTGCCGCTTCCGTCAGAAACTGCGTCAGGATCCTTCTTTTTCTTGCCCCCAGTGCCTTTTTCAGACCGATCTCTCTCGTTCTTTCTGTCACAGACACCAGCATAATATTCATAACACCGATCCCGCCAACCAGAAGTGAAATGCTTGCAATCCAAAGCAGCTGCTGGTTCGTCGAGCTGCTGATCTCCTGGATCTGGTTCGCCTGTTCCAGAAGATCTTCCCCTTTATACTTTATCGTCTCATCAGACACGGTCAGATAACTGTTCAGGATATCTGCCGCCTTTTCTCCTGCCACGGTCATCTCATCTGTGCTTGTCGCGCGGACAACCAGATTCTGCGGTTCATCGTACTGATAAATAATCGACCACAGTGTATCCGGAATACAGATCGTTCCGCTTCCATCTGTGGATACATAACGGTAATAGTCTTCCATTGAATTGATCACCGGCTGCGAATTTTCTTTTCTCGCCATCATACCGATCACGGTAAATGGCTCCCCTTTAACCTCAATAATCTTTCCAATCACATCTCCATCCGGGAATAGAGCTGTGGCTGTCGTTTTATCAAGCAGCACAACTTTCCGGTTTGCAGTAAAATCTTTTTCGGAAAAGCCACGCCCTTTTGTGATCTGAAATCCATAGGCATCCAGATAATTGGGATCTATCCCAAGAATATTACAGCTTGCCAGCTTCTGACTGCCTGCATATACAGCATCATATTCATTCCGTCTGTGATAAAGGGCTGCACTTTCCACCTCATCCAGTGCCTGGATTTCACCAAGTGCCTGATCTGAAATCTCCGGTATTCCATCCGGAACCTCCTGATAAGACAGATCCAGTGTCCAGTCTCCCTGATAAAGCTGGATATTGACCGCATTATTTCCCGCACCAACCAGATTTTTCTTGATCTGCTCATTGGTTCCTTTGATCGTTGAAACAATTGCAATGATCGATCCGATTCCGATAATAATACCAAGCATCGTCAGCGCAGACCGCAGCTTATGGCTCCAGATTCCCTGAAATGCCAGCCTGATATCTTCAAGCATCTCCTCACCCCCTCGTTAATTATAATCATATAGTGAATCCACTGTCTTTGTCTTCGCACCCTCTTTTACATTTCTTCCATACGGAAATGCAATCTCATCCTCCATGGTAAGTCCGGAAACGATTTCAATGGAACCGTGCATATTTTTTCCAACCTCTACATACTGCTTCTCCAGCCTTCCATGTTTTCCTTTCTTGTATACATAGGAGCGGTTTCCGTCTTCTCTTATAAACATCTGTTCCAGGTAAATCGAATTCCCACTGTCACCCGAAAGTCCGTCTACGGAAATACTGACACCCTCACCAGATGAAAGGTCTGCATCTTTCTCAACCACTGCAGTAAACGGATAGTAGGACATATTAGGATTCTCGCTGCTCTTCATACTTTCAACCGGTGAATTACCGATACTGGTGATCGTTGCCTCATAAGAGTTCCCTGTATTCCAGGAAGTCACCATCACATTCATACCCTCTTTTAATTTATCATAGCTGCTTTCGGCAATTCCTCCGATTACATAATAACCGGTTTTTCCGGTCACAGATATAACCGGTTTATTCTCCAGCTTTGCCTCTGCTTCGTCAAGTACAGCTTTTACCGTTCCCTCTACTGTACTCTTTACAATACCATTATTTACTTTTTTATCCAGCTTTTTCAATTCCAGTTGTGCTGTTCGCTTTTCCAGATCCAGATCCTTGATCTTCTGTTCTTTTTCCTGGATCTGCTTTGTCTGCTCTTCCCTGGTCATTCCATCTGCATCTCCCGGATCCGGCTCTTCATATCCACCAGGGTTATCCGGTTCGTCCGGAATTTTCGGCTCTTCCGGTGTCTCCGGCTGATCCGGATTTTCGGGCTTTATCACCTGTCCGGTCTTTCCGTCCAACGTCCAGGAATATAAAAGAAGCGTCGGTTCCTTCTCCTGATCCACTACATCAAAGACGCAGACTGCCCTCTCTTCCAGCATTTTCAGCATAAACTCCGCATTCACCGTTGCCCCCGGCGCACAAAGATAGCGATACGGCTTTTCTTTTGTTCCATCTCCATCTTCATTATAGGGAGCTGCATCCTTTGTAATCTCTTTATAAATGATCTTGTCCTTCAACTCTTCCGGAAACGGTTTCCCGATTGATGGTTTTTCCGGTTCTTCCGGATTCTCTGGTGTCTCCGGCTGCTTCGGATTTTCGGAAGTATCCGGATTTTCCCCTTCATTTTTCTTTGCATCCGCAGTCCGCATTATTCCAGGTCTGGTTCCTTTTGCAGTCACTTTTCGTAGCTCATCCTGGCTTCTTTCAACAGACGCAACAATCTTTGCATTTTTCAGCTGCTCTAATTCTGCCTTTTGATTCTGAATATTCAGTTCGATCCCCTGAATCTCCATCTGCTTCATTTCCCGCTCAAGTCTTGCAAGTGTGGTATCATAAGCAACCAGACGATCACCCATCTTCACCGTATCTCCTGCTTTGACATAAATCTCCTTGATCGTAAGGGTATCATCATGGTAAATGTCCTGGCTCGCACCTGCCTGCACCTTCGCATAATCATAAATATCCGATTCTGAATACCACCCGCCATTACTCATACTGGCTACCGGTGCAACCTTGACCGCTTTTTCATTTTTTTTCATGGCAAATAAAGTACCGCCTCCAATGACACATACACAGACAGCCACAGCAATCCCGATCTGAAGAATTTTTTTCTTATTTCTTTTTTGAAAAGCCATCCTCTATTCCCCCTCTTCCGTGCCTCCTGCCTGTACATTTTCGTTCTTCTGAACGGCTGCTCCTTCTTTACATTCTCCATCCGGCCAGACAATATAATCCGTCTCTTTCAGTCCTTCCGTGATCTCCCATGTATCCTGCTCCTCATCATAGGCACCAAGCTTTACCTTTCTCTTTTCCAGTCTGTCCTTTTCATTTGCTACCCAGACATAAGGTTCTTTCCCGTCTGTATCTACAATATAAGCAGTCATCAGATGTAATCCCTCTGTATTTACTCCGTTTCCGGGCTCGATATATACATGCTGTCCCAGCATCAGACCATCACTGGTTTCAAGCGTTACATAAAATGGATACTTAGTTGCCCGGGCAGAAGAATCCGAGCCGGAATACATCTCGCTTTGTGAACTGCTCTCCGGTTTTTCTGTGTCGATCACATCCACAGATCCCTTCCAGATCTCCTCCTGATTATTCCTTGCCCGCACTGTCACAGCCATTCCCGGCTGAAGCTCACCGATATTCTGTTCACTGATCTTTCCCTTAATTCGGTATTTTCCAGTAGAAAGAATGCTCATAAATGCCTGCTTTTCTCCACTGTAATTATCATAGCCAGGATCCGGATTGATCTCCTGGATGATTCCTGCAATCGTGGATGTCACCGTGGATGATTCCAGACTCTTCTTCGTCCGGTTCACTTCCAGTTCTTTTACTTTATAATTATATTCTTCCTGTTTTACATTCGTCTGTAGCTCCTGGATCTGCGTTGTATAAGAAAGTCTGCTCACCTGCCGGTGCATTCTTTTTCTCTGTCGTTAAGGCCGCAATCTGTGAATTCAGATTGGAAATACTGTTCCCTATCTTCTCCAGCTCCAGATTTCCCTGCTCCAGTGTCATCGCAAGCTCCTCTGTATCATATTCAAAGAGTTTCGTCCCAGGCTCCACTTCCTGCCCTTTTTCTACGAAAATCTCTTTCACTTTCTGTCCTTCTGAAAGTGAGATTTTCAAAGTATCCTGCGCCTCCACAACGCCCGCAAAGCGGTTCACGGTTCCGCTTCCGTTTCCGGTGATCACGCTGACCTTATCCGCGTAGAGGATGTTCTTCGCGGAATCCTTTCCCCCTCTCGAAACCATGTGCAGGATTGCGGCAATCAGAGCGACTGCAAAAATAAAGCATACAATAAAAATCACCTTTTTCTTCCCCATCAGATTGTCTTTGAAATTCCTATTTACATTCATTTTCATTCCCTCCTCATCATTCTACTTTTAAGGTGTAAAAGTTTGTTGAAGTTAGTCCGACAAAGTGTATATAGAAAGTGCTGCGGCTTCCCTTCGGCAAACCATTCCGAGGAACCTCTAAAAGCGGGAATCGTGTTCAGGAAAGCCTTCCACGATTCCTGAGTTTCCTCTCCATTGCCTCAATAAGGAACTCACAGCACTTTCCAGATCCAATTTGTCCCTCTAAGTTATCGCACTATACCCTCACCACATAACTTAAGTTCCAATGTCCAATTATAGTTTCAGTATACTGGAAAACAGTTGAAAATACTATTTAGATTTTCTTAAATTTTCGTTCATTTCTGTGTCATATAATCTTTTGACTGAACTCTCGTTCTTTTATTTCTACATAAATAATCTCCCCATAACAATCGCTCCGTAACTTTGTCCATAACCTTCAACTCTTCACCGCATATATCTATCTGTTCTGTGGATATATTCAAAAGTGTTACCAGTTTTGCCCTGTCCGGCTCTGCCTGATTAAGCATCACGATATACTCACTGTTGGAAATCATCGTACTTGCAAGAACAGAATCTAACAAATTAAAACAGGCAATCTTCGCCTACTTATTTCAGAAGAATGAGGCGAAGTTTCACACGCCAGTTGGGGAATTGAAATTCCCCAACTCACTCCCCAACTTTTACCCAATTCCATGCATAAATAGCGATAATTTACGATAAGTCAAAATTTATTCCCCAACACTAAAAAGGTCCACCGGATCTTTTTGATCGTATGCTTGGCAACGCAAAAAAACCTTGAATCCCAATTTTCATAGGAAATTCAAGGTTTTTCGTTGATTTACATGATAATAATACGGTTCAAATTCTTATGCGAACTGTAAGATTATGCGTTCATCTGAGCTGCAACTTCAGCTGCGAAATCTTCATTTTTCTTTTCAAGGCCTTCACCTGTCTCGAAACGAACGAATTTCTTCAGAGTGATAGTTGTTCCGTTAGCTTTTCCAACTTCATCAAGGTATTTAGCTACAGACTGTTTTCCGTCTTCAGCTTTTACATATACCTGATCTAACAGACAGATTTCCTTCATCTCTTTGTTGATACGTCCGGAAATCATTCCCTGGATAACCTTTTCCGGTTTCTGAGATTCTTTCGGGTCGTTCATGATCTGAGCAAGAAGAATTTCTTTCTCATGTGCGATGTAATCAGCATCTACATCTGCCTGGCTTACATACTTAGCATTTAAAGCTGCTACCTGCATAGCTACGTTTTTCAGAGCTTCTTTAACAGCATCGTTAACAACTGCTGTATCAGCTTCTACAAGAACACCGATACGTCCGCCACCGTGAATGTAAGATACTACACAGCCATCTGTAACGATCTTTTCGAATCTTCTGATGCTGAGCTTTTCTCCAATTACAGAAATCTTTTCTGTAAGTGCATCGTTAACTGTCTTAGAAGCATCTTCGTTCCAAGCTTCAGCCATGAATCCTTCCATATCTGTAGCTTTTGTAGTAAGTGCCTGATTAACAACTGCTTTTACGAATGCCTGGAAATCAGCGTTCTTAGCAACGAAGTCTGTCTCAGAGTTAACTTCTACGATAGCTGCTGTCTTATCTTCTTTAACGTCTGCCATAACAATACCTTCAGCTGCGATACGTCCAGCTTTCTTAACAGCCTTAGCTTCGCCGTTCTTTCTGAGGTATTCGATTGCTGCATCCATATCTCCGTTAGATTCGTTCAGAGCTTTTTTGCAGTCCATCATACCAGCGCCTGTCATTTCTCTTAATTCTTTTACCATGCTTGCTGTGATTGCCATGATTTTTTCCTCCATCTTTCAATATGATCTTTTGGATTGTTCGAATTATTCTTCTGTTGTTTCTTCAGCTGTTTCTACGTCTTCGCCTTCGTAAACTTCTTCTGCTTCACCCTGGTTTGCTTCGATTACAGCATCAGCCATCTTAGATACGATAAGTTTTACAGCTCTGATAGCATCATCATTTCCTGGAATTACATAATCAAGTTCTTCCGGATCACAGTTTGTATCAGCAATACCGATCAGCGGGATTCCGAGTGTGTGAGCTTCCTGAACACAGATTCTTTCTTTCTTAGGATCTACTACAAAGATAGCATCCGGGATTCTCTTCATTTCTTTGATTCCGCCAAGGTTCTTTTCAAGCTTTTCCCATTCTTTCTTGATTTCGATAACTTCTTTCTTCGGCAGTACATCGAATGTTCCGTCTTCTGACATAGCTTCGATTTCTTTCAGACGAGCGATTCTGCTCTGGATTGTCTTGAAGTTTGTAAGCATACCTCCAAGCCATCTTTCGTTAACATAGTACATTCCGCAACGTTCTGCTTCTGTCTTGATTGCATCCTGAGCCTGTTTCTTTGTTCCTACGAAAAGGATCTTTCCACCTTCTGCTGCGATGTCAGATACTGCCTGGTAAGCTTCATCTACTTTTCCTACAGATTTCTGAAGGTCGATGATGTAGATACCATTTCTCTCTGTGTAGATGTACTCTGCCATCTTAGGGTTCCATCTTCTTGTCTGATGTCCGAAATGAACACCTGCTTCTAAAAGTTGTTTCATTGAAATAACGCTCATGTTTCTTTCCTCCATTGGTTTTTTACTTCCGTGTGCTTATGTCCGCGAACCATGCTTGTCAGCTTTGGCACCACCGGGATAAACCACACACGTGTTTTTTTGCAACATTAGCATTGTATCACAAAAGCCCTGCATACGCAAGGCTTTTTTCAGGGTTTCCCCTGCAGGTTCTCATATTTTTTCAAAATCAGCAGCAAAAAAGCTGATATCCGACAAGGAGGCACAGCAGAACGATCAGAATTCCGATAAATATGCTCGGAATAAACATCATGATCACCATACCAAGTGCCACAAAAAACAGTGCAAAACCAAATACCCGTTTCATCTTCGTTCCTGCTTTTTCCTCTTTTACAATAAATATATGCCAGAAACCTACGTCTATTCCTGATTTTCCGGAGAATCTGCTTCATTTAACAGATCTGCCACATCCTCTTCGGTCATTTTATCCTCAGATGGAGATTTAAAACGGTCAATCACATCCGGGACCATATCCAGGATCTTGGTCATGGTATCCTGATTCTTGATGTTGACCAGTCTAGTTGTTCCGTTCTGGATCACAAGCACTGCACTTGGAATCATCTTGCCGCCAAGTCCGCCGGCTCCTCTGTCCTTTTTGTCCGCATGAAATGCCCCTGCCCCGATTGCAAAAGATACATCAACAAGCGGAAGAATGATCGTATCTCCGATGTGGATCGCATCTCCTACAACGGTTTTGGATGATACCACGCCGTTCATCCCTTTAAACAATGCATCTACTGTCTCTTTAAAC
>ENA-OQBD01000555-OQBD01000555.1-human-gut-metagenome-genome-assembly--contig:-NODE-555-length-19850-cov-3.294428_pt1 | contig 19850 bp, 16 predicted proteins | sample MGYA00242742_ERZ504543 | MGnify/ENA primary metagenome ERZ504543 (study PRJEB26092, sample SAMD00036239) | human gut metagenome | host: Homo sapiens | study: EMG produced TPA metagenomics assembly of...
CGCGGGTCATGGATTTCTCCAGCGCAAAGCCCTTGTCGGTGCCTTTGAACAGTCCGAGATCATAAAGCATCTGCGCCTGCGCTTCGGTATCGCCGGGATAGTTGTTGTTGATCGTACCGACCTGTGCCGCACCGGCGGCACAAGTCAGCAGACCTGCCATCAGACACGCGGAAACAAATTTTTTTCATGCCGCACCCTCCCTGCATACATGACAAAACTCTATGAACCTTTATTCTATTGTGACGGAGAACGGAATATCGCTTCCGCTCTCCGTTTTGCTGCTTACTTCAGCTTATTCTCAACCTCATACGCGAGCTTCTCGATAAACTCGCCGGTCTCCATAGCAGTGGTCTCGCCGGTCTTGCGGGTACGAACCGAGATAACACCCTTTTCCTCGTCCTTGTCGCCAATGACGATCATATACGGAACCTTGTGAACCTGTGCTTCGCGGATCTTATAGCCAATCTTCTCGTTGCGGTCGTCCATGGTGACGCGGAAGCCGTTGTCGGTGAGCTGCTGCATGACTTCCTTGGCGCACGGGATGTTGCGGTCGGTCATCGGCATGATGCGAACCTGCTCCGGTGCCAGCCAAGTCGGGAATGCGCCTGCAAAATGCTCGGTGATAACGCCGATGAAGCGCTCAATGGAGCCGAGGACAACGCGGTGGATCATAACCGGACGGTGCTTCTCGCCGTCTGCGCCGGTGTACTCAAGCTCAAAACGCTCCGGCAGCTGCATATCCAGCTGGATGGTGCCGCACTGCCAGGTACGGCCGATGGAGTCTGCCAGATGGAAGTCCAGCTTCGGACCGTAGAACGCGCCGTCGCCCTCGTTGACAACGTAGTCCTTGCCGATCTCGGTGATGGCCTCTGCGAGGGTCTTTTCCGCAAACTGCCAGTCCTTCAGTTCGCCCATGTGATCCTCCGGCATGGTGGACAGCTCGATCTGATAGGTCAGGCCAAAGGTGGAGTAAACCTCATCGAACAGACGAACGACGTTCTTGATCTCGTCCTTCATCTGATCCCAGGTCATGAAGATGTGGGCATCATCCTGCGTGAAGCAGCGCACGCGGAACAGACCGTGCAGTGCGCCGGACAGCTCATGACGGTGTACCAGACCCAGCTCGCCGACACGCAGCGGCAGCTCCTTGTAGGAGTGCGGCTGAGCCTTGTAGACCAGCATACCGCCCGGGCAGTTCATCGGCTTGATGGCGTAATCCTCGTCATCGATGACGGTGGTGTACATGTTCTGCTTGTAGTGATCCCAGTGACCGGAGCGCTCCCACAGCTTGCGGTTGAGGATCATCGGGGTGGAGACCTCAACGTAGCCGTAGCGCTTGTGCACCTCGCGCCAGTAGTCGATCAGGGTGTTCTTGAGGATCATGCCGTTCGGCAGGAAGAACGGGAAGCCCGGGCCTTCCTCGGTCAGCATGAACAGGCCGAGCTCCTTGCCCAGCTTGCGGTGATCGCGCTTCTTCGCCTCTTCCAGCATGTTGAGGTACTGGTCGAGTTCGTCCTTCTTCGGGAATGCGGTGCCGTAAATACGCTGCAGCATCTTCTTGGAGGAATCGCCGCGCCAGTAAGCGCCGGTGACGTTCATCAGCTTGATGCCGTTGCCCTTTACGCGGCCGGTGGAGTCCAGATGCGGGCCTGCGCACAGGTCAGTGAACTCGCCCTGCTTGTAGAAGGAAATGGTAGCATCTTCTGGCAGATCGTTAATCAGCTCTACCTTGTACGGCTCCTCACGCTCTTCCATGAACTTGATGGCCTCTGCGCGCGGCAGCTCGAAGCGCTCGAGCTTCTCCTTCTCCTTGCAGATCTTGCGCATCTCTGCCTCGAGAGCATCGAGGTGCTCCTGCGTGAAGGAGAACGGCGCATCAAAATCGTAGTAGAAGCCGTTGTCGATGGACGGGCCGATGGCCAGCTTGACCTCCGGATACAGGCGCTTGACCGCCTGCGCGAGAATGTGCGATACCGTGTGACGGTAGGTGTCGCGGTATTCCTTGTTCTCAAACGTGTACTTGTTTTCTTCGGACACTTTTATTCAGACCTTTCTTGTAAAATCATAACGAGTGGAGTAATTGATAGTGGAGAATGGAAAATGAAGGTATCCGTCCACGGGACGGAATTTTATAACGTGCTTTGCGCGTAACCACAATTCTCAACTCTCTATTTTCAATTTTCCATTACTGCAGAGTAACAAAAAAGCGCTCACCCCTGTATCTCTCAGGGGTGAGCGCTTGCCCACGGTTCCACCCTGCTTGCAGCCCTTGAGGGACTGCCGCTCGGAGTTCTTAACGCGAACGACACGGCACAGCATACTGCGGTTTTCCGCTGTGCGGCTCGGGAATCGGTACTGTTTTCTCCGCATTGCGTGTGCTTGCAGCCGTGACGCACGCTCTCTGCCAAATGCTTTTCGGAAAACAGGATTTCCGTCATTGCCTATAACTTAATAAATACAGATTTATTATAACGCTCATATCCGCACTTTGTCAACCGATTTCGCACGAAAAATGAAGAATTGAAAAATGCAGGATACCATCATCCTCTATTTTTCATTCACCATTACTGTGCCTTTGCCTTGGTAATTTTATCTGCAGCAAGCAAAATGCCCAGCTTGCCGGATTCCATATGTCAGGCCGCCCTGCATATAGCAGACATACGGCTCACGCATCGGTGCATCGGCGGAAAGCTCAATGGACGCGCCCTGCACGAACGCGCCTGCAGCCATGATAACCTGATCGTCGTAACCCGGCATTGCCCACGGCTCCGGCGTTACATAGGAATCGACAGGTGCACCGGCCTGAATGCCCTCACAGAAGCGGCGCAGCGGGTCAGGCGCACCGAACGCGATGGTCTGGATGATGTCGTAACGCGGCTCCTCTGCCTTCGGGCTTACCTCGTAACCGAGCTTTTCCATGACCTTTGCGCAGAACATCGCGGTCTTGATGGCCTGCATGGTGACATGCGGCGCCAGGAACAGGCCCTGATACAGCAGGCGGTTCTGCCCCATCGTACAGCCGCATTCGCCGCCGATGCCGGGTGCGGTCAGCTTGTAGGAGGCGTTCTCGACCAGATCGGCACGGCCTGCAATATAGCCGCCGGTCGGGGCCAGACCGCCGCCCGGATTCTTGATGAGCGAGCCTGCGATGATGTCCGCACCGACCTGCGTCGGCTCGATCTCCTCAGTGAATTCGCCGTAGCAGTTATCCACCATGCAGATGATGTCCGGCTTGATGCTTTTGAGAAAAGCAATCAGCTCGCCGATCTGCTCTACGCTCAGAGTCGGTCTGGTCTGATAGCCCTTGGATCGCTGGATCGTTGCGAGTTTAGTATTCGGATGGATGGCATTTCTAATGCCCTCCCAGTCAAATGAACCGTCCTCTTTTGATTCTCCAAACCGGTCAGCCGCATTGGTTGGATGAAATGCCGTATAGATCTGTACATTTGGCGCTATCAACGCATTGTTTCCAATTCGTATCTCATTGTCATCCAAAAATGTGCAATTCATATTTACTTCACAATTATTACCAAAATAAATATTATTGCCATAGTCTACATAAAATGGAGCTGTAATCCAGAGATTAGTTCCTCTTCCTCCCAATAACTCGTTAAGAATCCGTTCCTTTTCCTGTAAATTAGCAGAATCCGTATGATTGTAATCCCGCATCAAATCTTTTGCTTTATGCCATTGTTCCAACAATTCCGGGTCTCCACAATCATAAAGATCTCCTGCCAACATTTTTTCTCTTTCTGTCATTTCTGATAGCCTCCAGTAAAAATTTTTATTACCAAGTTGTTATTTCCGAGTACTTGATAAGTTTTTCCTACTGCAATAATATATAGATAAGGAGAATCACTGTCAATGCAATCGTAAAAATTTGCGATTGATTTTTTGATTAATTTTAACTGTGTTATGGTCAAAAATCGTTTCTAACTCATGGGATTGTAAAACAGATTTTTGTACCCATCTATCAGGGCAAAATAACTGATATCTTTTAATTTAGACGCAGTGAACTCACGGTCAACAATAATCATCCCTTTTCGCGCAATGAGATTTCTAATCTATTCTTCATAGTTCAAAAATAGTTTTATCGGTTTTAATGCTTTTTCTATCGCTATAAAAATCTGCGTATATAGAAAAATGGAGGACCCTTAGGTCCTCCGTCCGGTCGCAGGCATCGCAAGTTTCTGCAACCTGATCACTGACAAGCATTTTAATACGAGTCTTTCTAAAAGACAAGTGCTTTCTGCGAACATTGTCCATTTGCACCATGACTCCTGCATTAGTTCCAAGATTACTTATAAAAACAATCTACAGTTTGGAAAAATCTATTCCAAACCAATTGGCAATTTTGCTTTGAATGTTCTCTCTTTCAAGCAGGTTCAATGGTTTTCTAATAATATCTTCTTGTTTCTACCTTAAGATATTATGAGAAAGAATGCTTTCCCTATTAAAGACTTTCAGGATAAATTCCAACAAATGAGAGCAGCGGAAGTACACGGAAATCATGTAAAACAATTTTCATTTTCTGGGCTTTTTGCCCCTTAACAGAAATGATCTTCTTATAACCAATTACCGTTCCTGTGTAAATACTGTTCCATATTTCCCCCTCTTTAACAAATATCTCAAATTTTTCCACTCTCTGACTATAGCAGACAGCCTCTTTTAATACCAGATACCCTAAGTTGTATGAACCGTCCAGACAAATGGTTATTTCTACTGGCAGTTCGCTGCTTTCAGGCTGAAACCAGGTTTCTGAAGTATCATCTGTCAAATCAGAAACCGGATGCGTCGGATCTTCATTTTCTGAAAAAATATGTGCTGTACTCATTAAATTATGAGTAAAAGATTTCTTTTTCCAACTTCCAAATTCTTCCAGACGTTTAACATCATTTTCATGAAGAAGCCCGTTTGGCATAGGTGGAATATTTAACAAAAAGGTTGCATTTCCTCCAACAGCCCCAATATAGATATAGATCAGCTCCTCCAGACTTTTCACCTGATCATCTTCTTCTGGATGATAAAACCATCCAGGTCTTATAGAAGTATTTACTTCTGCCGGATACCAGATCAGATTCGTTTCACCTTCAAGCGCTCTTCTGCTTCCAAGATCTTCCATGTCGCTGGTGATCCGGCGCATTCTAAATTCCTTATCATCGGTCTGCTGGCTTCTTTCCTGTACACTCTCTGCAAGTGCTGTACGTGCAGGAACAACACTCCACTCAGATTTTCTTACATCGCCAGCTTCATTTCCGCACCACCTGATATCCGGCCCACACACACAGATACATGCGTCTGGCTGATATTTTCTGACACATTCATAATAGCGTTTCCAGTCATATATCTGTTTTTTTCCATTTGGTCCTTCTCCGCAGGCACCATCTAGCCAGACACTAAAAATATCTCCATAACCGGTGAGAAGCTCAGTCAGCTGTGCCAGATAGTAATCATCATATTCTTTTCCGCTTCCGTAACAAGGCTTGTTGCGATCCCATGGTGAAAGATAAATTCCAAATTTCATCCCATAACGACGGCATGCTTCAGACACTTCCCAGACCACATCTCCCCTTCCATTTTTCCATGGACTGGAGACAACGCTATGGCTGGTATATCTGGTCGGCCACAGGCAGAAACCATCATGGTGTTTACAGGTAAGGATTACCCCTTTCATACCTGCATTTTGTGCTGCAGACACCCACTGGTCTGCAATAAACTCTGTAGGATTAAAAATTTGTGGTGTTTCTGTTCCATCTCCCCACTCACGATTGGTATATGTATTCATTCCAAAATGAAAGAACGCATAAAACTCTGTTGCCTGATAGGCAAGCTGGCGGCTGGAGGGAACTATTTTTATTAATTCCTGATCAGTTGGCATTTTATTTCCCCTTTCATTTTACCCTTTTAACCCGCCTGCACCAATTCCCTGAAGCAGATATCTTTGTCCAATCAGATAAATAATGATTGTTGGAATCATAATAATTACAAGTCCTGCAAACAGTGCACCCCAGTCCGTGGCATATTTCTGCACTTCAAACAAGTTTGCCATTCCGATGGGAAGAGTTTTCTTTGCATCTTCCGTGAGAAGAACAAGTGCCAATGGATATTCATTCCAGAAGCCCATGGCACTTAACATCGTAATGGTCGCAATTCCGGGTTTTGCAAGAGGCACCATAACTCTTGATAGCAGTTGGATATTAGTAGCACCGTCAATTCTTGCAGATTCCTCGTAATCTCTGGGTACTGCAGACATAAAGCCCTGTAAAGTAAAGATACAAAAAGGAAACTGCATAACTGCATAAACAAGGCATAGTACCGGCAGGTTATTTAATCCATTCACAGCCTGTAATTCCAGAAACAAAGGAATCATAATGTAGGTAGCCTGCAGAAAAATACATGCCATATAAATGGCAGAGATCAGTTTGCTGCCCGCAAAACGGTATCTTGCCAGTACATAAGAAATGGGAATAACCAGAAGCAATAGCAATACAGTGGAAAACACAGTCACAAATATGGAATTTCCAAAATAAGCGGCGATATTTGCTTTCTGCCATGCTGCCACAAAATTATCCAAATTCAAAGCTGTGGGCAATGCATAGGGATCTGTCAAATATTCTGCATTTGTCTTAAACGCAGACATCAGGTTCCAGAAAAGCGGGTACAAAAAGATAACGGTAAACAGAATCATCAGGATTCTGATACACCAGGTTCTTACAGTTTTCATCAGTCTCCCTCCTATTCTTTTTCAGATGATACTTTTTTAGAAATCATTGCAAGCACAATTGCAAGAATCAGGGTAAACATGGCGATTGCCATGGCATATCCAAAATTAGCGTTTCGCATACCCTGCGTATACATATACTGTAAAAGCACACTGGAAGCACCGTTTGGTCCACCGCCTGTCATAACGTTGGACAGAGTAAAACTTAAATTGATAGTACCAGACAGGGAAAGTATATAGGTCGTTCCAATGGATCTGCGAAGCAGCGGAATGGTAATCCTAAAGAACTTCTGCACTCCTGTTGCACCGTCAATGGAAGCAGCTTCATAAACCTCCTGGGAAATCCCGTCAATGGAAGCCACATGCATAACCATATAATAACCAATAGCCTGCCACACCAGGGCTGCACCGATACACCAGAGAGCCGTTTTTCCCTCTCCAAGCCATGCGTGTTTCCAAGTGGAGAAATGGAACAGATCCAGCATATGATTCAGAATTCCTCTTGTGGGATTAAACACAAAAGACCACACAATACCAACTACAGTCATGGAAACAATACTTGGGAAAAAGAATACGGTCCGGTAAAATGACTTTTCCTTGAGCTGTCCCTGAGTAAGGATAAATGCAAATACAAGACTTAGAAATATGGTCACAGCCGGGATTACCAGCATCAGCTTAAGAGTATTAAACAGTGCCTGAAGAAAATCCTTATCCTGGAACATATACTTGTAATTATCCAAAAATACAAATTTGCTGTTAAAGCCTACGCTAAGTGCAGTGGAACTGGTAAAAGACAGATAAATGGCATTTACCATAGGCACAATCATAAAAACAATGGTTAAAATCAATGCAGGAAGCGTACACAGGGCTATAAATAATCTGGGCTTCTTTACCACGCTTGTTCACCTCTTTAAATTTAAAGTATTTAATAAATGTGGATGACATCACCGATTGGCGATATATCTGTTCAGGGTTACAAAAGGCTGCTGCATAGCATACACTGTGTAGCAGCCTTTCCATGCTTTACCGTTTTTATCCGGCTGGTATATGAAGTTTAGTTGGCAGCTTCCATATCAGCACGAACCTGTGCAAAAGCATCTTCCACATTCTGTGCCCACTCTTCCACTGTCATTTCATCATTCATAACAGATGTAATCGGATTAAATATCTCATCTTTCGGGTTAACCTTGCAGTCAGCCGGAACTGCTGCGAAGCTCATAATCAGGGAGGAGGCATTTGCCTCTTCGTAGATTCCGTACATGTTGTAGATTGCAGTAGACAGCTTATCTTTTGCTACTTCACGGGCACTCTTGGTAGCATAGAGGGCACCGGAAGCTTCTGCAAAAGCAGATACAGATTCATCACTATACAGGAAACGAAGAAATTCTTTTGCAAGTTCTGGATTCTTGGCAGCTGCCGGAATGGAAAACTGCTCGCAGCTGTCAAATACATAGTGCACATCGTCTGCGTTCTCGGTCGGGATCGGAGCCATTGCAAATTCAAATCCATCTTCTCTTGGCGCATCCTGCATCTCATTTTCCATCCAGGTTCCGTTTGTGATAAATGCAGCTTTTCCAAGCATCATCTCTGTCTGAGACTCTGTATGGTTCATACCAACAGTGCCCTCTAACAGATAGCCTTTATCTGCAATCTCTTTAATATGACTTAAAGCCTTTAACACACCCTCATTATTAAAGGAACCTTCTTCGTAATTGGCAATCTTAGTAAGTGCTTCTTCGCCGCACTCATTTGCAATTGCCGGCCAGAGCATTTCTTCCATGTATCCCGGATAAATTCCCTGATATGTGAAAAGTGCACGTCCGTCAATATCTTTTACCTTATCACCAAGTGCAAAGAACTCATCCCAGGTCTTCGGCACTTCCAGATTATTCTCATCAAAGAATGTTTTGTTGTAAATCAGACCCTGCGGACCACTGTTGAATGGTGCCAGATAGATCTCATCATCTCCGTATGGTGCACACTTTGTACTGGAAAGGATCCCATCTGTAATATCATCGCGAAGGGTACCGGTTCCAGCATAATTTTCTCCGTCAAAAACATCATCCAGGTTGAGAAGTGCATGATCTTTGATCAGGGAAAGGATTACACCATCCTCACCACCATCGTTAAGACAGATAAAATCAGGTGCATTTCCAGCTACAATCTGTGGACGGATGATATCTCCAATTGTAGGGCTGATAGTCATGTTTACTTTCACGCCCTCATGGCTTTCTTCAAAAAGCTCCACCATCTGATTCCAGTAAGCATCCCCATATCCACCCTGGAAAATGGCAATGTTCAATTCCTGTTCTTCTGCCTCTGCAAATGCAGTAAGCGGGGAAAGTACTGTTGCTGCGCTCATAGCAAGGATCATAGCAGAAGCTGCAAATCTTTTCTTCATAGGTTGTTTCCTCCTTCTTGTTGGCTTTTATTATGTTTGCCTGATGATATTAGTATAATGGAAAATCTTCTTGTGGTAAATTCACAAAACAATTCTTTATATGGAACATTTTTCTGTTATTTTTATATAATATGGATTTTCTTGCGACATATATGTACAATCTTTTTCTATTTGTATTTTAAATGGATTATCTTGTTTTTTTCCTGTATAATAAATCTGTCACAATCCGATACAGTCATGAAAATCAGAACGATTTTTTCCATCTTTACCGGACCATGTACGAATTATTTTTTAGAAATGAGGGACAGCGGCATGGAAAAAAGACAACGATATCAGGGATTTCGAAAATTCAGTATTAGAACCAGGCTGATCATAGCGCTTTTCCTGATCTCTATTGTACCATTAACAGGAATCAGCTTCTATTCGTTTCATATTTTTTCAGAAGCGCTTCGGGAAAAACTTTCCACTTCCATCTCACAGACTTTATCCATGATCAATCTGAATATGGTAAGTGAGATTGAAAAGTATCAGTATCTCTGCGGCTCCATCTGCATCAGTCAGGAAATCAAGGACGGTCTTCTGAAAAAGGGTATGACAGATACGGAAAAGAATCAAGCCATCAATGAAATCCAACATATGATTCGAAGTAAAATCATCTATCCTGCACAGGCAAAAAACATTACAGTATATGATACAGATGGGAATATTTTTTATGATTTGGGATATGATGGGTTATATTCGGATGATGTAAGCAGGATCCTGAGTCGTCTTGAAGAAGAAAATCAGGATGTATGGGCATACGCACATACTTACCGTAACCGGGACATCCTGATTCTTGGAAGAAGAATTTATGAACAATACAGTCAGAGTCGTGTAATTGGTTATACCCTGATTTCCATTGATGAAAAAATTTTTTCCAAAACAGTACTGGAACCAGTAGGTCTGGCTGACTCTTCCAATATTATGTATCTGAATATGGATGGAACAAATCCTTTCTTCCTGGGATCGTAGTATTCAACTGGGGCAAAAAACCGAAAAAAGCTGCTGAAAAATATTCAAGCAAGACTTCCAAACAGAACAGATTTTTTCAGCATTTACAAAGATGGCGAAGAACAGCTGGTTACTTATATTTTCAATAAAAACCTGAACCAGCTGTTTGTATATACCATGCCATATCATTATATTAATTCTGAAGTTAACACTATGTTTTGGAAAATCCTGGCTGTGGCATTCTTCCTTGTTCTACTCTGCATTGGAATTGTAGCTATGGTGTATCCTGGAATTACCTCCCCCATCAGAAGCATGCTGGATTTTTGCAGGGAATTATCAAAGGGAAATCTTTCCGTACGGATCCAGGATGACCACAAAGACGAACTTTCCGATCTTTCCGGAAGCATGAATCATATGGCAGATACCATTGAGAGCCTGATGAAACAACAGAAAAGCCAGGAAAAGAAAAAAAGAGAATTGGAGCTACAGATGCTTCAATATCAGTTAAATCCTCATTTTCTTTTCAACACTTTAAACAGTCTGCGCTTTGTAGCCGCCATGCATAAAGACCAGATTGTAAGTGATGGAATCCAGGCCCTCAGCAGTCTTTTGCAAAATACACTGACTAATAAAAACGAGTATATAACCATTCAGGAAGAGCTTGAGAACCTGGAAAACTACTTCGCGATTTTAAGAATCCGGTATGCCGGAAGCTTTGAGTACTCTTTTGACGTAGAAGAGGAAGAACTGCTCTCCTGCCTTGTTCCTAAACTAATCCTGCAGCCCCTTGCAGAAAATTCTGTTATGCATGGTTCTTCTGATGACGGCTCCGTTATGGAAATTCTAATCACCTGTTGGGAAGAAAACAATCATCTTATCATAGAACTCTGTGACAATGGAAAAGGATTTGAAGTGACACCTGCAGCGCTGGAACCTCATACAAACCGGAAAAAGATTGGAATTACCAATGTAAATGACCGAATACAGCTGAATTTTGGAAAGGAATATGGACTTAAGGTCAATAGTCACCCTGGAGAAGGAACTACATGTACGCTGACTCTTCCCTTACTATATGTACAAGAACTGTCAAAAGATTGTAACAACTAAAAATCACAACCACTTTTGCCCACAGAAAGGACTTTATGTACAGTATATTAATTATTGACGATGAACCAATCGTAAAAATTGCGCTTCGCTCCATTCTTCCCTGGGAAGAGCATGGTTTTTTCATTTGTGGAACAGCATCAAATGGTCTTGAGGCTGTTCCACTGATTGAAAAACATCATCCGGATATCATTATCACTGACCTGAAAATGCCTGAAATGGACGGACTGGAACTAATTCGTTTTCTGAAGGAAAAAGAATATCCCGGAGAAATACTGGTACTAAGTAACTACGAAGACTTCGATTCAGTAAGAAGTGCATTGCTTTTAGGTGCTGCGGACTATCTGTTAAAAATCAAAATTCAACCAGATACACTCCTTGCCTGTCTGAACAAAACCACCAAAAAAAATGCAAAATACAGCTGACCGAAAAGATTCCATTCTGAAAACAGACATCACTGAACCCATAACCGATCATCTTCTCTCCTTTTTTCAGGGAGAAGAGTCTCTCGATTCGTTCATTGAAAGATATGGAGCAGAAAAATTTGGATTTATGAAACATTCCTGTGCTGTATGCTATGTAACGTTTGAAAAATTTTTATCAAATGATGCATTTTCTATATCAGCTAATCTGCTGCGAGATATGATACTGGATGCTGTTCAGGGAGTGCTACAGCCATACATTCTTGTTCTTAGTGCCCATAATGCGCTCGTAGTATTTTCCCAAAAAGAATTAATGTGCAGTCAAGTAAAAGTGGAACAGCTGATAAAAAAGCTGTATAACCGTTTTACCATGTACCAATCCTTTGCACCAGATATGCCATATAAAGAAAATCTGAAAAATTATGAAGAGGCCAGGACCACATATCAGGACTTTCTTCATAGTGAGGGGCATTATAAAAATGATGTTGCCAAAACCCTTACATACATAGAAAATAATTACATGCACCGTCTCACATTATCCTCCATTTCGGCAAATGTCAATCTCAGCACTAGCTATTTATGCCGTGTTTTCAAGTCCGAAGTAGGAACAAGTATTACCAGCTACTTAAACAATCTGCGGATAAGAAAAGCTGCTACACTGATAAAGGAGAATACCTTTTCCCTGAAGGAGATCTCCGTTATGGTAGGAATTGACGATCAACTTTATTTTAGTCGATTATTCAAAAAGTGTATGGGAATTTCGCCTTCTGAATATGGGAAACGATTTCATCTATAAGCAGGTAATCTGATATAAAACAGCAGGATGTCTTATAATCACAAGATATCCTGCCTTTCATATATCATAATATATTCTTTATATCAGCGTCTTCTGATAACTGCTTCCAGCATTCAGGACGATTTCTTCTTCCATACCATTATATAAGATTACCAGTTTCGCATCAATTGGAGATTTCAGATTTATTTCCGTAACCCGTTTTTCTTTCCACTTGAAATTAAGTGTGATATTACCAGGTGCTTTCACGCCTTCTGCCATCCCATCTTTCCATTCATCTGGTAATGCCGGAAGAAAACAATTTTCTGCTCTTCATACTGAACCAGCATTTCCAGCACAGCAGCAGCAAATCCAAAATTACCATCAATCTGAAACGGAGGATGGGCACAAAGCATATTCGGATATATCCCGCCACCTACCAGACTGCATGCTTCTTCTCTTGTTAAGCGAAGCTGATTTTTTAATAAAGTCAGGGCATGATTTCCATCTCCAAGTTTTGCCCACAGGCAGGCTTTCCACGCCATACACCAGCCGGTTCCCTTATCCCCACGCCTTTCCAAAGAAGTTCTGCAGGCTTCTATAAGAGGTTCATTCTCTTTATGAATCTGGTTCCCAGGATATAATCCAAACAGGTGAGAAATATGTCTGTGATTGATATCTGCTTCCGGGTAATCATAAAACCATTCCTGAAGCTGCCCTTCTTTCCCAATTTTATAGGGAGGAAGTTTCTGAAGCACATTTTTGACTGCATTTGTAAAATCTTCTACTCCCAGAATTTCACATGCTTTTAAATATAATCCAAACAGTTCTCTCAATATGCTGATATCCATTGTTGACGCAAACGTAACACTATGTGTCGTCATATCTGGTGCAAGGAATGTATTTTCAGGTGAAGTAGAGGGAGCAGTTACATAATATCCCTTATAAGGTACCAGATAGCCCAGGTAAAATTCTACGGCCCCTTGTATAATCGGAAATGCCTTCTTTTTTAAAAAAGCTTCATCCAATGTATAGCAGTAATGTTCCCATAAATGACAGCATAACCATCCAGAACTCATCGGCCACATGGAATATGTACAGGGATTTTCGTCCTGTCCAAATTGTCCAACCGGGCTTGAGTGTCCCCAAATATCCAGATTATGGTGGCTTACCCAGCCAGCCAGATGATAAACATCCTGAGCTGTTTTTTCACCATTTTTTTGAGGTACGTTCTATAAGTTCAAGCAAAGGCATATGACAGTCACTTAAATTTGCTTTTTCTGCCATCCAGTAATTCATTTCCGTATTAATATTTACAGTATAATTACTGCTCCAGGGAGCACGCATATGGTGATTCCAGATTCCCTGAAGATTTGTACATTGTGAACCGGGTACAGATGAACAGATCATCAGATAGCGGGCATAATGAAACATTTTTAATGCAAGTTCATTATCGGGTGTATAATTAATGTCAAGATGCATCCTATCAAAATAATTTGCGTATACATCCATATGCGCCTTTTTTTGCTTTTCATATTGAATGTGCTGGATGTTTTCCATCATACAGTTTCTTTTTGAAAAAAAGAGTTCTTTTTGTTTAAAATCAGTTACTCCGGACACGTAAATATACACATCATTTGGAGTATTTATAAAAAGCTTATCCGCTTGCTGATATACATTTCCACCGTTCGTTTGTACATATAATCCAATTGCAAAACGGATTCCCTGCCCCTCTTCATAAACGACAGGAACTTCGCAGGAATAATAAGGTGGTGCAACATAAATGGGTGCCTGCCCTTCTAATATAATTCCATTTTCTGCAAAAAAAGCAGATTTGTGCTTATTTCACTTTCCAGTGTTATTGACATTTCAAGATTGCAATTTGGAGAAGTATGATAATGAATTGCCATCACTGGTTCTGACATACTCACAAAAAATTCTCTTTGATAAATCAAATCATCCTGGCAGAATTCTATTTTTCAGTTGCATTCGTCAGGCACAGTTCTCTTCTATAAAAGCTGTTTCCATTTTGAATGGGTTCTTTCACATTAATGGAAAGCGTTCCTGCAGGCAGATAGCTTTCTGTCCAGTCTCCTAACACATTTTCTTTGCAATAATTCTCTGCTCCCTGGTAATCCCCTGCAAAAATGTGTTTTCTAAAAAGATCCCAGTCGACATTTTTGTTGGGATTTTCCTTGTTTCTTCCATTTCCAGACCAAAGCGAATCCAGATTCAATTCTATTCTTTCATTTTGAAATCTTCCATAGGACATTGCTCCCATGGTTCCATTTCCAAGGGGCAGCGCTTCATTCCAGGCTTCTGCTGGTTTATCAAAAATAAGTGCTAAGCGATCCATAACCCACTCCTCAATTCTAGTACATCGTTTTCGAAATAACTATACCACTCACTTGTCTGCGAATCCGATTGCACAGGTCTAAAAGCCTCAGCGTAGCCCGCTACGCCTGCGTTTTTATACCAGCACACTCGAATCCGCATCCTACGCGATTGGTATAGTTATTTACGAAACGATGTACTAGAAAACTTTATTTTTATAATTATACACAACTCTCAGGGATTAATCAACTGGTGTAATTTCGGATTTATTGTTGAAAAATGTAGAAAAATGAATGGCTTATTTGCCTGATATATCCAAAAATAAAATATTCTTTCTCCCATTTAATCGCTCTAATATTTCTTCCGATTCAGCACTGATATTTCCAAATGCACGTTCTAGTTTTCCGAGGGAAAATCCCTGGCCGTAATGTACTCCCAAGCTGTGCAGACATTCCAGCTCCTGTACTGTTTCTATCCCTTCTGCGATCAGAATTGCTCCTGTTGCATTACAGTAATCCAACAGGAGTTTCATCATGATCTCTTTTTTCTTATACTTGTGAATATCCCTTACCAGTTCTATATCCGCTTTCAGATAGTCAGGTGTGGTATTCACTACACGATTTAGACCTGAATGTCCAGCTCCCACATCATCCAATGCTATCTCATATCCCTGATCTGCATAATGTTTCATGATCTGCTGCAATATCTGATAGTTTTCTATGTCTGATCTCTCTGTTATTTCGAATACAATATCAGAAGCAGGAACCCCTGCCTGTCTGTAAATTGACGATTGGCTGAAACACCGGATATATGGATTTTCTCTCTAATATCTTATAGAATTCATCTGCTTTGTTTACTTTCATCCTTTTATGATCACTCCCATACTTGCGTAAATCCCTTGCATCAGTTCACTCCCAATAGAGTACATGGTGATGTAATCAGAATTCCTGCAAATGAAATGAATATTTCATCACACGATTACAGATCGGGTGTTCATTACATTGGAAAGTATAGAAACATTGAGAAAAAAGTTCAATAGACTTTACTGAGGTTTAACTATATTTAACATGGGTCTTACGCTACTGTTCGTTTCGTTCTCAGTAACAGCTGACACCAAAGTACATCCTGCAAGAAATTCGGCTCAAAGTGCTTTCCTCGGACAGGTTCTGACACATTCCATGCACAAAATACATTCTGTTCCGTTTTTCCGTTTTCTGGAGTTATCGGTTATATCAACATTCATCGGACAAACTTTTTTACATTTTCCACATGAAATACACTTCTCTTTGTCACACTTAACTCTGACTACAGAGAAATAACTCATAGGTTTCAGAAAGATCGTGACAGGACAAATATACTTACAGAACGCTCTGTTATCTTTGAATAGGAATGCCAGAATAATCCCCACAATATAATACAGAATATTCCCCACGATAAAAGCTATAAACATGATTTTCTCCATATTCTCTACGTGATTCAGAAAAAGTAGCACCACGAAAGAGAACGAAAATGCAAATGTAATATACCGGATGAAACCTATCTTTTTTCTTGCAGCCTGAGGCTTTTTATATGGTAAAAAGTCCAACACCATAGCTGTCCAACAGGCATATCCGCACCATCCTCTTCCAAACAAAAGTGGTCCGAATATTTTTGCAACAGCATAATGAATCGTAGCTGCTTCAAATACTCCGGTAAACAGATAATACCAAAAACCCTCAATCTGCATGTTCTCCTGACATATAAGTCCCAAATAAATCAGCATATACAAACCAACCAGAAGTTGAACGATCCTACGTGCATGCTTATAGTTAAACTGAAAAAGCAAAAGCCCAACAGTAATCGATGTTCCAATATAACTGAAATTTAAAAGATAAAACAGATTATCTTTGGTAAGCCATAGTGTAACAGCCACTATTTCAAATACTATCCACATTCCAAAGGGTGACAGCAATTTCCGTCTCGTATTCATACTCATTTCCTCCAGCGTTGTGCCCCTAACTTGATATCTACGAATTGCTCCGCTGCAAAGCAGCTCCCACAATTCTCATCATATCTCAATATAAAGTATTTGTCTAATGTTTCTATTAAGTAAATATTTGTCAGACCAATTTGCCATAAGTACCAGAATATCAGGATTTGCGAAGGCAATTTATAGTAGATTTTGGCATATACATTTCGAATTTTTTTTGAGTATAATAATTCCGAAAAAGTACTTTGACAGTAAATAAATGCGACATCATTGCACAGGAGGCATGGGATATGATTATTACAATAGCAAGACAGTGCGGAAGCGGCGGACATGAAATAGGAAAAGAACTGGCTTCCAGACTTGGACTGGAACTCTATGACAGAAAGAAACTGGAAGAAGAGGCCAAAAAACTTGGAAAGCTTGACGAAAACAAAGAATTTTTCCAGGAAAAGGCAGTAAACAGCCTGCTCTACAGCATTGCTGTAAGCTACGGAGAAAGCAATCCGATGGAAAAATCTTTTGAACTTATACGTGAACTTACGCAGCAAAAACCTGCCGTAATCATCGGACGCTGTTCAGGAGCGATTTATGCAAATGATCCTGAGGCAACTACTGTTTTTCTTCACGCAGATAAAGACTGCCGTATCAAACGTGTAATGGAACGGGACGGTATTAATGAGAAAAAAGCTGCAAAGCTGATAAAGGAAGTGGATGAGAAAAGAGCATCTTTCCACAAATTCTGCACAGGCAAAGAATGGGAAGACGCCAGCCAGTATCAGCTGTCTATTGATACAGGCAAACTTGATATTTCCGATGCAGCAGACATGATCATAAATTATATCAATGCTAAAAATATCGGACAAAAGCACCTGTAATTTCCAAATAACACTGTAAAAATCAGGCACAAGTTTCCGAAATATAACTTGTGCCTGATTTGCATTTTCTTTTAATATTTACTGTTTGACTGATTGGATTCATCCATCGGATATCTCTGTAAATTCGCAGATAGACTTCTCAAATATGCTATACAACGCATCAATGTTCCAGGATATATTCCATCTGCCTTTCTTTTGTTTTCATACCCATTTTTTCATAGAACTTTTCGGCTGAAGTATTTCCTGCCCATACGTTCAGTGTCACTTCATAACAGCCCATTCGCTTTGCTTCATTTTTTTACATATTCAAACAAGCTCTCGCCGATATGCTGTCCTCGTGCGTGCTGATCAACACATAGATCATCTATAAAAAGAGACTTAAACGGTACCATATTAGTTGAAAAAGGCTGTTCCTGTAATTGGCAAAATGCATATCCTACACAAACATCTTCCTCGTTCACTGCTACATATATGGGTTTTTCTTCTTTTCCTAATAGCTCTGTCAATTGGCTTACAGTATATTTTGTGGTACCGGGAATAAAAATATCAGGTCTTATATCTGCATGGATCTGCAATACCTGTCCCAACAGTTCAATTATTCTTAGAATGTCTTTTTCTTCTGCTTTTCTAATAGTCATTTTTGTCCTCCAAGTAACAAATTATTCCACATGTCGATTTCTTTAAAGATATCTTCCCAGCATATTTTTCACACACTTTTCTACCATATCCATACTTTCTATACATACCTCTTTTTTTACATTCCTGCCGCAATTCCCACAGTCAGGAGTTCTTTTCTGCCTGGATTACGTCCATTTCCGTCAACTGTTGTAGTATGCTCTCCATAGTATGTGTTACTGTAAGTAAGATCATATGCCGGACTCAGGCTCCATCTGTCTTTTTCATCATCATATAAATAGGTGAAATTCTTTGAATGATCATCTCTGTTATGTGCAAAAACATTAAAACACATCCTGCGAAACATCTCTCTCATATCTTTCTCATTATCTCTGGTTAATATTTTTGTTAGTTTCATCAGACTGTGATAATCCAGGCTTGGCTGCTCAAAATTCAACTCCAGCAACGCAGCAGCTGTCAGCATATGAATTCTCTTTGTTCCATTTTTATCTGATATCCTGTCAAACCGCTTAATCCCAAAATACCCCTCACAGTTCTCAGATGGAAACAGTCTGGTTTCACTCATTATAATACCACATTTTTTTGCGCAGCATGAATAATCATATTCCATCTTCCCTGCATTTTCTCCATCCACATGTGCAGGAAATTTAATAATCCATTCCTCTCCATTCACTGTAGTCATAATTTTTGGGCTGGCTCCACCACTTGTACCACCGAGACGATATAATTCATCCAATCTATCGGAGTATTCCGTATTTAGTATTTTCCGGCACTGCTCCGCAAGTTCATCCAGATCCACATCTCCATATTGTTCATCTATTTTTTTCTCCGGATAATAGGTAAGTGCTCCCATACCTGACTTTCCAACAATTGCCAGCCGATCCAGCACCGTTAATTTGTCTGGATTCTGCTTATGTGCACGTAGCAGACGATCCAACAACAATCTCCCCCAATTATCCGGCAAACTATCTGCAAATACTCCAAATAATCCGTCAAAATAATCTTTTGTCGGTACAAAAACCTGCTTTTTAAGGGGAAGTGAAAACGGACTGATCGGAAAACCATTTTCAATCCATTCTTCACTATATTGAAACGCAGCTTTATGGTCAGCTGTCATAGCCAGTGTTCCTACAAGTTTTTCATCATAAAATACCTGTAATGCATTACCTTCCCTCATTTATGACCTCCTGAATATCTTTATATGGAACATGCGTAAAAATATTTCTAAGCTCATCTGCAATATCCAAAGACATGGCAATCTTTGTCAGTGATATCAATGATATCTGTCCGGTAGTTTCGAATCTCTTAATTGAACCATAGCTTACTCCGCTCATGGAAGATAATTTTTCCTGAGAAATAGAGCGTCGTTTTCTGATATTACGCACTCTTTGTGCAAGCTTCTGATCCAGTTCCTCTGCTGTTTCCCATACAAACTGCTCCATTTTCCCTCCTTGCTTTTTATTATTTTATGGATATTATTTTATCCAGAATTTCGCTATCGCGCGCCATCCTCGCATACTATGGAGGTATGAAGTTCGTTTCACTGCTGATGGTGGTAACGCTGTCTCTCACCGGCACACCAACGTATGCGTACGCGGCGGCAACTCCCGTTGACAACAACGGTGA
>ENA-OQBD01000557-OQBD01000557.1-human-gut-metagenome-genome-assembly--contig:-NODE-557-length-19840-cov-3.635520_pt1 | contig 19840 bp, 20 predicted proteins | sample MGYA00242742_ERZ504543 | MGnify/ENA primary metagenome ERZ504543 (study PRJEB26092, sample SAMD00036239) | human gut metagenome | host: Homo sapiens | study: EMG produced TPA metagenomics assembly of...
CGACAAAAATATACAAGTCATTGTTTAAAAAAAGAATATAGAAATAAATAAGTAGTTATTGCGCCAAAAACAGGTAAAATTATTTATAAAGACCCAGAAAGAAAATTTTATTGTTGACAATCAGAAATATTGGGAGATGCAGAAAAGCAAAGGATTATTTGACATTGTGATCAGCAATCCTCCATATTTGAAAATTCGCAAGGAGGCCGCAGAGTCCGTGTGTATGAGTGAAATAGTGCATGGTCAGCCTAATATGTATTTCCTGTTTATGGCTATGGCAGTTAAAATGCTGAGGACAAATGGAGAGTTTGTATTTATTACGCCAAGATCCTGGACATCAGGGACATATTTTAAAAGTTTCAGAAGCTATTTTATGGATAGTATGGATATTCAGCGTGTACATTTGTTTGAATCTCGAAATAGCGTATTCAAAGGGAAAGAGGGACATAGTGATGATATCTTGCAGGAAACAATGATTACTTATGGAAAGAAATCGAAAAGTCAGTCTCGGAATATTATCATTGCGATTAGTCAGAATGCGCAGGATTTAGGCAAAGTAAAAGAAATTCAGGTAGAGAGTGGAAATTGTTTGCCAGAAGGAAAAGAGCATTATTTTGTACTTCCATCAGATGAAGAAGATTTAAAGGTATTAAACTATATGAAGAAAATGCCTAATACGGTCGAAGAGGCGGGCTTTCGATTTAAAACGGGACAGGTAGTAGAATTTCGTAATAAGGAGTATATAGCGTGGGAGAAAAAAGAGTCTACAATTCCATTGCTTCATTCATGTAATGTATTAGAAGGAAGAATAGTATTTCCTGCTCAGACAGAGAAACCACAGTATTTTGTAGTAAAAGATGAATCTAAGAAGAATGTGATGGAAAATCAGAATACAGGTTTTTTTAAAGAGAGCGACGGCAAAAGAAGAAAAACGCAGACTACAGCCAGCCTTGCATTTAGCAGATGCTTTTGCATATAAACAATTTACCGCAGAAAATCATTTAAATTATTTAATTAAAGTAGGAGAACGGATTAGTCTTTGTGAGGTATATGGGTTTTATACGTTATTGTCTTCTGATATATGGGAACGTTATTATCGGATGTTAAATGGCAGCACACAGGTAAATTCGGCAGAATTAAATACAATGCCGATTCCGGCAAAGGATGTACTACAGAAAATAGGAAAAACTGCAATGAGAGAATGGAAAAAACAGGGTGATTATTTTACCAGAGATAATATGTTATCCAGCGATGAAATTTTAAGGCAATGTATTGGATAGAGCAGAAGAAAAAGGAGCTTTAAATGAAAGAATACCCTTACAGAAAGATGAATGAAATGCGCGAAATACTTGAAGTATTGCAGATGCCTTCAAAATTGAAAAATACACGGACTATTCTGACTTTACTGGCTGTTGCACGTGTAAAAGAAAAATCAAAATGGTCTCAGGTAGAGGAAAGTTATGCCAGAACACATGATATGATTGTGTTCATGAATGAATATTATCCTAATAAAGGTGGAACAGATTTAAAGCGTGGTGGTTATAGTGAAAATTCCCGTGAGACAATTAGAGATGATTCTGTTTCACCTTTGTGCAGTATGGCAGTTATGGAACATAATGGTGCTAAATCCCAGAGTGAGAAAAGCAGTTATCGTTTGACGAAAGAGTTTGCAACTCTGTTAAGAGCGTACGGAACAGAAAATTGGGAAGAGGAACTTTGCTATTATTGTGAGACACATCAGACTTACGAGGAGAAATATTCTCAAATAAGACAAGTAGATAAAGGGCTGTCAGTGTTATATAATGGGGAACAGTTTCATCTGAAAAGATCGGCTCATAATAAGCTTCAAGCAGCAATCTTAGAAGAGTTTGTCCCTATATTTGTACCAGGTGCAAAATTATTATATATTGGTGATACAAAGAAGCGGGAATTGGTCAAAGACGTTGAGTTTTTAAATGAGTTGAACATAACAGTGTTGGAACATGCAATGCTTCCGGATCTGATATTATACCAGGAAGAAAAGAAATGGCTGCTTTTTATAGAGGCATATACGTCAACAGGAGAACTTACGATAGAACGTGTATCCAAAATTAAGGAATATTGTAAAGATTGTCCGAAAGATATAGAAATTATTTTTGTGACGGCATTCCAGACAATGAAGAAATGCCAACAAAAATTCTTATCAATTGCATGGGATACGGAAATATGGGTGGCAGAAGAACCGACACATATGATTCATAAAAATGGAAATAAATTTTTAGACGCACATTCAAATACTATATCAAAAAATAAGTAGAAGAGAGAATTTATGCGGATTTAGTAGTAAACGATGATGGAATTAAAGCACCGGGCATAAAGCGTCTTGTGCAGATGGCAGCAGGACTTGGCGAAGTATGGGTGGTGGCTCCGGCAGCACAGTGCAGTGCCATGTCACACCGGATCACTGTGCGTGGCGATTTAGAGGTAAAACCGTATGATTTTCCGGCCACAGGTGTGACGGCGTACAGTGTGTGGGGAACCCCGGCAGACTGCGTGAAAGTGGCACTTGGATGTCTGATGACAGAAAAACCGGATATCGTATTTTCCGGGATCAATGCAGGCTATAACGTTGGACGGGATATCTTATATTCCGGTACGATCGGAGCGGCGATGGAGGCTCTCTGCTGGGGTGTCCCGGCGATCGCATTTTCCGTTGCGGAGGAAGATGAGTGTGAGGTTTTAAATACATATTTAGAACCGGTTGCAAAAGAACTGATCTCCAAAACATTACCGCAAAATGAGATCTGGAACGTCAATTTCCCGGGATGCACTTTAGAGGAATACAAAGGAATCCTGTGGGATCGTATCCCGGATCAGAACCAGTATTACCGGGATAACTACAAGAGAACGGACAGACCGGACGGAAGCTGTATTTTTTTCAGCGGCAGGGCTGCCGGAAACGGAAGCGGCGGATGGAACGGATGCGGGAGCAGTTCTTTCCAATTACATATCCATCGGAACAATCAAAAATATGATCATATAAAAAAGAAAAAAACAGGTTTGTTTTCCAGTAAACGGGAGAATATTTATCAGCAAAATTAATGATTTTTATTAACGTACCTGATAGATATTCTCTCTTTTGTATAAACTGGGTAAAATTTTAGTAAAACTTTACTAAAGCTATTGAAATCTGTAAAATCGTGAAATATAATGCAGAAGAAAGGCGTGATTATATGGCAACAATCAAAGAGATTGCTAAGCTGGCACATGTGTCGGCGGCAACGGTGTCGAGAGTGTTGAATCAGGATGAGACATTATCAGTGACACCTGAGGTAAAAAACCAAATAATTAAGATCGCTCATGAGTTGAAATATGTCCCGCCTAAGATGCGTCATGCCAAACGAGACAGACAGATCGTCATCGGAGTTGCGGACTGGCATATCGTAAGAAGAGACAGACCGGATGTGAGTATTACTTCGGCGGATAATTTATCCGGAAGTTTTGCACAGAAAGCAGATATTGTATTTTTACGTCTGGTTTACGGAGAGGTAAAGCAGGTGGACGGTATCATTGCATTTGGTTTATTCTCGGAAGTGGAAGTTGATTTTTTACGATCACTAAGCACGGAGATCCTGTTTGTTAATTCAGATAAAAAGGATTATGAGTTTGATCAGATCCTCATGGATTACGAGCAGGGATTAAGCGATATGGTGCATTATCTGATGGACGAGAAGGAGTATCGCAGCATTGGTTATATTGGCGGAATATATGAAGATGATATCGTGCGTATCGGAGAGCGTCGTCTGAATGGATTAAAGCAGATCCTGCAAAACAAAGGCTGTTATCAGGAAGGCTATTTTAAGGTCGGAGAGATCAGTCATGAGAGTGGATATTTGCTCACGAAGGAAATGCTTCTGACAGATGAAGTGCCGGAAGTTCTTATTCTGGGAAATGATGAGGTCGCAGAGGGAGCATTAGAAGCGGTCAAAGAATTAAAATACCGGATTCCAAAGATATTGCGGTGGTGATTTACCGTGATATTGAGACACTTTCGACGAAATATCCGACGTATACAAGTCTTCGCATGCTGCCTGATATTGTATGGACGACTGCCATAAAGCTTCTTTTAGAGCGGATTTTAGATGGCAGAAAAGATACGATGAAGGTGTATCTGCCAACAAAGCTCGAACTCGGAGACAGTGCCTGATCATTGGCCGGACAATTTCTGAAAGAGCAACAACAAAAGTGTGCACGACCTGCATGGAAATAGATGCAGGAGAGAGAGGAGAACATTTCATTATGAAGAAAAAAATTGCTATGTTACTTGCAGCAGCATTATGCATGGGTACATTTGCAGGATGTGGAAACAGCGCATCAAACAACAGCAGCAGCGCAGCAGATAATAACACGACAGATAATACGGTAGCTGCAACAGAAAATTCTGACGCGACAGCTTCTGCTGACAATGTAAAAATTGATACTTTAAATGTATACTTCGTTCCGTCCAGAGATCCGGACGAGATCGTAACTGCAACAGAACCACTTGCAAATTTAATGCAGACAGAGTTAGCAGGCTTAGGATATGACATCGGAGAAGTTAAGATCACAGTTGGTACAACCTTTGAGGCAGTAGGTGAGGCTCTTGCAGCAGGAACAGCAGATGTTGGATTTATCCCGGGCGGTACCTATGTACTTTATGATGATGGAGCAGATGTGATCTTAACAGCAACCAGAGATGGTTTAAATAAAGACTCTGACAATCCAGCAGACTGGAATGATGGACAGCCTACAGAAGGCATTGACAAACAGGCAGTTTCTTACCGTGCATTATTTATCGCAGGTCCTTCTGATAAAGGACAGGAACTTGCTGATAAAGTAAACTCCGGCGAAGAACTTACATGGGATGATTTAAACAGTGCAAACTGGAGTGTTATGTCATCTTCCTCACCGGCAGGTTATATTTACCCGGCTTTATGGTTACAGGACAGATACCAGAAAGGTATTACAGATCTTTCTTCTGCAGTACAGTCTGATTCCTACGCAAGTGCATTTGCAAGACTTGCTTCCGGACAGATCGACGTACTTGTAACTTATGCAGATGCAAGACGTGACTATGAAGAAAGCTGGACAAGTGAATTTGGTCGTACAAAATCTATCTGGGAAGAGACAAATGTTATCGGTGTAACAGATCCGATCTACAATGATACAGTTTGTGTCAGCAAGACATCTCCGATCATGGATGACGGCTTAAAATCAGCAATCCAGACAGCACTCATCAATATCGGTAACACAGAGGAAGGTAAGGCAGTTATCTCTATCTACAGCCACAACGGATATGAGCCGGCACAGTCTTCTGATTATGATAAAGAGAGAGAAGCACAGAAACTGATCCAGGAATTAAGTGCAGCAAACTAATCGTTACTGGAACGTTTGACAGGGAGTGGACAGTAACAACGAAATAATAACAGGCAGTATGACGGGCAGCAGGAGGGCTGCTGCAGAGCCGGGAAACCGGCTTTGCGGCAGCCTTTCAATGAGTATACACCTATAAAAAACACACACCATAAAAACAGCAGGTGAAAGAAAGGTTTGGTTTAAATTTATGATCGAGTTTAAGGACGTATCGAAGGTATATCCGAACGGGGTAGTGGGACTGGACAATGTCAATTTAAAGATCGAACAGGGTGAATTTGTAGCGATCATCGGTCTTTCCGGTGCAGGAAAGTCCACGTTACTGCGGACGATCAACCGTATGCATGACATCACATCAGGAACTCTGACGGTGGATGGATTAGAGGTTAAGAACTTAAAAGGAAAAGAGCTTCGTACTTTCCGCAGAAAGATTGGAATGATCTTCCAGTCATTTAATCTTGTCACACGAACAACAGTAATCCGTAACGTATTGATGGCAAAAGTGCCGGAGATGCCTTTCTGGAGAGTTCTGCTTGGTGTGTTTAAAAAGGAAGACAAAATGCAGGCACTTGAGAGTCTGGATAAAGTCGGTATTCTGGATAAAGCATATATCCGTGCAGACCAGCTTTCCGGTGGGCAGCAGCAGCGTGTTGCTTTAGCGCGTACACTTGCGCAGAATCCGGAGATTATCTTAGCAGATGAGCCGGTTGCAGCACTTGATCCGGTAACGGCAAAACAGGTTATGAGTGATTTCAGAAAGATCAATCAGGATATGAACATTTCAATCCTGATCAACATCCATCATGTGGAATTAGCACTCGAATATGCAGACCGCATTATCGGAATCCGTGCCGGAAAGATCGTCTATGACGGACCTTCCGAAAATGTGACACAGGACGTGTTGAACACAATTTACGAAGGAAAGATTCCGGAGAAAACGGAGGAAGCGTAATGGGATTATACGATAAAATATTTAAACCGAAGAAACTTGTGCTTGCAAACGGCAAAGTTGTGGAAGAAAAATGTTCCCGCGCGCCGCTCATCATTATTCTGCTCGTGATAGCAACGTGGATCTCTGTGAAAGTTACAGGTTTTTCCATGACAACACTGGTAACGAGGATCCGGTTTTTCTTTGACATTTTAGCGCAGATGTTCCCGCCGAAAGCCGGCTACATCTCAAGTATCTGGGGACCACTTTTTGATACGATCAAAATGTCACTGCTCGGTTCTTTTGTGGGTGGTGTACTTGCAATTCCTTTTGCTATTTTAGCATCCAGCAACCTGATCAAAAATAAAGTTGTGATTGGTGTAGTCCGTGTGTTTTTAAGTATTGTGCGTACGATCCCGACACTGGTTGCCGCTCTTATCGCAACTTATATCTGGGGACTTGGTACGATGGCAGGTACTTTTGCGATTGCAGTATTTACCTTTGCTTATGTTGGAAAACAGTTATATGAAATGATCGAGACTGTTGATATGGGCGCTTATGAGGCAATGGAGGCTATGGAGGCTATGGGTGCTGGAAAGGCGTACTCCTTTATTTCTGCGATCATGCCGCAGGTACTGCCGGCATACATGTCTGTATGTTTATTCTGTTTCGAGGGAAATGTGCGTTACGCAGCAATCCTGGGATATGTTGGAGCAGGCGGACTTGGACTGATCTTAAATGAAAAGATCGGATGGCGCGAATATGACAGTGTAGGAATGATTCTGATCGTTCTCTTTGGCACCGTTCTTATTATTGAAGCGATCAGCCATTATATCAGAAAGAAATTAACGTAGGAGGAACCGGCAAAATGAATGAATCAATCAAAAAAATGTACGAGCAGGAGCCAAAGACCTGGTACGCAAAGATTATTGTGGCTTTGATTGTTGCAGCGCTTCTTGCATGGTCACTTTCTACGGTTCAGTCTACCGGATCAAACGGAAGCGGACTTTCCGTCGCAGGAAAGATCATCAGCGGAATTTTCCACCCGGATACGAATTTACTGTTTGACCTCTCCACATCCGGTGTTGCTTATCTGTTACTGGAAACCATGTGTATCGCATTCTTAGGAACGATCGTCGGTGCAGTATTATCCATTCCGCTTTCTTTCCTTGCGGCAGCAAATCTGATGCCGAAGCCGGTTGCACTGATCTTCCGTGTATTTATTATGGCGATCCGTACGATTCCGGCATTTGTATACGGACTTATGTTTATCCGTGTGACAGGACCTGGACCATTTGCCGGACTGCTTACCATGTCACTTTGTTCGATCGGTATGATCAGTAAAATGTTTATCGAGAGCATTGAGGATCTGGATACTAAGATCCTGGAATCCTTAGATGCAGCAGGATGTACGATGTTCCAGAAGATCCGTTACGGTATCTTATCCCAGTTGTTCCCGGATTTTATGTCTACTTTGATCTATCGTTTTGACATGAACTTGAGAGATGCAACAGTACTTGGTCTGGTTGGTGCCGGTGGTATCGGTGCACCGCTTATCTTTGCGATGAGTGCATACAAATGGAATCAGGTAGGAGCAATTCTTGCCGGACTGATCGTACTGATCTTAATTATTGAAGTTATCTCATCAAAGATCCGTACAAAATTAGCAAGGGGTTAGTAGTGCGAAAAATCCATATATGAAAGATTTTACGCACACAAATTTGAGTCGCATACTCAAATTTGCAGGTTATTGAAAGGGATAAAACATGCAGCAGAAAAAGTTAAAAATTTATTTTACCTCAGATGTGCACGGATATTTTTATCCGACGACTTATGGGGATATGGATGTAAAACCGGTAGGACTTTTTGGCTGTGCGGCAGATTTTAACAAGGATGATGAGACACTCATCATAGATGGCGGAGATATTTTACAAGGCTCCGCCTTTGCTTATTACTGCCGTCAGGTTGCAAACTCTCCGGAAGTGATCGCAGATATTATGAACGACTGCGGATACGATTATTATACACTTGGCAATCATGACTTTAATTACGGACTAGATTATCAGGCGGCATATCGCAATAGAAATAACGGTGTATGTGTGTGCCAGAATATCATGGATGAGGAAGGAAACACCCTGTTTCCATGGAAACTTCATACGATGAAAAACGGATTGCGCATCGGTATCGCTGGTATTGTAACGGATTATGTAAACATCTGGGAAAAAGAAGAAAACATAAAAGGAATCCATATTACAGATCCTTTTGAGGCAGCGAAGAGGGCACTTGCCCAGATGAAAGAGCAGACAGATCTTACGATCTGCATCTATCACGGAGGTTTTGAGTGTGATTTAGAAAGCGGAGCGGTGCTTTCTAAGACGACTGAAAATGTGGGTTACAGGATCTGTAAGGAACTGGATTTTGATATCTTACTGACCGGACATCAGCATATGTCTGTGCCGGGAAGAGAGCTGTTTGGAACTTATACAGTACAGCCATGTGATAATGCAAAAGAATATCAGTATCTGGAGGTCACCGTGACAGAGGATAAAAAGAGCATCAGGTCCGAATTGCGGCAGTCAGATCCCACAAAGGGGGCTGGGCTTGCAGATAAATACCGTTCTACGGAAAATTCCGTGCAGGCATGGTTAAATCAGCCAATTGGTCATTTGAGCCGTGCAATCATGCCGGAAGAAAAGGCAAAAATGGCATTGTATGGCTCACCGATCGCCGACTTTTTAAACCGTATCCAGCTTCATTTTTCGGGAGCAATGTTATCGTCCGTCGGTCTGGCAAATGAAATCGCAGGTTTCCGCAGTGAAGTGAGCACACGCGATATCATAGCCACTTATCCATATCCGAATACACTTGTGGTCTGTGAGATCACGGGTGCACAGCTAAAGACAGTAATGGAGCGCAGTGCAGAATACTTTGCATATGATAACGAAGGAAATGTCTGTGTTTCCGACAGCTTCCTGGTTCCAAAGGTGGAACATTATAATTATGACTATTATATGGGTGTGGATTTTGAAATCAATCCAAAAAACCCGGTCGGAAGCAGGATCGTGGGGCTTTCAAGAGACGGAAAGCCGGTTTTAGATGAAGATAAATTTACATTATGCCTGAATAATTACCGTTACAGCGGTGCTGGTGGATATGATGTTTACACAGAATGTCCGCTGGTCAAAGAAATCAATGTGGAGATGGTGGAACTGATCATGGATTATTTCCACGAATATCCATATATTGAGGTGTGATGTACGAAAGAATAAACTTGACAGAATGCATTCTATGAAATAAAATCAAAGAAACGCATTGAAGAGAAGAGTACTGATCGGAAATTTTAAAGAGAGAGATACATTTTGGTGTGAGTATCTTAAAATGGAACTTCAGGAAGACCATCTCTGAGCGGCCCTAATCCGGTCCGGTGATTCCGTTATCATCAAAATGAGTGATTTTCCACATGGAGATAAACGGGGTGGAACCGCGGATAAAAATGTTTATTCGTCCCTTATACAGATAAGTTGTCTGTATAAGGGACTTTTTAGTTTAGGAAAAGGAGATTAATCATGGTAGATTTTAAAGAAGACGAGAGACTGAATACGCTCAACCATTCCTGTGCACATGTGATGGCACAGGCAGTAAAACACTTATATCCGAACGCAAAGTTCTGGGTAGGACCTGTTGTAAAAGAAGGATTTTATTATGATATCGATCTTGGCGATACTGCTGTCAATGATGATGTGATTGCAGCGATCGAAAAAGAGATGAAAAAAGTCTGCAAAGAAGGTAAAAAGATTTACAGACGTGAGATCTCAAAAGCAGAAGCGTTAGAGCTTTTTAAAGATGATGAGTACAAACTTGACCTGATCGATGGTTTAGAGGATGGAAATATTTCCGTATACGATCAGGGCGATTTCACGGATCTCTGCCGTGGACCGCATGTTGACAATACCAAATTATGTAAAAACTTTAAACTGATCAAATATTCCGGTGTTTACTGGAAAGGTGATGCAAATAACCATGTAATGCAGCGTATCTACGGTGTATGTTTCCCGACTGCAGAAGAGTTAGAGGAGCATTTAAAACTCTTAGAGGAAGCAAAAGACCGTGATCACAGAAAGATTGGTAAAGAGATGCACCTGTTTATGTCTGACGATCTGGTTGGACGCGGACTTCCGATGTTCCTTCCAAAAGGATACACGGTATGGCAGGAACTTGAAAATTATATCAAAGCGAAAGAGCGCAAACTTGGTTATCTTCACGTTATGACACCTTGTGTTGGTACCGTAAATCTTTATAAAACTTCCGGTCACTGGGATCACTACAAAGAGAATATGTTCCCGGCAATGGAAATGGAGGGTGAATCTTTTGTACTCCGTCCGATGAACTGCCCGCATCACATGATGATCTATGCGAACAGAATGCATTCCTATAAAGATCTGCCGATCCGTATCGGCGAGATCGCACATGACTTCCGTTTTGAGGCAAGTGGAACCTTAAAAGGTATCGAGAGAGGAAGACATTTCTGTCAGAATGATGCCCATCTGTTTGTAACACCGGAGCAGATCGAATCTGAGTTTGCAAAAGTAGTAGAACTGATCTTTGATACTTACAAAGATTTCAATATCACAGATTACCGCTGTGTACTCTCCTTAAGAGATCCGGAAGATAAAGTAAAATATCATGATGACGATGAGATGTGGAACAACGCAGAGAATGCACTCCGTAAAGTACTTGACGATATCGGTATCGAGTATACAGAAGAGATCGGCGAGGCTGCTTTCTACGGACCAAAACTTGATGTTAATGTAAAACCGGCGATCGGTAATGAGTATACACTTTCAACCTGCCAGTTAGACTTCTGTCTGCCGGCAAAATTCAACCTGTCTTATATTGACAGCGACGGAACCAAGAAAACACCGGTTGTTTTACACAGAGCGATTTTAGGTTCTCTCGATCGTTTCATGGCATACATTTTAGAGGAAACAAAAGGCAACCTGCCGTTATGGTTAGCTCCGGTTCAGGCTAAGATCCTTCCGGTCAAGAATGAGGATGAAGAACTTAACGCATATTCTCATGACTTATATAAGTATCTGGATGACAACGGAATCCGTGTTGAGATCGATGAGAGAAACGAGAAACTCGGCTACCGTATCCGTGAAGCACAGATGGAGAAAGTGCCGTATCTGTTAGTACTTGGTAAGAACGAAGCAGCTGACGGAACCGTAAGCTACAGACTGCATGGAGAGCAGAATTCCACCACAGTTTCCAAGGAAGATTTCCTTGCACTGTTAAAAGAGGATATCCGCACAAAGAAGATCAATCCTGCAGCATTAAAATAAACAGAAATATGAAAATGCGGTGTGTCCGGCAGGATGTGCCGCATTTTTTCAGTCAGACAGGAAACAAAAACCTGATAAATAAATTGTCAAAGATGTATATTGTAATCAAAATTAAATGATAGTAGAATGGTATTAATATAAAATCGTTTATGAGAATAAATCAGAAAGAACAAAGGAGGATATTGATGTGACCCTAAGTGGAAAAGTATCATTAAAGGTAAAAATGACGATTCTGATTATTGAGATTTTAATAATCGGATTATATGGAGTAGTTGTCGGAGCAAAAAATATGGGTACTATCCGTAATGATGCGATCACCAGCATGGAAGAATATGTAAGTGAGGAACACCCGGAATATTCCCAGGAAGAAATACAACAGGAACTGCAGCCGATATTGCAGAAAATGCAGCAGGAAAAGAAAGCAAAACAGGATCAGTTTTTCTATTTTATGGTTATTATGTGCATACTCACGGATATATGGGTACTGTATCTTACATTCGACATTACATCAGGCGTCAAAAGATCTGCGCTGTTTGCCGAAAAAATGGGACAGGGCGATTTTACGCAGCGTGTGGATGAAAAATACCTGAAACGTGAAGATGAGATCGGTATTCTTGCACGCAGCATCCGTGACATTCATCACAATATGAGACATCTGATCGGCTATGTACAGCGCGAAGCGGATACATTGGATGAAACGGTTGGAACAGCAGAGGCGGCACTGGCAAAACTTGCGGACGAGATTGACAGTGTATCTGGTATCACGCAGGAACTTGCAGCCGGAAATCAGGAGACCGCAGCAGCTGCACAGGAAGTGAATACGATGTCCGGAGAGATTGAGGAAGCTGCAAAAGGAATTGCAGAGCATGCACAGGAGGGAAACGGAAAAGTTGACGAGATCCATACCAGAGCGGCTGATACGAAACAAAAGATCAGTGCAAGCCGTGCAAATATCAGGAAAGTGCATGGGGAAATCAATGACAGCTTATCGGAAGCACTTGAAAATGCAAAAGTCGTGGAGCAGATCGGTGTTCTTGCGGAGTCCATCATGGGAATCACTTCTCAGACAAATCTGCTGGCTTTGAATGCATCAATTGAAGCCGCAAGAGCCGGAGAGGCGGGAAAAGGATTTGCAGTTGTTGCAGATGAGATCCGTAATCTTGCGGAGCAGTCGGCGAGCACGGTCGGGAATATTCAGGAAGTGACAGAGCGTGTCCAGACAGCAGTTGCAAGACTGACCACAGATGCAAAACGTCTGTTAGAGTTTGTGGGAGGAGACGTCACGGAGAGTTTTGATGATTTTGAAAAATGGCAGATGATTATAATGAAGATGCAAACTATGTTGAAGAACTTGTAACGGATTTCAGCGCGGCATCCGAACAGCTTTTAGCTTCGGTCAGCGGAGTGGTTGCAAACATTCAGGAGGTAACGAAAGCTGCAAATGATGGTGCGGCAAGTACCGGAAGCATTGCAGAGCGTGTTACCAATGTTGACAGACAGGCAGAAGATATGCGTGAACTGATGAAACAGACGCAGGAGGCATCTTTGATGTTGAGGAAGGACACAAAGAAATTTACGGTTGCATAGACAGGATCAATCTATTGTAAAAAATATTTTGGATAAAGTAAAAATTAGGACTGCACCACCATTTACTAATTTTAAAAGTTCAAGTAAAATATAAGTAAAAAAAGCAAAATTATGCTTTGTAAGACAGGGAGACTTATATGTTACGGGAAAAAGATCAAAAATTGGAAAATGGGACTGGCTGCAGTCCTTGTTTTTGTTCTGGTTTTGGGAATGATGGGGATGTCCGGCAGTGTGAAGGCGGCAGACCAGACGGACTCTAAAATGATTGATATCATGTTTGTGCATGATACACATTCCCATCTGAACAGTTTTTCAACGGTAGTGGACGAAAAACAGGAAATGATCGGCGGGTTCGCAAGGATCAAGACGCTGATCGATGAACAAAAGGAGAAAAATCCGGATACATTAGTAGTGGATGGTGGAGATTTTTCCATGGGAACGCTGGTGCAGACCGTTTTTGAGACACAGGCGGCAGAGATTCGGATGTTAGGGGCACTGGGCTGCGAGGCGACAACACTTGGCAACCATGAATTTGATTATCGTTCAAAGGGACTTGCTAAGATGCTTGAAACCGCGGCGGAAAGCGGAGATACCGTGCCGGAGCTTCTTGTCTGTAATATCAACTGGGATGCCATGGAACAGCAGGGACTCTCAGAAGGACAGCAGCAGATCCGTGATGCATTTACGGAATACGGTACGAAAGATTATGTGATGGTGCAAAAGGGCGATGTCCGGGTGGCGCTGCTTGGCGTATTCGGAAAAGATGCACTGGCATGTGCACCGACCTGTGAACTGCAGTTTACGGATCCGGTGGAAGCAGTAAAAAAGACTGTAGCTGAAATTAAGAAAAACGAAGATGCGGATATTATCATCTGTCTTTCCCATAGTGGAACTTCAGAAGATGAGTCAAAGTCAGAGGATGAAATTCTTGCAAAAAAAGTGCCGGATCTGGATGTGATCGTCAGCGCACATACGCATACGAAACTGGATGAGCCGATTGTGCATGGGGATACTTATATCGTTTCCGCAGGTGAGTACGGCAAGTATTTAGGTTCCTTATCCTTAGAACAAAAGGATGATGGCCGATGGAACATGAAAGAATATAAACTTACTCCAATCGAGACGGACATTGCAGAGAATGCTGCTACACAGGAAGAAATCAATTCTTTTATGGCGACGGTGGATACCGATTATCTGGCACAGTTTGGGTTTACGAGAGAACAGGTACTTGCGGAAAATGATGTAGCATTTGACAGCCTGGAGGATCTCTACAACATCCATACCGAGCATAATCTGGGGGATCTCATCGCAGATGCCTATGCTTATGCGGTCACAAACAGTACGGATTATAATGGCACTCCCGTGGATGTGGCGATCGCGCCGAGTGGAACGATCCGTGATACCTATACAAAAGGAAACATTACGGTGGAGGATGTGTTTAATTCGTTTTCACTTGGAATTGGTGCGGACGGTGTGCCGGGGTATCCGCTGATCGAAGCATATCTGACAGGAAAAGAGTTAAAAACTGTGGCAGAAATCGACGCATCCGTGTCTGATCTGATGACATCTGCACGTTTGTATATGTACGGTTTGCAGTTTACTTACAACCCGCATCGTATGATCTTAAACCGTGTTACCGATGTGTATCTGCTGGATGCAGATGGCAATCGCAGGGAGTTAGAAGATGATAAAATGTATCGCGTGGTGGCAGATCTTTACAGTGGGCAGATGCTGTCTGCGGTGACGAAAACATCGTATGGACTGTTGTCTGTTGTGCCGAAAAAGGCAGACGGAACACCGATTGAAAATTTTGAAGATGTGATTTTGACAGATAATGGCGGGGAATTAAAGGCATGGACGGCGATCGCACATTATATGGAGTCGTTCCCGGATGAAAATGGAGATGGAATTGCGGATATTCCACAATATTATGCCGGATTGCATGAAAGAAAAGTGGTAGATGATTCGGCCAATCTCATAAAATTAATAAAAAATCCGAACAAATATGCCGTCATGATCGCAGGAGTCGTATTGATCGCTATTTTACTGGTTGTTTTGCTGATACGGTTAGTGTTAAAATTAGTAAAATACCAGACAGGAAAAAGACGCAGCGGAAGTAAAGCAGGAGAAGAACCATGAGCGCGCAGGACAAAACGGAAGAAATTTTAAGACAAATGCATATATTGCTTGCAGGCAGTGAAGCTTATGACAGTATTGGCAGTAAAATTATCCTTGATAAAAAAAGAATGTTAGAGCTGCTTGCAGAGCTAAATAAGGCCATTTACGCGATGCTGGATGAGTATGAACTGACAACGCGGGGCAAGGAGCGTGCAAGACGTGAGGCGGCAAAAATCGGAGAAGATATCTTAAAAGATGCCAGCGGGAAAGCGGAGGATGTGTATGCTGCGTCTGTTATGTATACCAATGAGGCACTGCGGCATGTACAGGAAATCATGCAGAGGGCAACGGATGCCATGCAGGAGATTTATAAGGATGCCAATGAAAAACTTCAGAAAGAAAAAGATGTTGTAAGGAGAGACCAGTCAGACCTGAAAGGACATCTGCAGAATCTTGCTGATACGGACAAATATCTGAATCTGATCGAGGATCGTAACCGTGAGATTGAAAAAGAAAGGGCAAAGGAAAAGGGGGAGACAGAGCCATCGCCTTATTCTGCGATCAAACCGGAAATTAAGATCAACCAGGAGTATTTTGAAAAGGCAGGAATCGTGCCGGAAAATGAACTGCCCGAAGAAATTCCCGAAGATACGCCAGAGGAAGCTGCGCCAAAAGCAGAGGTAAATGTCAATGTCAATCTGGATGCGGAATATTTCCACTGGAAAGAGGGCGGAGAAGCTTCCGGCGAGAAGAAACCGGAGAAACATTCTTTCTTCTCCAGACATCATAAAGAGTAAAAGGAGAATGTGATGTTAGAGAAGCCGGAGGAAAAAGAGTTTCACAAAAAATGGGAAAGCCTGTATGTTTTTACGGGACGCAGAAGTGACCTGACAACGATGATTTCCATTGCGGTCATAAATCCAATGATCCTGTATGTCTTTATCGGGTATGTAGCAGGGAAACGGATCAGTCTGCCGGTGTTGTATCTTATCATCGATGGAGTATTGTTTTTACAATGGGGACTGCTGGTAAAAAGACGGAAAAGAAAGATAGAGCAGTCCATACAGGATGTGGCCGGACAAATGGACACCATCAGGGAAAAAATAAATGAACTGGGAAATTAACTGACAAAACAGGGAGACAGCCTTAATGGCCGTCTCCCTGTTTATATCCTGTATTAGCGATGATCTGCTGGCTGTTTGAAAGAACGGTTGCAGATGGTGTGTAATTTTCGTCATTAAATAAAAACTGATGTAATTGTGTAACGTTAGAGGCAAGGTCACATGGAATGACAACATCGCCGATCTTATCATATTTGTGCGTTGTTTTTTCATATGGAAAACCGGTTGTATCTCCAATGTCATAACTGAAAATTTTGTGGCAAGGGCAAGGAGATCCGTATTGGAAAAACTGGTCTGAATGTCCCCAAAAGCTGCGTTGATCAGTTTGTTGAGTGTCAGAATATTGGATTTCTGCGCTTTCTGCATCATTGCGGTCAAAACAGTACGCTGGCGTTCGGTTCTGCGGTAGTCATCACCGCCGCCATAACGGATTCGTGCGTAGGCGCATGCCTGTACGCCGTCTAAGGTGTAAGATCCGCCGGAGGCAGGTGGTGTGGAATTGTGTCCGGTCAGTTCATTTAATTCTTTCATATAACCGATCATCAGACTAGCCTCATCATCGGTGATCGTGATGTCGACACCGCCTAACAGGTCGACACATTCAATGATCGCATTGAAGTCGACGGTTACATAGTCGGTGATTGCAAGATCAAGATTGGTATTTAACATGGACAGTGCCTGTTCCGGTCCGCCCTTTGCGTAGGCTGCGTTGCATTTCTGGTAAGTGCCGTTTCCGGTATCTAAATAAGAATCACGGTAAACAGATACCAGATTGATGGTATGCTGTTTCGTATCGATGTTTGCCAACATGATAACGTCGCTGTTTCCTTTGGAGAGGCTGCCGTTGGAACGGTTGTCGAGTCCGAAGAGTGCGATCGTTTTGTAATGAGCCATCGCTTCTTTTGTCTCATCGGAGAGATCGTCATTGATGGAAACGTCGTTCATGTCCAGCTTATTCTTTTCAATTTTTGATAATTTGGTTGTGATAAAAAGGGCAATCGCAAGGAGCAGGATGATCAGCAGCTCCAGTAGAAGAAGCATGATTTTTTTCTGCTTTCTGCTTTTGCCTGCAGTGTGCACATTTTTTTTCATAAGAATCCTCCATTCCTGCGCTGTCTTTTGCGCATATCAAGTTTGTGCGTAAGCACAAATCTTGCGTGTGAAAAATGTATTTTTCACACTATCCTCCGTTTTGTGTAAAACTTATTTTATTTACGGGAAAACTGTGGAAAATCTACGGAATTCCTGTGTGTACCAGTACGGGTACGAAAGATATCATAAGGCGGGGATGAATAGGATGCAATAAAGTATTTCTTAAATTTAAGGCCAATTTCTTAAATTAAATTAAGAAATGTGGAAAATGTTGTATATGCAGTGGGAATTTAAAGGAATATTAAGAAATCCGCTCTATAACAATTTAAACTTTCCTGTTAAAATAAATGTAAGATCTGGTGTAATACTTGAAGTAAGACACAAAAAGAATGGAGGAACTTATGCAGACAATTTTAGTGTGTGATGATGATAAGGAAATCGTGGAAGCGATCGAAATATATTTACAGCAGGAAGGGTATCATATTTTAAAGGCATATGACGGCGAAGAAGCACTGGAGATCTTAAAAGAAAATGAGGTTCATCTTCTGATCATGGATGTGATGATGCCGCGTCTGGACGGAATCCGTGCGACCTTAAAAATCCGTGAGGAGAGCAGCATTCCGATCATTATTTTGTCTGCAAAGACGGAGGATGCGGATAAAATTTTAGGACTTAACATCGGGGCAGATGACTATGTGGAGAAACCGTTTAATCCGCTTGAACTGGTAGCGAGGGTCAAATCACAGTTAAGGCGTTATACCCAGCTTGGAAATGCGGCAGAGAGCAGCGCATCGGTGTATACAGTCGGTGGATTGTCGATCAATGATGATTTAAAAGAAGTGACCGTGGATGGAGAAGTGGTAAAGCTGACACCGATCGAGTACAACATCCTTTTATTACTGGTCAAAAATCAGGGAAAGGTATTTTCCATTAATCAGATCTATGAGAGCATCTGGAATGAGGATGCGATCGGAGCGGACAATACGGTGGCAGTACATATCCGCCACATCCGTGAAAAAATCGAGATCAATCCGAAGGAGCCGCGCTATTTAAAGGTTGTGTGGGGCGTTGGATATAAGATCGAGAAGAACTGATTCTGGGAGGGATTCCGTACGCCGGCATACAGGATAATGTCCGGCACGGGGATGGAGACTTCATATGGAAAAGAAATCATACACATACGGCAGTAAGCTGGCAGGGATGATCCTGCACCTGTTTTTTACGGTAATACTTACCATCGCTGTCTATCTTTTGGCATCACTGATCAGCAAAAATATTCTGCAGGTAACGGATATCGGTACAGATGATTTTTTTAATTCGGGCTACTATACCAAATGCATGGAGCAGAAATGCAGTGAACTGACCGATTATCTGCATCTGTTACAAAAAGGCAATAAGCGGAGTGCGGAGGACGATAAGCGTTATCTGCAGTATACAAATGAGTTTAAGCGTGAAGACACCAATTTCTGTTACTGGTATAAACAGAATGGGGTGTGGTATACCAATCAGCCGGATTCGGTGGAAGGCCAGGAGTTTGATACACAGACTGTTCTCATGGAGGCAAAGACCATGGGGGATTATCTGATCTATGATATGGAGAAAAAGGAATTTGGAACGGATATCCGCGGCATGGAGAATTACTTTTTGACAGTTATAATAACCAGATGTATCTGCCACTGGAAAATGTGGTGCTTGTGATCGGAGTGGATACGGATCTGACGGCAAAAGACGATCTGTATGATGCCGAGATGGAGTATGTAAGACTGCATCCGTGGATCAAAGTCAGTATTGTTGCTGCGCTGGTCAGTCTGATGGGATGGGTATTAAGTCTTGTATATCTGACACTTGCAACCGGACACAGAGATGGGGAAGAAGGAGTTCATCTTAATTTTGTGGACCGGATAAAAACAGAGATCGTGACCGCCGTATTTATTGCAGCAACCAGTGAGCTCATCATGCTTTTGTCCCATGTAAATAATAAAACGTGGAACGTGTCGGGACTGTTGGTCGCATCGGGAACGGTCAGTCTATTGATTGATGTACTGTTTCTCATTTTTTATCTGAGCATGGTGCGCCGGATGAAGGCGGAAGTGATGTGGGAAAACAGCCTTGCCTGCTGGTTTGTAAAAGGGATGGACAAGTTTTTTGAAAAACGGACGGTGACGGTGAGCGTGCTGGTTGTCTTTGCAGTCCACATGATCGTCTGTTCGTGCTTGCGATGGGAGCTTTTTATTACCACCGGGTAATCTGTCTGGTACTGC
>ENA-OQBD01000558-OQBD01000558.1-human-gut-metagenome-genome-assembly--contig:-NODE-558-length-19834-cov-3.905110_pt1 | contig 19834 bp, 19 predicted proteins | sample MGYA00242742_ERZ504543 | MGnify/ENA primary metagenome ERZ504543 (study PRJEB26092, sample SAMD00036239) | human gut metagenome | host: Homo sapiens | study: EMG produced TPA metagenomics assembly of...
AGCATGCCTTTTCCGGCAGACAGGTGATTCCTTCTTTTAACAAATAGTATTCTGTATAAAAGCCATCCAGAAACCAGGGCTGCCTGTCCGGGACCAGATTGGGAATAAAATACGCATAAATCGGCTGATAATAGTAATTAAAGAGTCCTGTATTAAATATGGCATAATTCTTTTTCTCCCACACCTTCTGTTCTTCATAAAGGCGTTTAAATGTATGTTCCAGGTATCCTTTCAGAATTCCGTTATCATCTGTATCCGAAAAGCTCCACTTCTCCGGCACCATCCTTGCCAGATTCTGAATCTGCCGATTATAGTCTCCGCAGTAAGTAAAATCAAATAAATTAATCATCAGGCTCCTCCTGTCCCTTGCACCTTTCATATTGTCATTACTGTTCTCTCTTAATATTTATTGTATTTTGGAAAAAATATGGCAGAACTGCCAGATTATGATTTGTATGAAATCAGTTTTGATTGTTATTATTTAACATACCATAATTTCTGTCAAAAGACAAGGATTAGCATCCTCCAAAAAATGTCAAAAATCACCATCTGACTTACAATTCAAAAGTTACTGTTCACTCCGTTCACAGTAACTTAGCCAAAATTCATTCCAGATTGCCTGCAGCAATGGAATTTTGGCTTGTATGTCTCGGGATTTTGGCATATTTATGCCAAAACACCTCGCGGGATAGTGGTACATTCAGACAGTATATTATCCATCCGGTAATACCTGATGCTTGTAGCCTGCCGGTCAGCTGTGTTATACTCTACACATATCAGCAATACGCAAATGCAGGCTGAACAACTGTTTCTATCCGCATTTGCGGGCAAGACTATTTTTCTTAAAGAAGGTTTTACAATGAAAAAAGACGGCTACTACTCTTCCGGAGAATTTGCACGGATGGCACATGTAACACTCCGCACTATCCGCTATTATGACAAACAGAATATCCTCAAACCCTCCTATGTAACAGAATCCGGCGCACGTTTTTATACAGATGAGGATTTTGCAAGACTTTCCCAGATCCTGCTTCTGAAATATCTGGGTTTCTCCCTGGATGACATACGGGAAATGACCATTGACGACTCAGACTATCATTTTATGGAAAATTCCCTGAACATCCAGCTAAAGCTGGTACGTGACCGTATCGAACAAATGCAGCTGGTGGAAAAGGCAATCCAGGATACCACAGATGCGATCCGCTCCCATCATGCCATAGACTGGAATCAGATGCTTGACCTGATCCACCTGACAGGCATGGAGAAAAGCATGAAAAATCAATACCAGAACGCCTCCAACATTTCCTCACGCATTAATCTGCACAGCCTTTATTCCCAGAATAAACAGGGATGGTTTCCATGGGTTTATGAGCAGTGCCAGATTCATCCGGGGATGCGTATCCTTGAACTTGGATGCGGCGACGGTGTTCTGTGGACACAAAATATTTCCAGCCTCCCCGGTAAAGTTTCCGTTACTCTTTCTGACCTTTCATCCGGAATGCTTCGTGATGCCAGACGTGCTATCGGACGCAAAGACAGCCGTTTTTCCTTCGAGGCATTTGACTGTGCAAGAATTCCTCATGAAGACAGAAGCTTTGATCTGGTCATTGCAAACCATGTGCTTTTTTACTGTGAAGATATCTCTGCTGTATGCAGCGAAATTCAACGTGTGCTCACTCCGGGCGGAAAACTGATCTGCAGTACCTATGGAAAAAAACACATGCAGGAAGTCAGCAGACTGGTCCGGGATTTTGACGACCGGATCGTTCTCTCCGCAGACAAACTCTATGAGCGTTTTGGCAGAGAAAACGGAGCAGATATCCTGGCACCGTATTTTTCCCGTATTTTCTGGGAAAGCTATAAGGACTCTCTTCTTGTCCCCGATGCAGAACCGCTGATTTCCTATATCCTCTCCTGCCATGGAAATCAGAATCAGTATCTTCTGGACAAATACAAAGATTTCCGGGGATTTGTATCGCGAAAGACAAAGGATGGGTTCTTTATTACCAAGGATGCCGGCATTTTTCTTTGTGAAAAATAACCAAAATTTAACTTTTTTGTAAAAAGTACTTGAAGGTGACCTAAGGTCACCTTTTATAATACAATCACCAGAGTCAGGATGATATCGTAACTCAGACTGACAATCCAGAAACCCGTTGATTAGTACCGCAGTCGCCTGATATTTTGCTTATCATTTACACAGATAACTGACAGAATATCGCTCCGACCGCATACTGCCAAATAACAAAGGAGAATACACATGAAAGGTATTATTTTAGCAGGCGGTTCCGGCACACGCCTTTATCCGCTTACAATGGTAACATCCAAACAGCTTCTGCCAATCTATGATAAACCCATGATCTACTATCCCATGTCTGTACTGATGAACGCAGGAATCCGCGATATCCTGATTATCTCTACTCCGCAGGATACTCCTCGTTTTGAGGAACTTCTTGGTGACGGACATCAGTTCGGTGTCCATCTCACCTATGCAGTACAGCCAAGTCCGGACGGACTTGCTCAGGCATTTATCATCGGCGAAGAATTTATCGGTGATGATACTGTTGCCATGGTTCTCGGCGATAATATCTTCGCAGGACATGGACTTAAGAAAAGACTGAAAGCTGCTGTAAAGAACGCAGAATCCGGCGAGGGTGCAACTGTTTTCGGATACTATGTAGATGATCCGGAGAGATTCGGTATTGTAGAATTTGACCATGAAGGCAAGGCTATCTCAATTGAAGAGAAACCGGAGCACCCGAAGAGCAACTACTGTGTCACAGGTTTATACTTCTATGACAATCGCGTCGTAGAGTATGCAAAAAATCTGAAACCAAGTGCCAGAGGCGAACTTGAGATCACAGATCTGAACCGCATCTATCTGGAAAAGGGCGAATTAAACGTAGAGCTTCTCGGACAGGGATTCACATGGCTGGATACAGGTACACACGAGAGCCTTGTGGAAGCCACCAACTTTGTAAAAACAATGGAAAGCCACCAGCACCGCAAAATCGGTTGCCTGGAAGAGATTGCATATCTCAATGGCTGGATTACAAAGGAAGATGTGCTGAAGGTTTATGAAATACTGAAGAAAAATCAGTATGGTCAGTACTTAAAAGACGTTCTGGACGGTAAATATCTGGATGTATTGCACTAACCGAAGCTTTTAGACCTGTACAAGCGAATTCGCAGTCAAGTGAGTGATATATCAAATTTTCAAACAGTTATTTGATATATCACCCGCCATGCAGCAAGGCGGATAATTTTATCTGCCTGACTCTATAACAGAATCTTACAGATATTCATATTATATATTTTTTAAGGAGAATCACTATGAACATTATCGTAACCGGCGGTGCCGGATTTATCGGAAGCAACTTTATTTTTCACATGTTAAAAAAATACCCGGATTACCGCATCATCTGTCTGGACTGTCTGACCTATGCAGGAAACCTTTCCACTCTTGCACCTGTCATGGACAACCCAAATTTCCGTTTCGTAAAAGAAAGCATCACCGACCGCGAAGCAGTTTACAAACTTTTTGAGGAAGAACACCCTGATATGGTTGTAAACTTCGCTGCAGAGAGTCACGTTGACCGCTCCATCGAAAACCCGGAAGTTTTCCTTACCACAAATATTATCGGTACTGCTGTTCTCATGGATGCATGCCGCAAATACGGTATCAAACGTTATCATCAGGTATCTACTGATGAAGTTTACGGAGATCTTCCATTAGACAGACCTGACCTGTTCTTCACAGAGGAAACTCCGATCCACACAAGCAGCCCTTACAGCTCTTCCAAGGCTTCTGCAGACCTTCTGGTACTGGCTTACCACAGAACCTACGGACTGCCTGTATCTATCAGCCGCTGCTCCAATAACTACGGACCATATCATTTCCCGGAGAAACTGATTCCGTTAATGATCGCCAACGCATTAAATGACAAACCACTTCCTGTTTACGGAAAGGGTGAAAATGTACGTGACTGGCTGTATGTAGAGGATCACTGCCGCGCGATCGACCTGATCATCCACAAAGGACGTGTAGGCGAAGTTTACAATGTAGGTGGTCACAACGAAATGACAAACATTGATATTGTTAAGATCATCTGTAAAGAGCTTGGCAAACCGGAAAGTCTGATCACATATGTGGCAGACCGTAAAGGTCATGATATGCGCTATGCCATTGATCCGACCAAGATCCACAACGAACTTGGCTGGTTACCGGAAACAAAATTTGCAGACGGTATCAAGAAGACTATCAAATGGTATCTGGATAACAAAGAATGGTGGGAAACGATCATCTCCGGAGAATATCAGAACTATTATGAAAAAATGTACGCACACCGCGGGGAGGCATAAAATTATGAGAGTTTTTGTAACAGGTGTAGGCGGTCAGCTTGGACATGATGTTATGAACGAACTTGCGAGACGCGGCTATGAAGGTGTGGGAAGCGACATTGCTCCTTCCTACAGCGGAATCGCAGACGGCACTGCAGTTACCACAATGCCTTATGTGCAGATGGATATCACTGACAAGACTTCTGTAGAAAAAGTCATCAAAGAAGCAAATGTTGACGCTGTGATCCACTGTGCTGCATGGACAGCTGTAGATGCTGCCGAAGATGAAGAGAATCAGCCGAAGGTCCGTCTGGTAAATGTAACCGGAACTCAGAATATTGCTGATGTGTGCAAAGAGCTTGACATCAAGATGCTGTATCTGTCCACTGATTATGTATTCGATGGTCAGGGAATCACTCCATGGGAGCCTGACTGCAAGGACTATAAACCATTAAATGTCTATGGACAGACAAAGCTGGACGGTGAACTTGCCGTATCCGGCACAGTTGATAAGTTCTTTATCGTCCGTATTGCATGGGTATTCGGCAAAAACGGCAAGAACTTTATCAAAACCATGATCAACCTCGGAAAAACTCATGATACTCTCTCTGTAGTCAATGACCAGATCGGTACACCTACTTATACCTATGACCTGGCAAGACTTCTGGTAGATATGATCGAAACTGAAAAATACGGTTATTATCATGCAACCAATGAGGGCGGATATATCAGCTGGTATGATTTCACAAAAGAAATCTTCCGTCAGGCCGCTGCCATGGGACACCCGGAATATCTCCCGGAAAACATGACAGTCAACTCCGTCACAACTGCAGAGTATGGCGCTTCCAAAGCAGCCAGACCGTTTAACAGCCGCCTGGATAAGAGCAAACTGACAGCCAATGGTTTCACACCACTCCCCACCTGGCAGGATGCACTGGGACGTTATCTCAAGGAACTGGATTTCTAACAAGACGGAGTAATTTCCTATAACATAAAAAATCAGCTGGCAGCCGGCATATATTATACCGATTGTCAGCTGTATTTTTTATACTCTTTTTCTGTTTTCTTCTGCTATTCTTCTTCTCTGCTGCGCTCCATATATTTTTCCATATCCAGTATTTTCTCTGATTTTGCAACGATCAGGGATGCTGCCACATCACCAAGACTATTGCTCATGGCACGCATCATACCCAGAAGCGAATCCATTCCCATGACCAGACCAATTCCAGCCAAAGGCACCTGCATCTGAGTCAGCAATACTGACAGACACACAAGCCCTGCTCCCGGCACTCCCGGCGCTCCCACCGACAGGACCAGAACAGAGAAAAACATGGACAACAGCATTCCTCCACTGATCTCCACCCCAAAGATCCTTGCCAGTGTCATGCCGAATATTACAAGATATATACAGGTTCCATCCATATTCACTGTTGCACCTAAAGGAATTGACAGAGAATAGATTTTCTTTGGAATGCCAAGCTTATGTTCACAGGCATCCATATTTACTATGATCGCAGCATTACTGGATGCCAGTCCAAACACCTGCAACATAGTAGGGCTGTATTTCTTTATAAACGGTACAGGAGTCAGATGTCCGATCAAAAGGATCAGCAGACAGTAAATTACCAGCATTACAATAATACCAACTGTAAAAGTTCCCAACATTGCCAGCATTGACAGCAATACATCCGGTCCTGTCTTTAATATAACTGTTAAAACAGATGCAAATGTTGCAATCGGTATAAACTGAACCAGAATAACCGTAATCTTCAGGAAAAGTGAATTACAGGCTTCAAATATATCCTTCAATATTTTGGAATAATCTCCGATCTTTCCAAGTGCGATCCCGATCAGGATTGCAAGAAAAATCAGCTGCAGCATATTGGATTCCAGAAAAGGTTTCACAAAATTCGAAGGAATAATATTAACAATAGTATCCTTAATAGAGATACTGACATCCGAAGATGCAATTGCTGACATATCTGCAGTCAACTTTGATGCAAGCCTCGGATCTCCGGGCTGAAAAACATAAAAAATACCAGTTGAGGAAAGAATAGCCAGTACAGTCGTAAGCATATAAAATCCCATAATCTTACCACCGATCCTGCCAACCTCCTTCAGATCTCCAAACTGAGAAATACTGCTGACAATGGAAAAGAATACCACAGGACCTACGATCATTTTTAATGCATTCAGAAACATGGTACTGATAGATGAAAAGATATTATCATTTAATGCAGTATTAACTGTATCAGGTACAAAGGTCTTCATAAGCATTCCCACCACAATGGCTGCTGCCAGGGCAAACATTGTCTGTATTGCCATTGCATGTGGATTTTTCTGTACCATGATCTCCACCATATTTGTATGATTCTTATTCTTATAGCGCAGCTGGTCTTTATTAGATCTCAGAAGGATATCTCTGATCATTCCCTCTTCTTCCTGCGAAGACTGCTGATCATCATTCTCCCGGTTCAGTACCTCCTCAACTGTATATCCCTGTATCAGTTGAAATTCCTGTCCCCTGAGAGTCATATTGACATAAATCCTGTTCAGATTTTTATTTAAACTGATACCAATCTGATCATCTTGACTCTCTGCGTGTTCAGTCAGTTTAACCAGCGCTTCCTCTGCCACAAGCATTGTCTTGATTCTTTGCTTTTTTGCAATTTTTAATTCTGTAAGACCATTCTCAACAAAATTAATGCCGTCTGATATTTTTGACTGTTCAATTGATATTTTTTATGCATATTTCCCCCTATCTTACGAAACTATCCTTCCAGCCCACTGCAGAACAAACAATCAGGACTTTATCTGTCAGACCACTACCTTCGTTTTATTCTGCTGCATTTTCTGCCATGCACATCCGGCAACGATCAGAAGCAGTCCCAAAATATCCGTCATAAGCGTTGGATTGATAAGCATCAGTCCTCCTACAGCCAACATAACGCGGACAATTGCAGGCATCTTCACAAACAGAAAACCTTCCAGTGATGCTGACAGACCAAATACGCCGATTAGTGAAGTGATAAAAATCTGAACTACACTGACAGCAGTGGTATCGATCAGAAGCATGGACGGATTGAAGCAGAATACATACGGCACAATGAATACCGCGATAGCCAATTTCGAAGCTGTAAATGCAGTCTTCATTGGGTTCGATTTTGCGATTGCAGAACCTGCATAAGCAGCAAGTGCTACCGGCGGTGTAATATCTGCTACAATGCCGAAGTAAAATACAAAGAAGTGAGCTGCCATAATCGGCACTCCCATACGTACCAGAATCGGTGCACAGGTTGCTGCCATGATACAGTAGTTTGCAGTAGTCGGAACACCCATACCAAGAACAATACAGCAAAGCATTGTCAAAAGAAGCGCAATGATCAGTTTTCCGTTTGCAACACTGATAATTCCGTTAATCAGGTCATTTGCAAGGCCTGTCATAGTAATGGAACCGGAAATAATACCTGCAACACCACAGGCTACAGCTACAGAAATAACACCTCTTCCACCTGCTTCCAAGGCATCAAGACATTTTGTAACACTGATTCTGTTCTCTTTATCAAACAGACTTACTATAATAGAAAGAACGATTGCATAACTTGCGGCTTTCTGCATTGTCATATAGTTTCCTGATACCCAGATAACCAGCATGATCAACGGTAATAACAAATAAATCTTACGGATCAGAATCTTAAATACAGGAAGTTCTTCTTTCGGAATACCGGAAAGCCCCAGTTTCTTAGCTTCCAGATGAACTGCGATAAAGATTCCAGTAAAATACAGCAATGCCGGCAGGATTGCCCTGACGATAATCTGTGAATAGGGTACTCCTATAAAATCAGCCATAAGGAATGCGGCAGCTCCCATAATCGGCGGCATAATCTGTCCACCTGTAGAAGAAGCCGCTTCTACTGCACCTGCAAACTCCGACTTGTATCCGGTTTCTTTCATCATAGGGATAGTAACAGAACCTGTGGTAACTGTATTACCTACAGAGGAACCAGAAACCATTCCGCAAAGAGCAGAACTGATAACTGCTACCTTCGCAGGACCACCTGCATATTTTCCAGCCACGCAGTTTGCAAGCTGGATAAAGAAATTAGAGATTCCTGTTCTCTCCAGGAACGCACCAAAAATAATAAACACTACAATATACTTAGAGCATACATTTACTGGTGTGGAAAAAATACCTTCTTTTGTATAAAAAGGTTACGTACCAGGAATTTCACCCTGCCAAAAAACGCCGGGTTTGTAAGTCCTACAGCCAGCGCATAGATCAGGAAAAAGCCGGCTACAATCAGAATTGGCAGACCAACACAGCGTCTGGTAAGCTCAACAAGTGCCAGAATACCAATAATACCGATAATGATCTGATATGATTCAAATCTGGTACCCTGATTAATAATTTTATTCGCACTAAAAGTGAAATACAGAAATGCTCCTGTGCCAAGCAGCATAAAAATAATATCGCTTATCGGCATATAATTCTCTCTGATGTCACCCTTCTTTGCCGGATAAGTCAGAAACCCGATCAGAACGATCAGTCCCAGGAAAGAAGTCAGTCGAATTTCTTCCAGGAAGGTTGCAAAAAGTGTTACATAGATACACCACAGTGAGAAGGCGATGAGAATTCCGCGGATAGCAATCTTATATTTTCCTGTCCATATACGGATATTAGACTCACGGTCATATTTTTTCATAACCGCATCTACATCTGACTGTCCCACCGGAGATGTATTTACTTTTTTACTGTTATATTCTTTCATACCGGTTATTCCCCTTTCGTGTCAACTGTAATTCCATGCTCTGCATAGTAACGTGCAGCACCTTCATGGAACGGTATCGTCATACCTGTAGTGGCATTCTCCAGGGAAAGCTCCTCTCCCTTTGCATTCTCGGATGCAATCTCATCTGCATGGTCAAAAATAGCAGCCGTCATATCGTACACTGTATCATCGTCCAGATTCTCAGATACAACAATTGTTGCCTTAACGGTGATTGTCTCCACCGGTTCATCCTGTCCCGGATAGGTTCCTGCCGGAATCTGGTAGGATGTATAATATGGACAGTCACTCAAAATTGAATCCCTGATCGCACCGTCAATATTGATCATATAGACACCATTGGTAGTTGCAAGCTCTGTGATAGCTGTCGTAGGTGCACCTGCAACAATAAATGCAGCATCAATTTTTCCATCCTTCAAAGATTCCTTGCTGTCCTCAAAAGACAGATACTGGGGATGGATATCATCCAGGGTAATGCCGCCTGCATTTAATACATCCAACGCATTGAAATATACGCCGGAATTTGCCGCACCGATAGATACACTCTTGCCCTTCAGATCTTCCACTGTCTTAATGTCAGGATCCATGGTAAACAGCTGGACAGTCTCTGCATACAGGCCGCCCAGAGTCCTGAAATCATGGGTTGCACCGTCCTGTTCAAATGCTCTTACGCCGTCCCATGCATAGGCCATTACATCTGACTGGACAAATCCAAGCTGAAAATCTCCGTCCTGTACTGACTGCAGGTTCGCTTTGGAACCACCTGTAGAAACCGCTGTAACCTTTACATTTGTATTATTGGTAATATACTGGGCCAGCACACCACCGTAGGAATAATACGTTCCCGCCGTACCGCCGGTACCGAACGTCAGACGTTCTTTACTTTGTCCGCAACCACTCAGAAGGCTGACTGCAAGTGCAAGAGTCAAAACAAGGCCAACAATCCTGCCAGCTTTTCTCCTGCCTCTGAAAAGCTCTTTGTTTCTCATAAATCCATCTCCTTCAGGTACATAATATTTTGAATTATAACATATTTTTTCAAAAAATGATAATCTTTATTGAATAATCTTACAAAAAACGTTACAATAAAGTAAAAACATGGATAACAAAATAAATAATAACCCAATGGAGGTATCTATTATGTCCGAAAGAAAATACCCTGTCATCACAATCAGCAGGGAGTTTGGTGCCGGGGGACACAGTATTGCAAGAGTAGTTTCAGAAAGGCTTGGTATCCCATATTACGATCGGGATTTCGCAAAACAGGCTGCTGCCAAAAGCGGATATTCCCAGGAGGATATTGATCGTGAGGGTGAAAATCTGAGCCGCAGTGCCAGACTTCTGGACAACATTCTGAATAACTCTGCAAGCTATTTCAGTTCCCATGATGCCATTTACCAGGCTCAGAAAGAGCTGATCCTCCAGTTCGCAGCAGAACAGGACTGTATTATTATCGGCCGCTGTTCCAATCTTATCCTGCGAAACGCCGGTATTCCCAGTCTGGATATTTTCCTTCATGCAGATGTAAATCTCCGCACAGAACATATTCAGAAATTAGGCTTAAACGGAAAGGAAGATCCCAGAAAATATCTCACAAAAATGGACAACCTGCGTGAAACCTATTTCAAAACCTATACAAAACATGAGCTTGGCACTTATCACGATTATGACCTGTGTCTGGATACCGGAACCCTTGGATACGATAACTGTATTGAGATTATCACTTCACTTGCAAAACAGCAGGGGTTGAATCTGAAGCATCAGTAGAAGGACCGCAGCAAGCTGTAAAACAGCAACAAGGCTGTGGCAATCAGAAAATCTGTGCCACAGCCTCTTTACTTCAGTTCTTTTAATAGTTGTTTCTAAATTTCTTTTATTTTACAAACTCATCCAGAGAACGGATCTGGATTCCTTCTTTTGCAAAAGCCTCTCTGATTTTTTCCACAAACGCCAGAGCCTTGGCTCCGTCTCCATGAACGCAGACAGAATCTGCCTGAATATCAATATCTTTTCCTGTAATTGCAGTAATCTTTTTCTCTTTGACCATACGGATCACCCTGACAATAGCCTCATTTTCATCAGTGATCACAGCACCTTCCTTACGTCTGTTTACCAGAGTACCATCTTCTTCATAGGCGCGGTCTGCAAAAACCTCCATAGCTGTACGCAGGCCCATATCCTGAGCAGCCTTTGCCAGCTGTCCGCCGGAAAGAGCAAGTACGATCAGACTGCTGTCAAATTCTTTGATTGCCTCACAGATCGCAGTAGAAAGGGCATAGTCCTCTGCAGCCATATTATATAAGGCTCCATGAGGCTTTACATGCTGCATTTTTACACCGGTTACTCTGCAGAATGCATCCAGTGCACCCAGCTGATAAAGCACATATGCTTTTGCCTCTGCAGGGGAAACACTCAGATTTCTTCTTCCGAAGCCCATCAGATCAGGAAAACCCGGATGTGCTCCTATACGAATTCCCGCTTCCTTTGCCATTGCCAGCGTATTTCCCATAACTACCGGATCTGAAGCATGATAACCGCAGGCTACATTTGCAGAGGAGATCAGCGGAATGACCTTATCATCATTACCGATTTTATAGTTTCCAAAGCTCTCTCCCAGATCACTGTTTAAATCTACTGTATACATTTATCTTACCTCTTTTTTATTTATCATCCCTTAATTTTCAGTACATTCTCAATAAATCCGGTATCTGCTTTTCCCTCACAGAATACCTGATTCTTCATAATCTGATACTGAAAATCAAGGTTTGTCTCCACACCCATGACCACCATCTCATCCAGCGCAGAGCGCATTTTCTGCAGTGCTGCCTCTCTGTCAGGTGCATGGACGATTACCTTCGCGATCATGGAATCATACTCTGACGGAATCTTATAACCTGTATAAAGGGCAGTATCCACCCGGACTCCGTTACCTGCCGGAAGATGCATATGCTGTACTACTCCGGGACTTGGCATGAAATTCTTTTCTGGAATCTCTGCGTTGATACGGCATTCAATAGCATGTCCTTTAATCCGGATATCTTCCTGTTTAAAGCTTAACTCCTCTCCCATAGCCACACGGATCTGCTCAATGATCAGATCTGTACCTGTAACCATCTCTGTTACTCCATGCTCAACCTGGATTCTGGTGTTCATTTCCATGAAATAGAAGTTGCCTTTTGGATCTACGATAAATTCAATAGTTCCTGCATTGGTATAACCTACTGTTTTCGCAGCAAGAACTGCATATTCATTCATTTTCCTGCGGGTTTCTTCATCAATGGCAGGGGACGGGGATTCCTCAATCAGCTTCTGATGATTTCTCTGTACCGAACAGTCACGCTCTCCCAGTGCCACCACATTTCCATGACTGTCTGCCATAATCTGGATTTCCACATGGCGGGGATTTTCTACAAAACGTTCAATGTACATGGTATCATCCCCGAAAGCATTGGCTGATTCTCTCTGTGCCATATTAAACTGAAACTCAAATTCATCCTCATTGGCAGCCACACGCATTCCCTTGCCACCACCGCCTGAGGAAGCCTTGATCATAACCGGATATCCAATCTCTTCAGCCAGTTTTTTACCTGTTTCTGCATCGTATACAGGTTCCTTTGTTCCCGGTACAACCGGTACCCCGGCATCCATCATGGTTTTACGGGCATGGGATTTATTTCCCATCTTATCGATCACATCCGCATCCGGTCCGATAAAGGTAATTCCGTTTTCTTTGCATTTGCGGACAAACTCACTGTTTTCTGAAAGAAAGCCAAAACCGGGATGGATAGCATCTGCTCCCATATTTTCTGCTGCAGCAATGATCCGGTCCATGTTCAGGTAGCTGTTTCTGGCAGGACCTTCTCCGATACAGATACGCTGGTCTGCCAGCTGTACATGAAGGCTCTTAGCATCTTCTTTTGAATAAACAGCCACACTTCGGATCCCCAGATTCCTGCAGGCACGTATGATCCGGACTGCAATTTCCCCACGGTTGGCGATCAAAATTTTATTAAACAATATGAAAGCCTCCTTATCCTACAGTCTCTTAACGCGGAACAGAGGCTGTCCGTATTCTACTTTCTGTTCATTGCTTACCAGAACTGCTTCAATCTCACAGTCATAGTCACTCTGGATCTCATTCATAAGCTTCATAGCTTCCAGAATGCAGACTGTCTGTCCTGCTTTTACCTGATCTCCCACCTTTACAAAAGCAGGTACATCCGGAGCAGCAGCAGAATAGAAAGTTCCTACGATAGGAGAAGTGATAAACAGACTCTCCTCTTCTTCCTCAGCCTTTTCCACAGTTGTATTCACAGGTGCAGATGCAGCCACAGGTACTCCCGCTGCAACTACAGGAGGATGATCCAGCTTGCTCATTGTAATCTTTACATCCTTGTCCTTATATGTGAATTCGTTAAGGGATGAATCCTCAATAATCTTTACCAATCCTTCAATCTTCTCTAAATCCATCGAACATTATCCTTTCTGTCTATTCTATGTATTTTTATGGTTATTCTTCAAACAGCTTACGCAGTCTCTTTGCCACCAGACGGCAATCCAGAACCTCTTTACATGGCTGATGAATGATCTTTCTCAGCCCGTCAAGTTCTTTCATTTCCTCAACATAAAGAGCCTGAGCCTCCTGTACGGTAATTGCCTTGAAATGTATCTTATCATCTGTTTTTCTCTGTACCAACTTGGGAATATCCATCAGATGCCACTGTGGCAATTTTCCCATAACCGCCTGTTGTCTGACGGTCAGCCAGCAGAATGATAGGTTTTACCATGGGAAGGTACCTGTATAGCCCCAAATGCGATTCCGTCGGAAATAATATCCGAAGTCTCCTTAGGTGCGATAAACGGTCCCTCCAGCCTGCAGCCCATACGGTCAAATTCATTTGTCACCGTATACTCACTGCCCAGGAAAGTCTGGATGCCCTGTTTGCTGAACATACCATCCTGCGGTCCCATTACTACCCGCAGTGTTGCTTCTGTCTGATCAAACTCATCCATATCAAGCTTTCGGGAAAGGAAAAACGGCAGATAACGTCTCTTAATACGAAATCCGATATAATCGTCCGCTTCCAGTTTTCTTCCCTTAAATCCGCCCAGACCACTCTTTAAATTGGTGCATCGGCTTCCCATCACTACCGGAATATCCAGATAACTGGAAAAAGCAATATAACCTCTGCTTCCCGTTCTGGCGCTTCCAAATTTCAGTACATCTCCCTTATTCATATACAGGGCTGTATACATGGGAGCCGGCTCTCCATTAATGGTTGGCTGGAAATCTCCGCCTGTGATTGCAATGATAGTAGCTGATGTAAATTCAAGGGTTGGGCCTATCAGCGTTATCTCCAATACTGCCTCATTCTCCGGATTATCCAGAAGAAGATTGGCTATTTTGAATGAACGGACATCCATGACTCCTGCCACACTGAATCCCTGACTCTGATATCCATAACGCCCCAGATCCTGAACCGTTGTCATCATTCCGCCTTTTAATATACGAATTCCCATTTTATGCCTCCTCATGAACGGTGCACTGGTATTCGCCACGTTCTACTAATTCTCTGATCCGTTTGTACTCATCTTCATCGATCGGTACAAAACGGATATAATCTCCTGCCTCTACCAGAATCGGGATTTCACGGTCCGGATCATAGGTTTTTACAGGTGTCATTCCCATCAGCTGCCATCCTCCCGGAGAATCCAAAGGATAAATCCCTGTCTGGGAACCACCGATTCCCACACTTCCTGCATTGATCTTGATTCTGGGATTTGCAAGACGGGGTGTATGGATCCTTTCATCCAGCCCGCCCAGATAACAAAAGCCCGGAAGAAAACCAAGCATATAGATCAGGTAATCTCTGGAAGAATGAATCTTTATTACTTCCTCTACGGAAAGTCCGGCATGTTCTGCAATATTCTCAATATCCGGACCATATTCTCCTCCATAGCATACAGGGATCTCATAAACTTTTCTGCATCCTTCACCTGCTGTAACTTCCATCTTTAACAGAATTTCCAGTCTTTTTTTCAGGTCATCGTAGGAAATCACACGCGGGTCATAATTAACCAGCAAAGAACAGAACGCAGGGATCATATCTACAACTCCCTCTATATGCTGTTCTTTCATAAGCTGTACAGTGGCAGTGATCTTCCGGTTGATCTCCGGACTGATCTCTTTGCCAAATTCAACCAGAACAGAAGAATCACCTTCTGTTAAAATTCTAATGTCCGGCATAATCTGCTCCTCTTTTCTTAATCTTTTCGCCATGTCTTTTTATCTGCTTCTTTCTGCATCACATGGCTGTTAATGAACCAAAAATGGTGTAACCTGGACGATCACACCTTTTTGATATACTCTCCAGTCTGAAAACCGGATACATTTTCCTCAATTATAACAATGTACCGATCTTAGATACAAATGTAGTCACACCGAGGTATGCTGTAAGAATTACCACGATCACTCCAAGAATGGTAAGTACTACCGGATGATGATAATTCTCTCCCATAATAGGTTTCTTATGTGCAGCGATCAGACAGATTGCCAGGGTGATCGGAAGGATCAGACCATTCACAGCACCTGCAAGTACAAGAAGTACTGCCGGATTTCCAAGGATAAACATAATGGCTGTAGAAATAATAATAAATCCGATAATCACTTTATTTTCATTTTCCTCGATAGACTTGCTGAAAGTCTTCAGGAAGGAAACTGAAGTATAAGCTGCACCGATAATGGATGTGATTGCTGCGCACAGAAGAACCAGACCTGCAAAACGGTATCCGATTTCACCAGCCCCCTGCTTGAAGGCGTCTGCTGCAGGATTTGCAGCATCCAGTGTTACGCCCTTGACAACAACGCCCAGAACAGCCAGAAACAGGAAAATACGAACAATCGTAGCAATGATCATACCCATAACAGAACTCTTGTTGATCTCTTTCAGGTTCTTCTCGCCTGTAATTCCTGCATCAATCAGACGATGTGCGCCGGAGAAAGTGATATATCCTCCAACAGTACCTCCCAAAAGTGTAAGGATTGCAGGAATCAGATTTGTGGCACCGGCTTCCGGTACAAATGATATTTCTTCAAATGCCTTCCTACCGGTGGTTTTTACCACAAGTGATCACAACAAAGATTACGATAATCATAATGGCACCCAGTACCTTGGTAATAGTATCCATGGCACTTTTGGCATTTTTCAGCACAAATACCAGGATTGCCAAAAGACCTGCCAGTATGTAACCAACTTTGGTAGGTATTCCAAGCAATGTGTTAAAACCAAGTGCTCCGCCACCTACGTTTCCGATATTAAATACCAGACCACCGAATACGATCAGTATCGATACCAGATATCCCAGTCCCGGAAGTACCTTATTGGAAACATCCTGACCACGAAGTCCGGTCACACAAAGCACACGCCAGATATTCAGCTGTGCAATGGCTGCAAGGATTACGGAAACCAGGATAACAAATCCAAAACTTTCCTGATACTGTCCGGTAAAGGTTGCTGTCTGTGTCAGGAATCCTGGTCCGATTGCAGATGTGGCCATCAGAAACGCTGCGCCAAGTAAGGCTCCGCCACTCTTTTTCTTTTCGCTCATTTTTATTGCCTCCTTTTCATGTTATTATCGCACATTATACTAAAAAATGAATATTTACACAAGCAAAAATTATTTTGATAACTTTTTGATGTCGAATTTTTGTTACTGTTCACTGGTAATATCCCGCGAGGTGTTTTTTGTGAGCGAAGGTCACAGAAAACCCGAGACATACTGCGCGAATTTATGCGATTAGCATAAATTCTGTGCATCGCGAAGCGTGTTGCTGAGAACGGAGTGAACAGTAACGAATTTTTATAATCTGTATTTTGTAATAAAAAACAGCAAAATGAGTACCCGGATTCCCATCCGATACAGCTCCTTTGCTGTTTTTTCAGTTAAAATGTAAATTTATCCGCAAAATATGCATCCAGTTCATCAATCTTCACACGAACCTGCTCCATAGTATCACGATCGCGGATTGTAACTGCTCCGTCATTTTCGGACTCAAAGTCATAAGTTACACAGAACGGAGTACCGATCTCATCCTGTCTTCTGTAACGTTTACCAATGTTTCCACGATCATCATATTCACAGTTATATTTCTTGCTTAACTGCTGATAGATCTTCTCTGCACCCTCATTAAGCTTCTTGGAAAGAGGAAGCACACCGATCTTAACAGGTGCAAGTGCCGGATGGAAATGAAGGACAGTACGAACGTCATTCTTCTCTGCATCCAGAACTTCCTCATCATATGCGCTGCACAGGAATGCAAGTACCACACGGTCAGCACCCAGTGACGGCTCGATTACATATGGGATATATTTCTGCTTCTTCTCATCATCAAAATATGTCAGATCCTGTCCGGATACATTCTGATGCTGAGTCAGGTCATAATCTGTTCTGTCAGCGATTCCCCACAGCTCGCCCCATCCAAACGGGAACAGGAACTCTACGTCTGTGGTAGCCTTGCTGTAGAAGCTTAATTCTTCTGCGTCATGATCACGGTAACGAACTTCTTCATCTTTTAATCCAAGAGAATATAACCAGTTCAGGCAGAAATTCTTCCAGTATGCAAACCACTCAAGGTCTGTATCCGGCTCACAGAAGAATTCAAGCTCCATCTGCTCGAACTCACGTGTACGGAATGTGAAGTTACCCGGTGTGATCTCGTTACGGAAAGATTTACCGATCTGACCGATACCAAACGGGATTTTCTTACGTGATGTTCTCTGAACATTCTTGAAGTTTACAAAAATACCCTGTGCTGTTTCAGGTCTTAAGTATACTGTATTCTTGGCATCCTCTGTAACACCCTGGAATGTCTTGAACATCAGGTTGAACTGACGGATATCTGTAAAGTTATGTTTGCCGCATGTAGGGCATGGTACATTGTGATCTTTGATGAAGTTCATCATCTCTTCCTGAGACCATCCGTCTACAGAGCTCTCAAGTTCAATGCCATTCTCCTGGCTGAAGTCTTCGATGATCTTATCTGCGCGGAAACGCTCATGACATTCCTTACAGTCCATCAGCGGGTCAGAGAAGCTTCCCAGATGTCCGGATGCAACCCATGTCTGCGGGTTCATCAGGATTGCACAGTCAACACCTACATTGTATGGGGATTCCTGAATAAATTTCTGCCACCATGCACGTTTTACGTTATTCTTTAATTCTACACCAAGATTACCGTAATCCCATGTGTTTGCAAGACCACCATAGATTTCGGAACCCGGGTAAACAAATCCTCTTGCCTTTGCCAGCGCAATGATTTTGTCCATTGTTTTTTCCATGACTATTCTCCTCGTTCTTTTTATAAAATGCGTGTAACTGTTCATATCCGTCAGGCAATTTGGTTCACAATCCATTCCGCTATTTGATTAACGTAATAAACAGCTACAATTAACGTTATTATAACTGTATCTGATTTCTTTTTCAAGGTATCTCAGCTCATTATTTCCAGAATTTCCAGACTTTTGAACCGTTTTTCAGTGTTCGCAGCAATATAGGTATGGATATGACGTTCCAGTTCATGGAGTACTTCTTCTGTAACAGTAAATGTATAAAGCTTCCCAAGAGAAGCAGTTACTATGTACTGCATGGCATATAATGCAGGTGCTGAGATTCTCTTTGCATCATTTACATGTCCCAGACAGGCTTTATCCAGAATACCATGATTCTGCTGAGAAAAGAAAAGCTCTTCTCCCTCCACAGGCTGTCTTTCGCAGCACACACAATGAAACAGTGAAGGACACAATCCCTGTGCAGCCATCATACGAAGTTCAAAAATACACCTCACCAGCCTGTCATCAATATTCGGGTTCAGAAGTGCCTTCACTGTCACATACAGAAGGTTCATAGATTCTTTCTCGTCAATCCCCTCCTGTCCGAAATAATCTGCCAGTTCCAGAAAATAATATCCATAGTAGATTCCAGGCTGTTCGCCTGCCAGTTCCACAAAATGATGACTGATGGATACCTGATTCAGATTATAACTGGAACGCCCCTCATAAAGGGCAAAGGTTCCAAACACAAAAGGATTGGCAGCCGCCAGAAACTGGCTGTTTGGGCGGCGGGCTCCTTTTGCAAACGCGGAAATCTTGCCTCTTTCTCTGGTGAGAAGGACGATCCGCTTGTCATATTCTCCCACAGGCATGGCAGAGAGCACTACTCCCTGCACAGTTATCAAATCACTCATTCTCTCTGTTTCCTGACTGTCTTTTTATTTAGATTTCCTTCTTATCGTAACCAAAGTTCTTGATAAGGAAATCACTGTCTCTCCAGTCTTTCTTTACTTTTACCCAAAGCTTCAGATTCACTTTTGATTCCAGCATACGCTCAATCTCATATCTTGCATTACTTCCGATTTTCTTTAACATCGCACCCTGTTTGCCGATGATAATTCCTTTGTGAGACTCTCTTTCACAGATAATTGTCGCATCAATATCCACGATTGGATTTTTTCCCGGACGTGTTTTCATCCGGTCAATGGCAACTGCGATTCCATGCGGAATTTCCGCATCCAGTGCATGAAGTGCTTTCTCGCGGATGATCTCAGCCACGATCTGACGCTGAGGCTGATCAGTAACTGTATCCTCGTCATAAAACATAGGACCGTAAGGCAGATATTTCAGGATACAACCGATAATATCCTGTGTATT
>ENA-OQBD01000564-OQBD01000564.1-human-gut-metagenome-genome-assembly--contig:-NODE-564-length-19751-cov-3.076845_pt1 | contig 19751 bp, 25 predicted proteins | sample MGYA00242742_ERZ504543 | MGnify/ENA primary metagenome ERZ504543 (study PRJEB26092, sample SAMD00036239) | human gut metagenome | host: Homo sapiens | study: EMG produced TPA metagenomics assembly of...
CGGAGTCACGAGCGTTCATCTGACACCCGAAAGTTGTCACGCAAAAAGTCAGATCTCTTCCGATCTGCTGTGCTTTTTCGCTTACATACTTCCGCGCTTTGGCAATGTAATAGTACTGTCTCTCCTGGCTCAGTAACCGGAGCTTCTTTGGTAAGATCTATTGCATCAAAATCAATATTATTCATATGTTATTAACCTCTCTATACAAACTGGTTCAGCTCTGCATCATATTCATAATCAATGGATGCCAGTTTCTCTGTCAGTTCTTTTTCTCAATCTGCATCTCCTGGCAAAGAGTATCCAGATCTGCATAAAAATCCCGTAATTTTGTATTGACCACACTCAGAAGGATCATTGGATCCTTTGGTAAATCTGCCAATATTTTATCCTCTTTTCTAATAATCTTTCGTTTTCAACACGGTATTCCGGATATAATCCAAAAGTTTTCTCTTTCCCCGTCTGCCGCGAGCATATAGAGAAGTTCTTCCAGAAGTACCCTGGTATCCTTATGCATCCAGTCACCTGCAATACCGTGAAGATAATATTCAAGCGGTGATTCATCCGTGTATTTATCTTTCATATAAATCTTGGATGCTGCGATCCGGTCCATAAACATCTCGACCACATACCTTTTTGGCATCTTCATCCCGGTAAGCATTGGCTCCCCTTCCAGTCCGTAGTCAATCCAGTATTCATAATGATGTTTGTTGCGCCCTTTATGGTGAAGCCATGCCGAAGAATAGCCCTTTTCTTCTCTTTCCGCGTTATTCGGACTCCGGTTCCCCTGGAAATACCTGCACCCAACCCAGAACTCAGCCGGAGAGTACTTCGACATATCATGCAAAAGTCCCTGCCTGTAAAGTCCTACCTTAAAGCAGTTCTTCATAACCAGATATTTGTGATGTGTTATGGTGCAAAAATGTTTCCAGATTTTCATGCTTTAGCCTGCCTTCCAACAAAAACTTTGATCGTTCGCTCCTCCAGCTGAACCTTCTTTTCTTTTACCGGAACTGCTTCTTTTTCATCCAGGACTCCTTCTTTTGTCCCTGCCATGCACACCCATTCCATTCCTTTTGGAAGGGAAGGAAGTGCAAATGAATGAGAAAGCCAGTGCATATTATATGCAATATAAAAGTCCTTCTCTGTACTTTCTTCATGATAGAATACACCAAGCTGTCTGCTTGCACGCCCTGCCGGCATCTGCCACGCATCCTCCCCATGATAGGAAATCTGAGGGATTCCGCTTCTGCCCATCGTGTCTTCTGATTTTTTTCGCTATCTGCTTCATACAGGCTTTACGAAGTGCAATCAGTCGACATACAAATGTATATAATTCTTCCTGTCTGGAAAGCTGGTTCCAGTCAAGCCATGATATCAGATTATCCTGACAGTATGCATTATTATTCCCTTTCTGGGTATTCATAAATTCATCCCCGGAAAGGATACACGGCATTCCCTGTGCAAATAAAAGTAAAAAGAACGCATTAAATATCTGATTCTTCCGCAACTCGTTAACCGCCTTTTTCCGGCTGTTCCCTTCTGCCCCACAGTTCCAGCTGTAATTGTAATCCGGACCATCCAGATTATTCTCACCATTTGCTTCGTTGTGCTTTCCATCATAGGAAACTACATCACAGAGCGTAAATCCGTTGTGGCTTGCAATATAATTATACAGCTGTGTATCCTGATTCTTCAGCTGGCAGATCACATCCCGGATCATGCCCTCATCTCCCTTTAAGAAACGGCGCATCACATTCTGGAATCCGTCTTCTTTTTTGAGAATCTTACTTTTCGCAAGCACAGGATCCTTTGCAAGTTCATCCGGATTGCAGATATATGGATTCACAATAAATCCATCCACATGATACTGCATCACCCAGTAACGCAGACAATCTAAAATCAGAGAAAACGTAGTTCCCTCTGTGAAAGGCATCTCAAGAATAACTTCAATCCCTGCAAGATGCATCTGACGAACAAGTGACTTCATCTCATTCACCGGATCTCCTGCCGCATATGATGCTTTTGGTGCAAAGAAATATGCTTTTCCATATCCCCAGTAATTCACATGCCTCTGATTCTCATCAAATTCATAAACCGGCATCAGATGGATCTGGTTAATCCCCAATTTTTGAAGATAGGGCAGTTTCTCCGTAACTCCGTCAAACGTTCCTTTGTGTGCGACTCCGGACGAACTGTGTTTTGTAAATCCACGGACATGAAGACTGTAGGCGATCACATCTTCCTTTTTCAGATGTGGAAATTGCGACTTTCCCCAGTCAAATGTATCTGTTACGATCCGGGTACGCAGCTTTCTCTTTTCCTTTCCCTTTGACACAGACCAATGTTCTCTCCCTGAAAATGCTTTTCCATATGGATCCGGAACTATCTTTCCACCGATTTTATAACAATATTCATAATCTTCCGGTTGTTCCAGCACCACGGAGAGAAAGTGCAGATTTCCTGCCACATCAGAGTATGGCATCTCCTGTGAAAATGCTGAAGTCCTGGCACCTTTTTTATAAATGATCAGTTCACATGTCTGTCCTTCCGGAACTGCTACCGAAAAATTCGCTGTCTGTCCTTCCACAGTACATCCCTGTGGAAACGGAAATCCCACTGCTGTCTTCATATCCACTGTTCCCCCTGTTACTGCCATCCGTCAACTCCATACATATCTACATTCGAGGCATCAATAAAAATACATCCAGATACGTTGTCTTTTCATAATCATCCCCGTTTAAAATAGCAAAACCGATTTTGGCCGATTCTTTTCCGAGTTTGATCGGTGATTGCGCACTTGTTCCGCGAATCAGGGAATCCGTCTTCTGAAGTTCTTTTTTCAGATCCGGAGAACCATCTACCCCGTAAATCTTTACATCAGTAAGACCGGCTGTTCTTGCTGCAACCAGTGCCCCAAGCGCAATCTGGTCGTTCCCGCACATTACTGCCGTAACATCCTTATTCTCTGCAAAAATCTTGTTAGCTGCTTCTCTTGCCTCATTCAAATCTCCACTGACATCTGCTCTTCCTACAATCTCAAATCCCTTTCCGGCAATTGCTTCCTCAAAGCCTGTAATTCTCTCTACAATAGAATTCTGTGTAAGACCTTCAAGAATTACAATCTTTCCACCATCCGGACTCTGCTGTATCAGATCTTCTCCACAAAGCTGTCCGGCAGCTTTATTATCCGAACCAATATAGGCATCAATATAATCCGTATCCTTAACTTCCGTATCAATATTGATGATCTTAACATCGGCTTCCTTAAGCTCTTCCAGAGCAGGTGTGATCGCATCTCTTGATACCGGACACAGAAAAATGGCATCCAGTCCGTCTTTGATCATCTGATGGATCTGCTCGATCTGGGTGTCTACATTCAGTGCCGGATCTTTTGTCACCAGCGTACTTCCCTGTGCTTCAACTGCTTCTCTCAGTGCTTGCTCAAGTGTAATATAGTATGGATTTTCCATGGTAATACAACTAAATCCAAAACGATAGCTTTTTGCCTCTTCCTTGCTGTCATCGTCCTCTTCTGCTATTGCATTGTCCTGGCTTGTCCCAACATTCTTCTTACAGCCTGCAATCATGCCAATACAGAGAACCATCACAAGAAAGATAGAAAAAATCTTTTTCTTCATATAGATAAACCTCCCTGAAACCTTTCTTTTATTGTATCTTTTTTACCGCTAATGTCAATACTTTTCCCCTTGCAAATATCCCCATACTCTGTTAGAGTGATAATATCAGATTGAAAGGAGAACTGAACAATGGAAAAGGAACATAATCTGCTTGAATCCGATGTTGTCACACTGACACTTGATGACGATGTGGAAATCGAATGCGCCATTATCACAACTTTTAATATGGATTCTACCGAATACATTGCACTTCTTCCGCTTGATGAAGACGGTGGAAATGAGGACGGAGACGTATGGATCTATCGCTTTATCCGTGATACCACAGGCGGCTCCGATCATGATCTTCAGAATATCGAAGATGATGATGAGTATGACCGCGCTGCGGATAAGTTTGATGAATGGCTTGATACACAGGAATTTGAAGGCTTTGATATTGAAGAATAATTATTTTATTCTCTGACCTAAAAGCTCTTCCACAAAACGGGACGGTTTGATACTGTTCCCGTTTTTTTGTGTAATATAGGAAATACAGAGATTATTCTTCGCACGGGTTAATGCTACATAAAAAAGTCTTCTCTCTTCTTCAATCTCGTCTTTCTTTTCTGCCTTCTGATGCGGAATCTCACCCTCATTGGCATGGATCACAAATACATCCTCAAATTCCAGTCCTTTCGCTGAATGGATCGTCATCAGCTGTACCTTATTCTCCCGCTCTCCTTTGATCTTCCTTGCCTTTGCCTGCTGTTCTTCCAGCTCCTGCGTATATTTTGCAATATGGATTTCCCATTCATCATAGGATTTGAAGTTTTTACTCCTCTCCTCAAGCTCTGCCATCACATCCATCAACTTCTTCCACGAAATCTGATGTTTTTCGGCATATTCTTTCAGGAAATCATCATATCCGATCTTTTTCCGGATATACTGGATTGCCGCATAAGGTGCCATATTCTTCATCATACGGACATCCACATCAAACTGGTCAATAATATCCAGCATCCAGTCCTTATCGCAATAAAATTTACGCAGATCCTCAAAATTTACCTGCCGGTTCTCCATACTGTTCCGTGCCAGATACCTGAGCGGTCGGTTACAGATCGTCAGGAAAAGCGACCTGTCCCGCTTTCCTGCTGCCAACTGCAGATATGCCATCATATCTTTTACAATAAAATGCCTGTAAAAATTGGTCACATAATCTCGCATTTCAAACGGGATACGGTGCTCGCTTAATATTTCTGAAATCATTCGCGCCTGGACTGCTGCCCGAAAAAGCACAGCAATTTCTCCCGGCTTTATTCCCTGGTCCAGTTTTTTCTGGATCTCTTCCGTTACATACTGCGCCTCTTCCTGTTCATCCAGGACTTCCTGCACATGAACATTCTGTCCTCTTCCCCGAAATGACTGTACACGCTTGTAAAAACGGGTATCATTATGCAAAATCACCCTTGCCGCTGCTCCGGTAATAAATTCGGTAGAACGATAATTCACCGTCAGCGAAATGGTCCGAAGTGACGGGAATTCCTGCTTCATATAAAGCATCAGCTCCGGCTTTGCTCCACGAAATCCATAAATGGACTGATCATCATCCCCGACTACAAACAAATTGTACCTCGGTGCTGCAAGCATCCGGATCACTTCATACTGCACACGGTTGATATCCTGAAATTCATCGATCAGGATATACTTGAAACGCTTCTGCCATCCTTGCAGAATCTCCGGCTTTTTCCGGAAAAGTGCATAACACTGTACCAGCATATCATCAAAATCAAATTTTTTCAGTTCTTTTTTCTGATGCTCATAGCTGCGGAACACTTCTGCAAACTCATCTTGTGTAAGATACTTACTGTGAAAATCTTTCAGATGACAAAGTCCGTTCTTTACCATGCCGACTTCCCGCAGAAGTTCTCTCACCAGTTCCTCTTCATCTTCTACCTCAGGTGTTGATTCGATATCGGTCTGGTCTAAGACCTCCTGCAAAAGTACAGAGGACTCTTTTTCAGACATCAGATTATTCGCACCAATCCCATAGGCACATTTTAGAATCCCATAAAAAATACTGTGAAAGGTTCCAAACGTTACCGGATAATTTTTTCCGGAAGTCAGCCTTTCAAAACGTTCTTTCATTTCACGTGCTGCATATCTTGTAAAAGTAATTACAAGAATCTGATCCGGGCGTACCCCGCTCTCCTCGATCAGATAACGGGTACGTTCTGTGACAATAAGCGTCTTTCCCGAACCCGGAGGTGCCAGCACCATACACGGTCCATTCCCGTGCTTTATCGCTTCATCCTGTCCTCTGTTTAGTTTCATGAACTCCCCTTCTCATATGTAATACAACAGAACGGATTCCTCTTCCGCATTACGCGAAAAAAGAAATCCGTCCCCCATGCATACTTTTATATCTGTATATTATCTGCTTAATAATTCTATTGCATTCTTGATTCTTTCTACAGATTCTGCCTTACCAAGAACTTCCATGATCTCAGTCGCTCCACCCGGAGTATTCTGCTTTCCTGAAACTGCAGTTCTTACCGGCCACATCACATATCCGTTCTTATAACCTTTTTCTTCTGCAAATCCCTTCAGCAGTCCGAATAATGCGTCATTACTGTAATCATCCCATGCTTCCAGTCTTGGAAGAATTTCTTTTAATACTTCCAGAGAAGTCTCTTCGTTAGTCTTCATCTTCTTATGGCAATACATTGCAGTATCATATTCCGGAACAGCTTCAAAGAAATCAATCTGGTCTTTGATATCCGGAAGGATTTCGATACGGCTCTTGATCAGGGACGCAATCTTTTTCAGATCATAATCCTTTGTGATCACTTTCTTGATATACGGCTCTGCAAGTTCATAGAATTTATCAAAAATCCATAGCCTTCAGATATTCTCCGTTCATCCACTTCAGCTTATTGATATCAAATACAGCCGGTGATTTGCTCATATGATGATAGTCAAATGCTTCAACAAGTTCCGGCAGTGAGAAGATCTCTCTGTTATCCTGCGGACACCATCCAAGAAGTGCCACATAATTTACAATTGCTTCACTTACAAATCCTGATCCAGAAGATCTTCGTAAGAAGAATGTCCGCATCTCTTGCTGAGCTTTTTGTGGTTCTCATCTGTAATCAGCTGGGCAATGTACATAGACCGGTACTTCCCATCCAAATGCTTCGTAAAGACGGTTGTACTTCGGTGCTGAAGAAAGATATTCATTTCCTCGGACAACGTGTGTAATATTCATCAAATGATCATCAATAACGTTCGCAAAATTATAGGTCGGATATCCGTCTGATTTGATCAGGATCATATCATCCAGTTCCTCATTCGGAACGGTAATATCTCCATAAATTTCATCATGGAAAGTTGTGGTTCCCTCTGTAGGCATATTGATGCGGACAACATATGGCTTTCCGGCTGCAAGGTTTGCTTCTATCTCTTCTTTACTCAGATGCAGACAATGCTTGTCATAATTCACAATCTGTGTTCCATCCTCTGATACAGAAGTCTTCAAAGATTCCAGACGTTCTTTATCACAGAAACAGTAGTATGCATCTCCCTGTTCAATTAACTGCTTAGCATACTTCATGTAAATTCCTAAAGCCTGTCTTTCACTCTGAACGTATGGTCCGACACCGCCATCTTTATCTGGGCCTTCATCATGAACAAGGCCTGTCTTCTCCAGTGTTCTGTAAATAATATCCAATGCACCTTCTACATATCTTTCTTGATCTGTGTCTTCAATACGGAGCATAAAATCTCCGCCTTCATGTTTTGCGATCAGGTATGCATATAATGCAGTACGCAAATTACCGACATGCATTCTACCTGTCGGACTCGGTGCAAATCTTGTTCTGACTTTTTTCATTTTAGTGTTCCTCTCTTTAACTTCTGTTTTATTTTCACTGTGAAAATAAACTATTCACAGTTCTCTATGACATTCAAATATATGTTCATCTTTATAATACTAACACATTCCCTTTTTTACTTCAAGCATTCCGAAGCCACTATTTTTCCCGTTTTTCTGTATTTTGCGGTTCCTCAGCTCCAGGAACGATCTTTCGGACATACTTCATGGAATTCTGCTTCCACTCACTCTTCTGAAAAGCCTGGAAAAAGGTATCCACGACAAAAATTGCAAGAGAGATCACGCCTGCGATCTCCAATGTCTGGATCAGATAAAATTCGGACATCGCCTCGTTCCCGTCGATCAGATAATGAACCGTCTGGTACATCCCGTTTCCGGGAACAGTCGGAAGAACCCCGGCAATCAGAAACAACGTAACCGGTGTCTTATAAACTCTCGCAAAAATATGCGAAACAACCGCAGCTGCAACTGCTGAATATAAAGATGCCATCACATCTCCCCTGCCAAAATGTATTGCAAGCAGATAAACAAATCCACCAATTGCTCCTACAATACCAGCCTGAAGAACAAAGCGGCGCGGAACCTGAAGGAGAACCGCAAAACTGTAAATAGATAAAAACGCTCCAAATACCCGGATGATCATTTCAAAAACAGTACTGTTCATTTTTTGCTCTCCTTCCTGCTAAAAAATCTTTGCGCAAAGCGCCAGCCCAATACCAATTCCAATTGCAATCCCAAGTGCTTTTAAGAAAGCTTCCATCACTCTTGCACCACCGGAAAGATAATCCCCCCGCAAGGTATCCCTGACAGCATTGGTGATTGCCATTCCCGGTACAAGAGGCATGAAACTTCCTATCATAACAGTATCCATATTCATCTGATCACCCAGACCTTCTTTTAGAAGGCAGCAGGCAAATGCAACACCAAATCCTGCGAAAATATCCTGAATAAATGGGTGAAATTTCAGATCCTGTCCCGCTGATACAAAGGTCACAAGAAAAATTCCTACAATAATCGCTGCCCCGGTATCTGCAATGGATCCGCCAAAAAAAAATTGTAAATCCCACACCAACCCCCATCATTGCCAGGTTGGTTGTCTTGCGGCTGAACTCGAACTGTTTTAACGTCGAAAGCTTCTCATATGCCTGCTCTAGTGTCAGATCATCTCCACAATACTGCCTGGAAATCTCATTAACATCTACGACGAGCTTCAGATTGGTATCCCGTTCTTCTACTCTCTTTGTAACAGTAACTGCCTTTTCATTCTCCAGTTTGATCGTCGCGGAAATTCCGGTCATGATCACCAGAACTTCTGCCATCTCGATGTGATCCGCCGTCTTCAGTATATGATGCATGGTATCTTCCACACGATACGTTTCCGCTCCGCTTCGCAGCATCATTTCACCGGCAAGCATCGCCGTTTTCAGTAATAATTGCGTATCCATGACTTGCTCCCTCTCACTTTCTCGGATTTATAACTGTCATGATACTATTTCCTATTCTAAAAATCAACCAAAAATTTTTTCGTACACAAAGCAGTACAATCATTACTGTTCACAGTATCTGTGACAAACAACGTACAATCTTTCTGCAAAAACAGTTTTTCGCAAGGAAAAAGGCTTCCCGGTCTTATGACCGGAAAGCCCATCTTCCTGAATTAGAGTGAGAGTGTTTATAAAAAGGCAGATTTTATTAGTTAATATATCCGCTCTTTTTCAGTTCTTCCTCAGCTTTTGCGAGGTTTGCGTCTGATACACGGATGATTGGTCCTGTGCATCCCATTCCGCTTTCTGCGTAAATGCCAAGTTTCCACAGTACTTTGACTGCGTCTTCCAGATCCATTACTTCAATACCTGGAATCTGTGCTGTAACGATTTCCTTCGGTGGCTCTTTTACTTCTTCTTCAGCCGCTGCCGGTTTCTGAGAAGCTTTGTGCTCATCAAGGATTTCTTTTAATCCAGCTTTCTTAACAGCTGCAAATTCTTCTTTCGCTACTTCAAATACTTTTCCTCTTACCAGCTGTGCTGCGTAACGGATTGCATTTGCGATAACCGGTGCTCCGGATGCTCTGGATACGATCATGACAAGCTGTTCATATCCTTCTCCGATTCCTGGTCCATATCCAAATCCTGTTGCTTCAAAGCTTCCACCTGTTGTGAAAGAAGAAAGCATCTTCACCATGATATTTCCGGTAAGGGAATCTGTTACCATGATGTCCGGGGATGCCTGAAGGACGTCATTTCCTCTCATAACGCATCCGCCATCTGCTCTTCCTGATTCTGCAAATTCGATCGGATATCCGTTCTCCTGCAGTTTCTTCAGAGCTTTCTCTGTCTGACGTGCACCGTCTACGTTCAGGATACCAACGGTCGGATTCTTCTTGCCGCAAGCTTTTGCTGCAATGATTCCGTAGATCGCATTTTTGATCATTCCTTCAATACGGTCTGTGCTGGATGTTCCTGTTGTATTGGCGATAAACATTTCTTTTGCAGTTGCCGGTGTAACGCAGCGTCCTACTGTAGATACACCGATCGGGAATGGGAAGTGCATGGTTACTGCTGCATCTACTTCTCCATTCTTCAGCATTTCTTCCATCTTATCATGACCTTCTTCATCGTTAGCCACTTTAACAGTTGTAACGCCTTCTGCTTCTAATGTTCCGATATAATATACATCAATTCCGTCTTTTGCCGCTTCAATTGCCGCTGCCATAGAGTTTTCTTCTCCATGTTCGCTTCCCATTCCGGTCAGTGCAACTTTCGGGCGCTTTCCGAAGCTTCCTGTCTCCAGTCCCTGCGCCATCTCCATAAAGGTGTCGGCAATCATTCTTTCAATTCCATTTGCCATTTTGTTTGTCCACCTTTCTTATTCTTCTGTTGCCATTAATGATGCTGCAAAATCTTTCATTGCTTTTGCGATCAGTCCTTTTACTTCTTCTTCTGATACGCCGCTGTTATCTTCTGCTCCGGTATTTGCCTGGATTACGAAAGATACACCGTCGAAGAGGTTGGTCATACGTCCAAGGAACAGACTTCCTTTTCCGATGATCATGGCTTTATTGATCTTTCCTGCAAGGATATCTTCTCTTGCAAATCCGATGTACGGTACACCTGAAGGAATATGTCCCTGAGTCGGAGCCCATCCTGTCAGTCCGTGTTCTCCTGCAAAACTTGCAAGTTCTTTTCTGTCAAGTTCGCCTCTCTTAACTGCGAGAGCTGCAATCATCTTGTAGTTAGCAAGCGGTACATCTCCGGCTCCTGCAGGTTTTGTGATATCCGGGTTCTGCATTTCCGGAGAGAATTTATCGATATCTGTGATCTTAAGTCCTGCTCTTTCCAGCGGATCAGCTACAAGGCTTCCGATTACATTCTGCGGAGCACTTCCTGTTCCTACTGTATGGCGTCCAAGGATATCCAGGTTGATTTCCGGGTTTACACCATCGTTTTCTGCGATGATTACACAGAATCCGCCAAGGCAGTCTTCCAGAATCGGAAGACCTTTCTTTACATGGTCTTTACCGTTCATACCAAGTTTTGCTGTACAACCACCAGCTGTTACAGCTACACATTTGTATGCGCCTGATTTTACGAGAGCTGCTGCTTCGATCAGTGCGTGAGATGGTCCGGCACAGAATCCACGGGAGTCAGAACCTGTTGCGTTCAGAAGTCCTGCAACTTCAGCTGCTGCTTTTGCGAAGTTACCGCCACCACGCTGGTTCATATCACCACAAGCTTCTTCTGCACAGTCGATGACATACTCAACGTCTGTCTTTTCGATTCCTGCGTTTCTTACACCATAGAGGAGGGCGAGCACGCTGGATGCCTTACTCATAATGTTTTCATGCATAACATGAGCTGAAAGGTTTGCATCAATGTCATGCGCTCTCTTTACACAGCCTACCAGTTTGTTTTCATGATACAGACCTTCAGCATGCTCTTCATTTACAAAGTGTTCGATCTCTGAGATTTCAAATCCCTCGATTACTTTTTCTACGATATCATCTGTGATGATCGGATCTGCTGCAAATTTCTCCTTTGTAGCTGCTACAAATCCTTTCTCAAGCATAACAACTTCGAACATATCGCAAGCCTGAGCTAAAAGAAGGAATTCGTCTTCCGGCATGATTTCACCGTATTTTCCGTAACGCTCTGCGCCTTCTTTTACTTTGTCGTAGTATGGAAATTCAACCTGGGCAAGATCGTCCGGTGTTGCATTTCCGATATATACCTGATTCGGCCAATAATTTACACATGTTTCATATGACCGAAGATGATCTCTAAGTTCTTTTAAATATTCTGATTCCGGATTGACAACTCTTTCTGTTGTCTGTGTTGTTCCGTTGTAAACTACCATTTCCGGGGTATGTACGAGTACATATCCTGCTCCTTTAATTACACTGTTCATCGCTGGTTTCCACCTTTCCTGACATTCTCTTTTTACGAATGTCACCATCATTCATTTCTCCGTGATATGCGCGTATAATCTACCTGTCCTGATTTAAAAGATTTTGGGCAGAATGCGCTAAACAAGCTTTTATCAGAAGCGCATCACTGGCACGCTTCCGAGATGCTAGGCAATTCACTAATGCAATACCAGCATGTTCCCGTTATGCCTGGCAATAAAACAGGCGACAGGAAGAATCCTGCCGCCTGTACCTCTATCTCAGATATTCCGCTTTGAAAATATCCCCTCTTTATCTTAGAGGTATTTGCAATATTCGTCGCGGATTGCTGACATTTCGTCTACGATATCATCAACATCAAGCACCATTTCCATCATGCCTACCTGTTCATCGTAAACAGCCGGGTCAAATTCTTCTTTTAACTCTGGTTCACATACGTGATAAGTTGTGAGTCCAAGCTGGACCCCTGTCAACGGACCTGCGAATGTCGGGTCTCCTGCTGTAACGGTTTCTGCAGCAAGTCCTGCTGCTTCTCCTTCAGCTGCGCCTACGATTACGACTACGTTTTCCGGGCCGTACTCCTCAGCAAATTCTTTTACCCTTTTCTGATTCTCCAGATCCATTGCGCCTGCGCTCGTTCAGACGAAACATTCTGTTGAAGAAAAAACTACATCTCCGCCAGCTGTCTTTACGCATTCTGCGATTGCTGGTCCCGGTACACCGTCACGGTCACCGATAATAACAACTTTTTTATCTTTTAAAATTGCCATGATGTCTTTTCCTCCTTCCTTTCTTTTAAAATTTTGTTTTGTTAATAGTTTTACACGCTTTACGCGATTATATATTGTGAGCACACAGCCGAATCTCTGCCGGCTGTGCGCGGCTCACCTAATTAAATAATGATTAGATATATTTCTTAATCATTGCTTCGATGCTTTCCTGTGTAGCATCATCTTTAACTACTTCTTCTACTTTTTCGCCATCTTTGTAAATAGCCATAACCGGAAGACCAAGGATCTTCTGTCCGATAGCAAGACGACGAGCTTTTGTTGTATTCAGAGATGTGAATTTGATCTTATCTCCGTATTTGTCTGCCATTTCATGTACGAACGGCATCAGAGCCTGGCATGGAACACATCCATCACCAAAGAAATCTACGAATACATAACCTTCTGCTTTTAAGACTTCGTCTTCAAATGTTTTCTTATCTACTTCTAACATGTCAAATGTCCTCCTCACTCTATAAAAAAGTGTGTTCTTATAATTCGTTAATGTACTTTTCTGCCTGTGTAGCTGCAATAGCTCCATCTGCAGCGGCTGTAACAACCTGTCTTAAGCTCTTAACGCGAATATCGCCTGCTGCGAATACGCCTGGGATATTAGTGTGCATATCTGCATCTGTCGGAATATATCCTCTTTCATCCATCTCAAGACCTGTTCCTTCATAGATCTTTGAGTTTGGAAGTGTTCCGATAAATCCGAATACACCAAACATTCCGTCATCTTCATCAGCTACGATCTTTGTGAGTTCACCTGTTTTCACATTTTTAACAGTCATCTCAGAAAGGATTCCGTCACCGCCAACTTCTTCTACAACCGTATCCCACATAAAGTGAAGTTTTTTCGTTCTTGAAAGCTTTTTCCTGGATGGATTTTGCTGCACGAAGCTCATCACGTCTGTGAATAATGGTAACTTTTCTTGCAAATTTTGTAAGGTACATAGCTTCTTCTACAGCAGAGTCTCCTCCACCTACTACGTATACTTCAAAATCTTCAAAGAAGTTTGCATCACAGGTAGCGCAGTAAGAAACGCCCTTACCCATGAACTCTTTTTCGCCTTTGCATCCGATCGGTCTTGCAAAAGCTCCGGTTGCGATGATAACCGTCTTTGACTGATATTCAGCCTTCGCACTCTTCAGTACTTTGATATCGCCGTCCAGGTGTACTTCGTTAATTACATCTGATGCTCTCTCAACGCCGAATTTTTCACACTGCTGTGTCATTCTTGCGATAAGTGAAGGACCGCTTTCCCCTTCTACGATCTGTCCAGGATAATTTTCGATGTCATCTGTGATTGCGATCTGTCCGCCATCTTTACCTTTCTCAATAACCAGTGTTGAAAGACGGCTTCTTCCTGCGTACAGACCTGCAGCTAAGCCTGCAGGTCCCGCACCCAGGACGATCACGTCATAAACTTTGCTCATAACGTTCTCTCCTTTTTTAATAAAATTACATGACCTTCTAACTAAGATTTAGTTGTCAAAGATTGTCTGTCCGTCTACTTCTGTTGTAAGAGCTTTCAGAGCTTTTTCAACAAGACCCTTACGAAGAGCATACTCTTCATCTTTTTCAAGAGCCGGATTTCCAAGTGGATGAGGAATAGCAATCGTAGGAACGATTCTGTTCGCACCAACTGTCATGGAAATCGGAGTTACTGTACACATATGAACTACCGGGAGTCCAGCTGCTTCAATTGCTTTTACCATTGTTGCACCGCAACGTGTACAGGTACCTCAAGTAGAGGTCATGATAACTGCGTCAACACCGTCTGCTATAAGTTTCTGAGCATATTCCTCAGCGAAAGCTTTTGCAGAAGCTACGGCTGTACCGTTACCAACTGTTGTATAGAATTTGTTGTGAAGTTTTCCGATAACGCCTTCTTTTTCGAATTCACGCATAACGTCTACAGGAAGTACACGGTCTGCATCTTCGTTTGCATATACCGGGTCATATCCACCATGAGCTGTTTCGTATGTATCTTCTGTAAGATCCATAACACCTGTGATGTCATATTCTCCGTAATGTGAAGCATTTGAACTTTCGATGTGGTCCGGGTTTCCTTTCGGAACGATTCCACCTGAAGTACAAAGTGCGATTGTAGCCTTGCTAAGATCTTTGATAGCTGGCTGTGGATCAACACGGTCGAATGATGGCATTGGATACTCTGTCTCAAACGGCTTGTCTGCCAGTTTCTTAAGGAGCATCTTAACAGCTCTCTTAGATCCACGTTCTTTTTCGAAGAAGTTTACACGAACTCCGTTCGGCATATAACCTTCCTGGCAAGAAGCACCGATCTTTTCGCCTTTAGCGATCTTAAGAGCAAGAGGAGCAAGTTTCTTAACTGCATCTCTCATACCAGCTGCGCTGTTCTTTGTAGATACTGTGTAAACTTTGTTCTTGAACATATCAGCACCTGGGTTTTCAACGTACATACCAGTTACTGCCGGGATTCCGAGTTCTTCCTGTACTGCATCACAGATAGTTCCGCATGCAACACCGTAACGTCCAGCATTGAAAGCAGGTCCAGCGATGAAGATATCAGGATTCTGGCTCTTAACCATTTCAAGAATATCAGCTTTTGCTTTGTCAAGGTTTTCATTGAAGTAAGAGTCACCGCAAACGATTGTAGCTACGATCTCTGCTTCTTCTCCAAACTGCTGTGTCAGAGCCTGTCCAGGTCCAACGATTTCGCCTACGCGAAGTTCAGCAGGATAATCAGCTTTTTCTTCTCCACCAATCTGAGCGAAGAACTGATTGATATAATGTACAACTTTAATTTTACTCATTATCTTTACGTCCTCCATTCCTAGCGTGCACTCAGATATCCAAATCCGGTTTCATTTGTAGCACCGGTAATGGCCTGAATTTCAACTTCGATTGTTCCATCTTCACGATGAGAATGTTCATTACCACCAGCAATGATTGTAACGAAATCTTCTGTTCCGATTACTTTATCCATCTTAGGAAGTACGATTACCTGGTTAGCATTTCCACCAGTTACAACTGCGTCTGCAGCCGGATCAGCATCTGCCAGTGACTGAGATTTTCCGTCACGTCCGGCATATTCGTCTGTAATGATTACAGTCTTAACGCCTTCAGCTTCGATCTTCTTGCAGTTCATGATAAGGTCAGTATCCGGGTTACCGAATCCTTCCTGAGATACGATAACTGCATCAAGGTCTAACAGACGGCACATCTTAGCTGTCCAGTCAGATGAACGCATCTTATCAGCAAGGTATACGTTTTCGTTTGTAAGAATCTGGCAAACGAAGTTGATTGTTTTTCCGTGTTCTTCGAACAGGTCATGTACAACCGGGTTGTTTTCATGAACATATGTTGGGTTCTTATCGCAAGCGGATACACAGTTACCAGATACGATAGCTCCGTCCATAACTTCTGTCGGGTTCATGATTGTAGAGAGTGTTCTCTTAGCATCAACACCGTATACATATGTGTCATGGAGAAGTCCCTGGCTCTGAAGCATCTGTACATAAGCAACTCTCGGAAGGTTCGGGAATTTTTCTTTTCCTTCCATGATTCCGTATGTTTCATAAACTTTTGTTTCATCAGGTGTAAGTTCACGAGCAAGTTCTCCAAGGTAAACTGCTACTCTGAATCCAGCAAGACGAACAGCTTTTTCATATTCATGCTGTTTGATTCCTTCGACTGGTTCGCAAACAACTACTAAGTTGTTAAGCTTAGAGAATGGTGTATATTCTGCACCCGGGCCAGACATATCGATGATACCTTCCTGGAATCCCACGATCTTACCAGCTGTTACAACAGCCATTCCTTTTAATGCATATGTCTTACCACTACCTACAGTGTCAACTTTTGCGATAACACCTGGGAAGACTCCCCCTCTTCCTTCAACTTTAACACGTGGTTCAATAACATCTTTAACCGGAGTGATACGAACGCTTTCACCTGGTTTTGCGATATCAAATTTAACACCTTTGATTTTTTCGTCCTCGAGAACGATTGCCTTTACAGCTTCTTCGTCAACATAAAGAACACCATTTTCGATCTTTGATTCAGATGCGAACTGAATGTCGTTAATAAAAATGTGACCTACTTCTAATTTCACTGTAAATTCCCTCCTTTTTTGAATGTGTTTGTTGTATGCTCAAAAGTACACCAAACCGCATGTACTTCTACAGCCTTTTTTTAGCGCCAGCTTTCCGCTGACGGCAGAGCACTTGAGATCAATGTGTAATCTACAAGCTGAAAGTCTGCATAAACCTGAGGTTTATAAAGATCAGACTTAAACTGAAATTTACCGCATGCCTGGATGGCGCTTGCAATGATCTGCATTGCCTGTGCATCCAGACCTTCCGGCGTTTCTGAGAGCATAACCGACTTATATGGAGTCTCATTCGGTTTTACGCTTCCGGACAGCGGATGTGTCAAAAGTCGGTATCCCTGGAAGATCATCTTCTGAACTTTTTTAAGTGTGTCCTCATAAGAAAGTTCTTCGTATTCCACATGATAATCTTCCCCCAGTTTTTCTTTTACCAGTGGATTATTTGTGATAATCATAAATCCAGTATTCATAGCCGCTTCTTCCTTTCGTCCCCTGTCCGTTTATGCGGTCTTTTTTGACTCCCTGTGTCTGAAATACTCCAGATATTTTTTTAACATATATCTGGTATCAAAAAAAGGACGCCAAAAACAAACTTCTCTGTTTTTAAACGTCCTTTTCTGTCTCCTTGTAAATTCGGTAATTCCGGATTCAGAGTGTAGTACCTTTCCCGATCCTTTTGCCTGAAAGTTTCACCATTCAACGAGCTTTACTGCTCTACGGTTTGCATCTTCGGCGACCATTTATCAAATATCTTTATAAATGATTCTCTCGCAGGAAATATCAACCTACTATCTAATTGACTGCATCTTTTTATTCATTTTGCAGCATCTTTCTTGCTGACATGATTACTATAACACACATTTATACAAAATGCTAGTCTTTTTATAGATTTTTTTCGTATATTTCTTATTGTTTTTTTTACTATAACTATTTTTCCAGTTATTATGTAAATTATCTATTTGCCTTTTTTTGCTGATTTGGCAGAAAATTATTATAGTAATCGTCATGCGTCTTCTTAACAAGACCACTGAGTGCTACCAGTGCAATCGCATTCGGGATAACCATCATACTGTTAAAGCAGTCTGCCATATTCCACACAAGTTCTACTTCCTGAAGTGATCCAAGCACTACACAGATACATACGATGATTGAGTAAATTTTAACAGCTTTTGCCCCAAACAGGTAACGAATGTTTGCTTCGCCGAAGAAATACCATCCGATGATTGTTGAAAATGCGAAGAACAACATACAAATTGCAATAAAGATCTCACCAAACTTACCATATAAAGTAGAGAAAGCATACTGGCTAAGTTCTGCGCCTGTAAAGCCACTTGTTCTTGATCCTGTTGTAATAATAACAAGTGCTGTCAGGTTAAGAATTACGAATGTATCAATGAACACACCGATCATAGCTACAAAGCCCTGTTCAACCGGATGATTTACTTTTGCTACTGCATGTGCATGTGGTGTGGAACCCATACCGGCTTCATTTGAAAAAAGGACCTCTTGCAACACCTTTCTGTACAGCAATCTTAAGTGTTGCCCCATTGCTCCACCGGCTACAGCCGAAGGATTAAAATGCAACCTACAATAATATCGCGGAAAGCTCCCGGGATTGCAGTAACATTAGCAAAGATAACAATCAAAGAACCTACTATATAAAAGGCTGCCATGATTGGCACGATCATCTCTGTTACTTTTGCAATTCGTTTCATACCACCGGTAAATACAAATAATGAAACAACTGCTACAAAAATACCCATTGCAATCTTCGGAATTCCGAATGCAGTGTTCCAAGATGCTGCAATTGAGTTAGACTGTACGGCATTTCCCATAAATCCAAGTGCGAAGATAATCAGTACTGCAAAAATACCTGCCAGAACATTTTCCCAAGGTTCCTTTAAACGCTGCACGGATGTAGTATACCGGTCCGCCTGTTACAGTACCGTCATCGCCAACCCGTTTGAACTTCTGAGCCATAACCGCTTCTGCGAAGATCGTTGACATTCCGAGGAATGCGCTGACCCACATCCAGAAGATTGCTCCCGGACCACCGACTGCAATTGCAGTTGCAGCTCCGGGCGATATTACCGGTACCCAACCTGAGCAGCGATCGCCGTTGCAAGTGCCTGGAAAGAAGACATTCCGTCTTTTCCGGGCATCCCCCTTTCTTACTAAAAAGACCTCCAAAGGTTCTGTTCCATCCATCTTTAAAACCACGGATCTGGATAAATCCAAGCTTAAATGTGAACAGCAAGCCAATACCTACAAGTGCTATGATCAGCACCGATCCTGTTAGGACATCATTTACCTTTAATACTAAATCGTTAATACTCATACATTAACCCTCCTTTTTAATAGACATCCCTTATAGTTTTTATCTGTTGAATCTATAATAACCTATTTATAGTTTTTATGCAATATTTTCAGTTAACTTATTTATTTTTTGTGTATTATCACCATGTTATTGCGATAACATAATAAATTTGCTCTAAATAAGTGCCTTTTTTCGCGCTTTTCTATGTTTGTCAAAAACTCAGTTTTCATATTTTTCGTCAAATTGTCTAATTAATGACGATTTAATATCTATACATTTCCATGGGATTTATAGATTCCTTCAGATGAACGCATTAATTCTTTACTATATTGATATTTCAAAGAAGTTAATTTCAGACCATGAAACATAAATAAAAAGCAGGAAACAATCTTCCGTCTTACCCGGAAATCTGCTTCCTGCTCTTCCATTCTGTTTATTCAGTTATTCTATACATTGATCTCTGCTTTTACACCAAGCAGCTCTTTATTTTCATCCAGGATCGGCCGGATCACATTCTCAAGGAATGCTTCGACCTGTTCTTTGGAACGTCCTACATATTTGGATGGATCCATTGCGTTTTCTGAAGATCTTCCAGATTCAGATTAAATGCATCATCTGACGCGATCAGTTCAAGAAGGTTGTTGTCCAGACCTTTTTCTTTAACA